>Ga0209718_1000674_pt1 | contig 44159 bp, 12 predicted proteins | sample AD_JPNAS1_MetaG_FD_184420 | JGI IMG/M metagenome (GOLD analysis project Ga0209718, IMG submission 184420) | Active sludge microbial communities of municipal wastewater-treating anaerobic digesters from Japan - AD_JPNAS1_MetaG (SPAdes) (version 2) | ecosystem: Engineered > Bioreactor > Anaerobic...
TTACAATAACCGTATAAACTTTCGTTGAAATTGGATTGGAAATAACACGTACTCTGTTTGTAGTACCGTCTTCCCAAAGGTAAGAATCATAACCTTCGGAAACGCTCAATGTGATGTTGTCGCCTAGGCAGATAGATGTAGGTCCTGTAATGGTCGGCGATACAATAGTATCAATTCCGACTTCGAGAGAAGCAGAGGCTTGACAACCCAATTCGTTGGTAACGGTAACATGATAGGTTGTGGTTACTTTCGGTGCTACCGTAATGGTCGGTGTTTTTGCACCGTTGCTCCACAAATAGGTTACTTCCGAAGAAGCTGTGTGATTGGCAGTAAGCACTATCGGTTCGTCTTTACATACGATAGGACGTGGCGTTGTGATAGTTGCCGTAAACGGATCTTCCATATTTATGTGAATCATCGCTTCATCCGATTCGCAACCCAACGAGTTACGTACTTTCACGGTAATGGTAGTGTCTTTAGTTACGATTAAATTTATTGATGATGAAGTTGCACCTGTGCTCCATAAATAACTGGTAGCAGTTGGCGAATTAGCCACTAAGGTTACTTGTTTGTTTGCGCACACTTCTGTCGAACCAGAAATGGTTACAGTCGGTTTTGGATTGACTACTACTTGTTTGGTCGCGAAACCTTCGCAGCCGTTGGGCGTGGTAACGGTAACAGTAAACGAAGTGCTTTCATCTAAACTGCTGATAGCAATTTCCTGTCCAATGTAGGTGTTTCCTGTTGAACTTACCCAATTGTAACTGTTATAAGGAACGCCCGGTGTCATATCCGAAGCTCTGAGTACAATGTGTTCTCCCACACAAACAGCCGAAGGTCCTGTAATGGTCGGTGTCGGCAGTTCGTCGATATTGACATCAAAGTTGTCGGTTGCCGTGCAGCCTAATTGGTTGGTAACGGTTACGGAGTAGTTGGTGGCTATTTGCGGTCCAACTTTTATGGTGGAAGTCGTTTCACCTGTACTCCAAACATAGGTTACCGGCGTTGCTGCGGTGTGTTGTGCGGTGAGTATTAGCGAGTCGCCTTTGCAAACACGATTTTTCGGAGCGATAATTTCTACCGTAAAGGGTATTTCCATGCTGACGTGATGTGCAACTTCATCTGAAGTACATCCGAAAGCATTTTTAACAACTACGGAAAATAGCGTATCTTTTGTCAAAGTGAAAGACATATTGGCAGTAGTTGCTCCGTTGCTCCACAAGTACGAGGTAGCTGTCGGCGAATTGGCTCTCAAAGTTACCAAACCGTTTTTACATGCAATTGTCGGGCCTTCTATGGTAACAGTTGGAATAGGATTGACAGTTACTTGTTTCGAAGCACTACCTTCACAATTGTTGGGCGTAAGCACGGTAACGGTAAATGTTTCGGAGGTAACCAAGTCGTTTACTGAAATGGTTTGTCCCGTAAAGGTTCTTCCGGTGGTACTTGTCCAATTATAACTGTTGTAAGGCACTCCCGGCTCCATATCTGAAGCGGTGAGTATTAACGATTCACCCAAGCAAATGGACGATGGGCCAGTGATAGTAGGCGTTGGCAACGGTTCAACATTTAGGGTAAAGGTTGCCGTTTTTGTACAGCCTTCATCGTTTTTGGCAGTTACAGTATAAACAGTTGTCTGCAAGGGTTTTACATCAATTGACGTAGTAGTTGCTCCAGTGCTCCACAAGTAGGATGTACCGCCGCTGGCTGTCAGTGTAGTTGTTGTGCCTGCGCAGGTTATTACCGGACCGTCAATTACTGGATTGGGGGTTGGTTTTACCGTGATAGTTCTGGTAACGGTTGTGTCGCATCCGCCTTGATTGGTAATGATACAGTTGAAGAATTGCTCTCCGACATCTAAGGGAGTAGGTGTATAGTGGATGCTGGCAGTAGTGGCTCCGGTGTTCCACAAGTAGGTGAGATTGGTACCTTCTGCTATGGCGTTCAGCGTGATAGTTTGTTCGGCACATACAGCATTGGCACTTTCAATTCTGCCTGTAGCAATTGGTTTGAACACCTGTACATCAATGTTAGCTTTGCTTACGCAGCCTCTTACCGTACCTTCTACCCAATAAGAGGTATTTTCGGTCGGACGCACATTAATAGTGGCACTTGTTTCGCCGGTACTCCACAAGTATGTGTCGCAGCCGGTGGCGGTCAAACTTGTTTGTTCGCCTAAACAAATCATGTTTCTGCCTTCTATCTCGGCAAACTCATTGACGTGGATGGTGATTTCGGCTGTTGCTTCACAACCGCTTTCGTTGGTTACTATTACCGAATAATCAGTGGTAACAAGCGGATTAACAGTGATTTGCGCTTGCTGCTGTCCGGTGTTCCACATATAGGTTCCGCCTCCTGTGGCTGTGAGTGTTACCACATCGCCTGCACAAATATATTCTTCCGAGGCAGAAATAAGTGCGTCCGGATTTTCTATAGTAGTGATGGTTTTGCTGGCAAAAGACGAACAGCTATCACTGTTGAACACTTCTACGGTATAAGTACCGGCTTGTGTTATAGTAATGCTTGAAGTGGTTGCTCCTGTGCTCCAAATATACCGAACACCGCCTGATGCGGTTAACGTAGTTTCACCGCCTTCGCAAATGTAACTATCTCCACTAATTTTAGCTATGGGCACTTCGTGTACTCTTACAACAACGTCGGCAGGTTGACTTTCACATCCGTTAGAATTGATAGCTGTTACAGTGTAAGTAGTAGTAATGATAGGCGAAACATTGATGCTTGCTGTTGTTTCACCGGTGTTCCAAATGTAATTTCCTCCAACGCCTGCTCCTGTGGCGGTCAGTACGGTGTGTTTTCCTTCGCAGATGTCTTGATTACCGGTAACTGTTACTTCAGGCATTGGCAATACAACAACATTGCGTTCAACCCTTCCGGTACAACCGGCTACGTTGGTTACTTCGCACCAATAGATGGTGGTTACATCCGGTGCTACAGTAATGGATTGAGTTATTTCTCCCGTGCTCCACAAGTAGCTGTTTGCTGCAGGAGCAGAAGCTGTAAGAGTAGTGGATTCGCCTTGACAAATAGTTAAAACGCCGTTGATGACAGGAGCGGGAGTGTTAAGTACAACAACCGTATGGCTTGCGGTGTTTTTACAACCGTCTTCATTGGTTACTTCCACAGTGTATGTGGTGGTTACTGTTGGTGTAACGATACGTGTTGCACCTTCCAACCCATTCTCCCATACGTACTCTATGCCGCCTTTTGCGGTTAGTGTAGTTGATTCACCGGCACAGATGTGAGTTAGTCCGGTAATTGTCGGTGACGGTTTTTCTAGTGTAGTAATAGTGTGTGAGGCTGTTGCAGAACAACCTTTATTATTGGTAACTGTTACAGTATAAGTAGTTGTTGTTTCGGGAGTTACCCACCGTTCTTGTAGAGTGCTACCGTTGTCCCATTGATAAGTGCCTCCACCTGTGGCAATTAAGCGAATCGGAGTACCGGCGCATACTTGATTATTGCCAACAATGGCTGCTTGAGGCAGCGAATTGACAGTAACGGTATGGTGAGCAGTTCCCGTACAACCTCCATTACCCATTGCTGTAACGGTGTAAGTGGTGGTTTCAGTTGGATTTACAACGATTGATGAACCGGTTTGTCCTGTGCTCCATGAATAAGATACCGCACCACCTATTGGAACAGAAGCTGTTAATATGGCATTGCCATTTTCACAAATTTCGGCGGGACCGTTAATGATAGGTTGTGGTGAGCTAATTATTTTTACTTCAATATCCTTTGTGCTGACACATCCTTCGGCATTGGTAACTTCCACAGTGTAAGTGGTATTTATCAATGGCGATACAGTGATGGAAGCCGTTTCTTCGCCTGTTTGTAACCATCTGTAATGGATGGCACCCGGGGCACTGGCTGTAAGTGTTGTCATTCCTCCTGCACAAACGTTCGGATTGCCATTAATTTTAATGACAGGTAATTGATTAACAATAACGGTTACACTTTTGTTAGCCACGCAACCGTTGTTGTCGGTTACTGTTACGGTATACGAGGTGGTAGCTATCGGGCTAACAGTTACGGAAGGACCTGTTTGGCTGATGCCACCGCTCCAAACATAGTTTACGCCACCCGGAGCTGAAGCTGTCAATGTAGTCGATTCTCCGACGCAAATATTCAAATCGCCTGTGATATTGACTATTGGTAACGGATTGACGGTAACTGTTTTTATGGCGGTACTGGAGCAATTGTATCCATTGGTTACGACACACGTATAAGTGGTGGTTTCTTCAGGCGTAACGGTAATGGTTTGAGAGGTTTGCCCTCCGCTCCATGCAAATGTATTACCTCCAACGGCTTTCAAAGTTATAGAAGAACCTTTGCAGGTTGATGTTGGACCTTGTATTTCTGCAACAGGTTGTGCATTGACGGTTACGATACATTCAGCCGGCAATGCGCTTTCACAACCTTCAGCGTTGATTGCCCAAACGCGGTAAGTAGTGTTAATAGTGGGACTTACGGTAATAGATTTGCTTGTTTCGCCTGTTTCCCAATAGTAACTATCGCCTCCATTTGCGGTCAATACGGTACTATTACCAATGCAAATATTGGTGTTACCGGTTATGGTTGGTGTAGGTAGCTGATTGACGGTTATGGTAGTTGTTGCTGTGTTCGAACATCCTTGTTCGTTGGTGACGGTAACCGAATAAGTCGCTGTAGAAGTAGGTGTTAGCGTAATGGTTTGAGTGGTTTGCCCGCCGGCATTGGGACTCCATTTGTACGATGTTGCACTGCTTGACGAAAGGGTTACCGTTTCACCTCTGCAAATGGTGCTTTTGGAAACCGTGATTGTCGGTGCCGGCATATCAATAACGCTAATTGTAATTTCGGCAGTAGCTGAACATCCGAAACCGTTCGACACATTGACAGAGTAAGTTGTTGTGGTTGTTGGCTGAACAGTAATTTGTTGTTCGTGCGATCCTGTGTTCCATGCAAAATTCGAACCACCATTGGCAATCAGTGTGATGGACGAGCCTTTACAAATTTCGGTTCCACCCGTGTTGGTAACAATGGTAGCTGTCGGTTCGCTGTTCACTACTACTGTCGTAGTGGCAGTGGCTTTGCAACCTGCCGCATTAGTTATCTCTACCCAAAAATCGGTATTAGTAACAGGTGCAACAGAAATTGAGCGGGAAATTTCACCTGTGCTCCAATAGTAGCTTTTGCCTTCAGATGCGGTTAAAGTTGTGCTTGCCCCTTCACAAATAGTGAGATTACCCGAAATAGTGGCTGTTGGCAGGGCATTTACTACTATGGTTTTTGAAATAGTAGATTTACATCCTTTTTCATTGGTTATTTCAACTATGTAAGTGGTTGTTTGAGAAGGTGTAACAGTAATTATTGGGTCGGTAGAGCTATCGTGTTGCCATTTGTACGAAACACCGCCACTGGCAGTTAATTCAACACTTTCTCCAATGCATATTGCACTTTTAGTAGCGTTGATGGTGCCTGTTGGCAGCGGATTGACCGTAACAGTGAAAGGAGCGGAAACACTTGAACAATTTTGCCCGTTAAATCCGGTTACGGTGTAATCTTGAGTAGCTGTTGGATTAACAGTAATTGAAGGCCCTGAAGCTCCGGTGCTCCAAACATAAGTAATGGCTCCTGCTGCTTTTAGTGTAGTTGAGCCCCCACTACAAATAGAGTTATTTCCCGAAATACTGACTGTTGGTAAATTATTTACGGTTACAGTAACCTCTTTTTGTGTCGAGCAACCGTTAGCATCGGTGCCAACAACATAATAAGTTGTTGTTGCTGCCGGACTAACTTCAAGGATTTGTCCTGTGGCACCTGTACTCCACTGATAGGTTTGTGCTCCTGTTGCGGTAAGTGTAGTTGAACTGCCTTTGCAGATAGTGGTTGCGCCTGTTATGTTGATAGTAGGCGGTGTGTTTACGGTTACAGTCCATATTGCAGTCCCTTTGCATCCGTTAGCATCGGTAACTGTCACGGAGTGTGTAGTAGTTGTAAGCGGTGTAAAAGTTAGTGTATTGCCGGTAGCTCCATTATCCCATTTGTAGCTGTTTCCACCGGAAGCAATCAATACAACTTGATCGCCTCTACATACTGTCGAAGGTCCGTTAATGGTGGCATTAACTTCAGGGTGCAGGCTGATGGTGTGTGTGGCTCTACTAACGCATCCTCCCGAAGTGGTAATATCTACCCAATAGGAAGTGGTTTGTTCGGTTGGGTTAACAGTAATGGTTTGTGTTTTTGCTCCTGTGTTCCACAAATAAGTGATACCCGATGAAGCGGTCAGTGAAGTTGATGTGCCGCGACAGACGAATGTTTCACCTGTAATTGTGGCAGTCGGAACAGGTACAACGCTGATATGTGCTATAGCTGTTGAAGAGCAGCCGTGTTCATTGAAAATTTGCACTGATACGTCCATGTCGGTAAGAGGCGTAAATGTGCGTGACGAGGTGGTTGTGCCGTCGTCCCACAGATAAGTCTTACCTCCTGTGGCTGTGAGTGTAGTGGAACCGCCGAGGCAAACTTCCAAATTTCCGGTTATGTTTCCGGTTGGTAGCGAATTGACCGTAATGGTTTTTGTGGCAGTGGCTTTACAGCCCTTTTCGGAAGTTACTTCTACCGAGTAGGTGGTAGTAGTGGTCGGTGTAACGGTAATACTATTTGCTGTAGAACCGGTGCTCCAATAATAAGTACCTCCTCCGCTCGCAATTAATGTAACTTCTTCACCCACACAAATACTTTCTTTAGTAGCATTGATGGTTACTGTAGGTTTTTTATTGACAATAACTTGTACGGAAGCTGTTGAAGAACAGTTGCCTGTTGTTGTTCCCGTAACGGTATATTCTTGTGTTGAGTTAGGAGAAACCGTAATGCTGGCATTTGTTGCGCCTGTGCTCCACAAATACGTATTGCCACCAGCGGCAGTCAATGTGGTAGAATTGCCTTCGCAAATTTCCGTTGTGCCCGAAATAGTGATATTTGGTAAAGTGGAAACAGTTACAGTTACGTCTATTGAGGTTTGGCAGCCAAATTCATCTGTTCCGGTTACAGTGTAAGTCGTCGACGGTGCGGTCGGTGTTACGGTAATGCTTGAACTGTGGCTACCGGTACTCCATGAGTAAGATTTAGCTCCCGAAGCGGTAAGAGTAGTCGATTCGCCTGCACAAACGGTTTGATTTCCGGTTACGGTAATTGTGGGCAAATTGCGTACGGTTACGTTATGCTTTGGTGTTGTATAAGTACAGCCGTTGGGTGATTTTAGAGTTACGGAGTATTGCGTATTGGTTGTCGGTGTCACATTAATGATTTGTGTCGTTTCGCCCGAACTCCATTGCCAGTCGGAGCCGGCCGGTGCGGTCAATGTAATGGTGTTACCTTTGCAAACTTCAGTTGCTCCGCTAATTGTTCCTGTCGGGGCAGGTAATACGTGAACGGTAATTGTTTGTGTTCCTTCACATCCGTTAGCATCTGTGCCAATAACTGTATAGTTAGTTGTTGTCGTTGGACTTACGGTGATAGACTCTCCACTAATTGATCCATTCCAAACATAAGTAATTGCTCCCGAGGCAGTTAGTGTAACAGGTGTTCCGGAACAGATAGGTGCTGTCGGTCCTGAAATTGAAATTGTCGGTGGGGTGTTCACAGTTACATTAATAGATGCTTCTGAAGTACATCCGTTAGCCGATGTGGTAGTAACTGTGTAAGTGGTGCTTGCGTTTGGTGTTACTGTGACTTGGCGTGTGGTTGGTCCGTGTGCCCAGCTCCACGATTCTCCTTCGGGTGCGGTGAGTATGGCCGAAGAACCTTTGCAGATAACATTGTTTCCTGTAATAGTTGTTCCGGGTTTGTTTACTACAGTAACATTGTGCGGAGCGGTAGTATAAGTACATCCACTGAGTGATTTCAGAGTAACAGTGTAGGTTTGACTTGATATGGGTGACACATTAATGGTTTGCGTTGTTTCGCCGGAACTCCATTGCCAGTTGGAACCTGCAGGTGCGGTCAGTGTTAAGCTTTCTCCTTTGCAAACTTGGTTTTCGCCATTAATTGTTCCAGTTGGAACAGGCAGTACATTAACGGTAATTGTTTGTGTTCCTTCACATCCGTTGGCATCTGTGCCAATAACCGTATAGTTAGTTGTTGTCGTTGGATTTACGGTGATAGACTCTCCGCTAGTTGTGCCATTCCAAATATAAGTACTTGCTCCAGAAGCAGTTAGTGTAACAGGTGTTCCGGAACAGATAGGTGCTGTCGGTCCTGAAATTGAAATTGTCGGTGGGGTGTTCACAGTTACATTAATAGATGCTTCTGAAGTACATCCGTTAGCCGATGTGGTAGTAACTGTGTAAGTGGTGCTTGCGTTTGGTGTTACTGTGACTTGGCGTGTGGTTGGTCCGTGTGCCCAGCTCCACGATTCTCCTTCGGGTGCGGTGAGTATGGCCGAAGAACCTTTGCAGATAACATTGTTTCCTGTAATAGTTGTTCCGGGTTTGTTTACTACAGTAACATTGTGCGGAGCGGTAGTATAAGTACATCCACTGAGTGATTTCAGAGTAACAGTGTAGGTTTGACTTGATATGGGTGACACATTAATGGTTTGCGTTGTTTCGCCGGAACTCCATTGCCAGTTGGAACCTGCAGGTGCGGTCAGTGTTAAGCTTTCTCCTTTGCAAACTTGGTTTTCGCCATTAATTGTTCCAGTTGGAACAGGCAGTACATTAACGGTAATTGTTTGTGTTCCTTTACATCCGTTGGCATCTGTGCCAACTACCGTATAATTAGTTGTTGTCGTTGGACTTACGGTGATGGATTCTCCGCTAGTTGCTCCATTCCAAACATAAGTATTTGCTCCCGAGGCAGTTAGTGTAACAGGTGTTCCGGAACAGATAGGTGCTGTCGGTCCTGAAATTGAAATTGTCGGTGGGGTGTTCACAGTTACCTCTATGGATGCTTCCGAAGTGCATCCGTCAGCTGATACGGTGTTAACAGTGTAAATGGTGGTAGTGTTTGGTGTTACTGTGACTTGGCGTGTGGTTGGTCCGTGTGCCCAGCTCCACGATTCTCCTTCGGGTGCGGTGAGTGTCGTAGAAATGCCTCTGCAAACGGTATTGTTTCCTGCAATGATTGTGCCCGGTTTGTTCACAACAGTAACATTATGCGGAACAGTGGTATAGGTACAGCCATTTGGTGCAGTCAATGTTACAGTGTAGGTTTGATGTGATGTTGGCGACACATCAATGGTTTGTGTGGTTTCGCCCGAACTCCAATACCAGTCGGAACCGGCTGGTGCAGTCAATGTTATGGTTTCTCCTTTGCAAACTTTGTTTTCGCCGCTGATAGTGCCTGTCGGTAAAGGTAATACGTGAACGGTAATTGTTTTGCTGGCTATGCAGCCGTTTGTGTTTTCAACTGTAACGGTGTAATCAGTCGTGGTAGTTGGCATAACAGTTTTAGATTTGCCCGTTGTTCCATCGTTCCAGGTGTAACTAACGGCATTAGGAGCAGAAGCGTTAAGGGTAACTGTTCCGCTTTGGCAAATGGTATTGCTTGGCAACGCTGTAAGGGTGATATTAGGCAGAGGATTTACCGTTACGCGTTGTAACCCATGCGATGTACAACCGTTTTTCGTAACAGAAACGGTGTAATCGGTTGTGCTTGTGGGTGATACGTCAATTGAAGGTGTTGTATCGTTTGTACTCCACAGGTATGAATCAGCCAGAGGAGCAGTTAAAGTGGTTTCTTCACCGAGGCAAATTTTGTTTTTTCCGGTAATGACTGCCGATGGAAAAGGATGAACTGTTATTGTGTGTGTAAATTCTTTGCTGCAATTTGCAGCATTGTTCACTACTACGCGGTAGCTGGTGGTGCCAATTCCCGGTAGCGGGTTGGGTGTGAACGTTTGTGAAGTAGATGCTCCCGATTCCCAATTCCACGATACGCCTGCCGGTGCGGTCAGGGTAAAAGATTCGTCTTTGCACACTTGTGTGGGACCGCTAATGGTGCCACTTGGATTTTCTTGTACGGTTACGGTTTTGTAAACGCGCTTTTTACAACCGTTTCCGTCAGTCAATTCCATCCAATATTGCGTTGTTACCGAAGGATTTACGGTAATACTACTTTTTGTCGAATTGTTGCTCCATAAGTAGTCGCCGGTTCCTACTGCTATTAGTGTAGTTGATTCACTACTACATATCGAAAGATTACCCGTAATGTCGGCAAATGGGTCGGCATAAACATCGATGTGTTGCTGTAATTCATCGGTTTTTATCCAATTTTCGTCGAAAAGTTCAACAGTAACGTCTAAACTGCTGTTAACAGTTTTTATATAGTTGGGAGAAGTTGTTCCATCGTCCCATTTCCAATTGATTGCACCATTGATGGTGAGCGTTACTTCCGTACCTTTACAAACCGTCGTAGAGGGGACGACTGTAATGGTTTGTCCAAACAGATTAAGGTTAAAAATTAACCCTAAAATCAGAATGATGGGTTTAAAAGATGCGCGTTTCATGATGATTTATTTTTAAGATAAAAACAAATTGATACATTATTAATACTAATGGCAAATATAACGTTTTTTTTTGTTGCGGACGATTTTTTTACCACTTTTTTAATGAATAATAGAGATTTAGTTCTTTTGAGTGGAAAATAGCCGTTGAAAACATTGTTTTTTTGATTTTATGAAAAAAACAATTTTTTGTTTTTATATCTTAAAAAAGGCTGTTTCTGGCAAAAATATTGTATTTTTGTGAAAAGTTTTTGTCCCAAAAATGTCAAAATTTCATCTAAAATCTTCTTATTTTCCCACCGGCGACCAACCTGAGGCTATTTCTCAACTGGTTGACGGCATCAATAAGGGTGTGCCGTTTCAAACGCTGTTGGGGGTAACAGGGTCGGGAAAAACTTTCACTATTGCCAATGTAGTTGAAAAGGTACAAAAGCCAACACTAGTTTTGAGCCATAATAAAACTTTGGCAGCTCAACTTTATAGCGAATTTAAAGCTTTTTTCCCCGACAATGCCGTGGAATATTTCGTTTCGTACTACGATTATTATCAGCCCGAAGCTTATCTGCCTTTGACGGACACTTATATCGAAAAAGATTTGGCAATTAACGATGAAATCGACAAATTACGCTTGTCCACTACTTCGGCATTGCTCTCAGGACGGCGCGATGTGATTGTTGTTTCTTCCGTTTCGTGTCTTTACGGTATCGGCAATCCGAGTGATTTTGCAGAACGGAAAATTGAACTGAAAAAAGGGCAAAAAATAGTGCGCGATGTGTTTATTAGACAATTAGTTGACGCACAATATATTAGAAATGAAATAGATTTAAATCGCGGCAATTTTAGGGTAAAAGGCGAAACGGTAGATTTGTTTTTAGCATATACCGATTTTATTTTGCGTGTTATTTTTTGGGGGGACGAAATTGAGTCCATCGAAACGATTGACCCTAAAACGGGCTTGGTTGTTGAAGAGCACGATGCTTATAATATTTGTCCGGCTACAATATTTGTAACCACAAAAGAGCGTATTAATCAGGCAGTTGTGGCTATTAAAACCGATTTGGCTTTTCAGATTGAATACTTGCAAAGTATTGGCAAATCTTATGAAGCCAAACGACTTGAAACGCGTGTGAACTACGATTTGGAGATGATTTGTGAAGTAGGCTATTGTTCGGGAATTGAAAATTATTCGCGCTATTTCGATGGTCGTCAGCCCGGAACACGTCCGTTCTGCTTGTTGGATTTTTTCCCGAAAGATTTTTTGGTGGTCATCGACGAGAGCCACGTTACAATTCCGCAAGTGCGTGCCATGTACGGAGGCGATGCTGCTCGCAAGAACAATTTGGTGGAGTACGGTTTTCGCCTTCCCGCCGCTCGTGATAATCGTCCGCTTAAATTTGAAGAATTTGAAAGTTTGGTAAAACAAGCCATTTATGTAAGTGCAACTCCTGCCGATTACGAACTTGAAAAATCTGAAGGTGTTGTGGTAGAGCAACTTATACGCCCCACAGGATTGCTTGACCCAATAATTGAAGTGCGTCCAAGTCTCAATCAAATAGACGATTTGTTGGAAGAAATAACTTTATGTACGGAAAAAGACGAACGCGTATTGGTAACAACGTTGACGAAACGCATGGCTGAAGAGTTAGACAAATATTTGCGAAAAGTCGGTGTTCGTTGCACTTACATTCACTCCGATATAGAGACGATGGAAAGAGTAGAAATTTTGGACGGACTAAAAAATGGTTTGTTCGATGTACTTATCGGTGTGAACTTGTTGCGCGAAGGTTTGGATTTGCCGCAAGTGTCTCTGGTGGCTATTTTAGATGCTGACAAAGAGGGTTTTTTGAGGTCGCATCGTGCTTTGACTCAAACTGCCGGTCGTGCGGCGCGTAATCTTAACGGAAAAGTAATAATGTATGCCGACACAATTACGGAAAGTATGCGTTTGACTATCAACGAAACCAACCGTCGCCGCGAAAAACAACTTAAATACAATACCGAAAACAACATAACGCCACGTGCTATTCTTAAAACAGCGGATTTGGCTTTGGTGGGCATGGGTTCAACAGCTAAACAATTTTATGTAGAACCAGAACGTCCTAATATTGCTGCCGATCCGGTTATTCGCTACATGGGTGTGAAAGATTTGGAAAAAACCATAGAAAAAACCAAAAAACAGATGCTCGAAGCAGCGAAAAACCTTCAATTCATCGAAGCAGCTCAGTATCGCGATGAGTTGCTGAAACTGGAAGAAATGCGTGACGGCATTCAGAAAAAAGAATCGTCAAAAAAATAGTGAAAAAATTAGTTTCGATTTCCTATTTTTCTTATTTTTGGTTTATATATTCAAAATTCGTTCTAATTATTGTATCTTTGTATTTTCTTGTTTCACTTGATTATTTAAATTTATGAAAAAACTGGTTATTCTCTTGTTGTTGATTCCTACGGCTGTTTTCGGGCAGGACATAACGTCTCTGAAATTTGTAGATGCCGAAAATTTGATGCTAATCAATAAAGGTTTTTCCAATACCGAAATGTACTATTCGCGTCTGCCCGAAACTCTTAAAGGCAATGTGCGTAAAGCGGTTTGGGATTTAGGTCTCAATTCAGCCGGATTGGCTGTGCGTTTTTCCACTAACAGCAAATGCATCGGTGTAAAATGGACATTGCTCAACAATTTTCATATGTCGCATATGGCGGGCACAGGTATTCGCGGTCTTGACCTTTACACTCTTGATGGCGGTCAATGGAAATTTATTGGGGTTGCCAAACCGACAAAAAAGGAATCGCAAAACATATTTATCCGTAATATGGACGGAGCTACTCACGAGTATTTGGCTTATTTGCCACTTTACGACGGCGTTGAAAAACTTGAAATTGGTGTCGATTCGACCGCTGAAATTTCTTTACCAAAAACTTCTAAATTAGTAGCAAATTCGGGTGTAAAGCCGATTGTGTTCTACGGCACGAGTATTACACAGGGCGGTTGCGCATCGCGACCGGGCATGGCTTATCCGGCTATCATCGGGCGCAGACTGGGTTGCGAAACCATCAACCTTGGTTTTAGCGGCAACGCACGCATGGATTTTGTTATGTCGCAAACCATTGCCCAAATTGATGCTTCCAAATATGTGGTGGATTGTATGCCCAATTGCACCGCACAAATTTTAAGAGATTCTGCTTACACTTTTTTGAAAAATTTAGCTGAAACGCGTTCACAAGTGCCTATTTATATGGTAGAAAACGTTTCTTTTCCAAGTTTTTTGCGCGACCAAAAATCGGCTTCCGATGTACAAGAAAAATATCAAGTTTGGCGCGAAACGTATCTAAAGTTGCGGAAAGAAGGGTATAAAAATATCCGTTACATTAAAGCAAAAGGTTTAATTGGCGACGATTATGAAGGCACTGTTGATGCGGTTCATCTTACTGACCTTGGATTTTTACGTTTGGCTGAAAATCTTTTGAAAAAAATCAAATAATTCCGATGAAATCAGCAATTTTTGCATTTATCGATAAAATAAAAAATCACTTTTTAAAATTTTAATTACAATGAAAAAAATAGGATTATATTTAATTGCTACGCTTATGTTAGTTGCATGTTCAAAACGGCAAAATCCATTCTTTACCGAATGGAATACACCTTACGGATTGCCTCCGTTCGATGAAATTGTGGAAGCCGATTACCTTCCGGCTATAAAAGAAGGAATTAAACAACAACAGGCAGAAATTGACGCTATTATCGACAATAGCGACGAACCGACTTTTGAAAACACCATTGCGGCTTATGAAAATTCGGGACAACTGCTCTCTAAAGTTTCCGGCGTATTGTTCAATCTTTCCGAGTCAAATTCTACAGAAAGCCTTAATGCCATAGTCGAAGAGGTTTTACCGCTTATTTCGGAACATAGCGACAATATTTTTATGAATTCCGATTTTTATGCACGTGTCGCTGCTATTTATGCTGTCAAAGATTCGCTTGATTTGACTACAGAGGAACAGATGGTGCTTGAAAAAATCAACCGTGCATTTGTGCGCAACGGTATCGCTTTGGATTCTGAAAAACAGGCTCGTATGCGGGAAATCAACAAACAACTTTCGTCGCTACAACAAAAATTCGGCAATAATATACTCAACGAAACGAATGCTTTTCAATTGGTTATTGACGATGAAAAAGACCTGATTGGATTGCCTGAAGCTGTGCGTACGGCTGCTGCCGAAGTCGCCAAAGAAGCCGGCATGGAAAATTGCTGGCTGTTCGGATTGCAACGCCCAAGCTACGGACCGTTTATGCAGTACAGCCAACGTCGCGATTTGCGCGAAAAAATGTTCAAAGCTTATTCGATGCGAGGAAACAACGGCAATGAAAACGACAACAAACAGGTAATTTTGGACATCATGCGTTTGCGCATCGAAAAAGCTAATCTGTTGGGTTTCGATACGCCTGCCAACTTTATTTTAGACGAAACAATGGCTAAAAATTCGCAAACAGTAAACGAGTTTTTGGCAAAAATTTTCACTCCGGCAGTAAAAAAAGCTAAAGAAGAATGTGCTGAAATGCAGCAAATTATCGACCGTGAAGGAGGAGATTTTAAGTTGGCTCCTTGGGATTGGGATTTTTATGCCGAAAAATTGCGACAAGAAAAATATGCGCTCAACGAAGCCGAAATAAAACCTTACTTCCAAATGGAAAATGTGAGGGCTGGCGTTTTTGCCGTGGCACATAAACTATATGGGCTCAATTTTGAGAAATTGGATAATGTGCCGATTTACGATGCTGATGTGGAAGCATTCAAAGTTACCGATGCCGATGGTTCGCTTATTGGATTGTTCTATACTGATTTTTATCCCCGAGCCAGCAAACGTGGCGGAGCTTGGATGAGCAATTTCCGCGAACAACGTTTTGTAAATGGGGAAGATGTGCGTCCCATTGTGGTGAACGTAGGCAATTTTACCAAACCGACTGCCGACCAACCGTCGTTGCTTACATTGGAAGAAGTGGAGACAATGTTTCACGAGTTTGGGCACGCTTTGCACGGATTGCTCTCTAAATGTCGCTATGTAGATGTAAGCGGTACCAACGTAGCGCGCGATTTTGTGGAACTTCCGAGCCAAATTAACGAAAATTGGGCTTTTGAACCCGAAGTGTTGGCTATGTACGCCACTCATTACCAAACGGGTGAAGTAATTCCTGAAGCTTTGGTGAACAAAATACAGAATGTTGCTACGTTCAATCAAGGATTTATGACTACCGAATTAGTGGCTGCATCTATTTTGGATATGAATTGGCACGATTTGACTTCTGTCGATGGAATTGACGTGGTGGTATTTGAAAATGAAAAAATGAAACAGATAGGTCTTATCGACGAAATTATTCCGCGCTATCGTAGTACTTATTTCAACCATATCTTTAATAACAGTTACAGTGCCGGATATTACAGCTATTTGTGGGCGGAAGTGCTTGACAAAGATGCGTTTGAACTGTTTAAAGAAAAAGGTATTTTCGATACTGCAACCGCCAAGTCGTTCCGTACTAATGTGCTCGAAAAAGGTGGCAGCGATGAGCCGATGAAACTCTACAAGCAGTTTCGAGGTGCCGACCCGAATCCCGAAGCAATGCTCAAAGGTCGCGGATTGGAATAATTTATAAAATAACTGTTAAATGATATTTAAACAGGATTTAAGCGGGTTGAAGCAGTTGCTTTTGCCCGCTTTTTTGTGGTTGGAAGTGTACGCTGTTGAAAAAATAAATATAGAAAATCAACGTTTCAATATTTTTATTTACCTTTGCTGAATTTCATGGCATAATATTTAATTGATATACGATAACTATGAAAAAGTTTAAATTGTATGACCAACTCTTTGGTTGGCTGGCTTTTCTGATTGCTGCGGTTACCTATTTATTGACAATAGAGCCGACTGCAAGTTTCTGGGATTGCGGCGAATTTATTGCTGCCGCTTACAAATTGGACGTGGGACACCCGCCCGGAGCTCCGTTTTTCATGCTCACGGCACGAATGTTTTCGTTGTTTGCCTCCGACCCTTCACAGGTGGCGATGATGGTAAATGCCATGTCGGCGTTGTGCAGTGCTTTTACCATTTTATTCCTGTTTTGGACTATTACCCATTTGGCACGCAAAATTCTTATTAAATCCGAAGAAGATTTTGGCACATGGAGAACAATAGCCATACTTGGTGCGGGCATGGTGGGAGCATTGGCTTATACCTTTTCCGATACGTTTTGGTTCTCTGCCGTCGAGGGTGAAGTTTATGCCTATTCGTCGTTTTTTACAGCTATTGTCTTTTGGGCAATACTGAAATGGGAAGATGCCGAGCCGAGCCATGAGTTGCGCTGGATTATTCTTATTGCCTATTTAATGGGGTTGTCTATCGGCGTGCACTTGCTCAACTTGTTGGCTATTCCGGCTATTGTTTTGGTCTATTATTTCAAAAAGTACCCTGTTACTACTAAAAACACGTTGCTAGCTTTGTTGGCATCGGTAGTTATTTTGGCGGCAGTGCTGTATGGACTTATCCCCGGCTTTGTAAAAGTGGCGAGTTGGTTTGAACTGTTCTTTGTCAATGTTGTAGGTCTTCCGTTCAATACCGGTGTGTTTGTTTACATCATCGTTACAATAGCAATTTTAGCTTGGGCACTCTATGAAACACAAAGCGAAAAACGTCCTCAAAATATAAAAATAGCGTTCCTGTTGTCTGTGCTTTTGTTGGGCATACCGTTTATGGGAAGTGGCATTTTGTTGGGCATTTTAATTTTTGCAGGTCTGTGTGCATACGTGTTTTTAGCCAAAAACATCAACAATAAAGTGTTGAATACCATTGTTTTGTGTATGACTGTAATGTTGATTGGCTATTCGTCGTACGCATTGGTGGTTATCCGTTCGTCGGCTAATCCGCCTATGGACCAAAACTCCCCCGAAGATGTGTTTGCATTGCAATATTATCTTAACCGCGAACAGTACGGCGATCGTCCGTTGCTTTACGGTGCGGTCTATTCTGCTCCCGAAGTACTCAAGCAGGAAGGAAATTATTGCGTGCCAATTGAAAAGCGTGGCAATGCCATTTGGATGCAAAAAGAAAAAACATCGAAAGATGAAAAAGACAGCTATGTGATAGCAAGTTACAAGCACAAAGGCTACAAAAAAGACAGTCGTTTCGAAATGCTTTTCCCGCGCATGTACAGTCCTGCTCATGCCGATGCTTACAAAGTGTGGGGCAATATTAAAGGTGAAAAGATTTCTGTTGACCGTTGCGGTGACCGCAAGATAATTTTGAGACCGACATTTGGCGAAAACCTCTATTTCTTCTTCAATTACCAAATTAACTATATGTATCTTCGCTATTTCATGTGGAATTTTAGCGGTCGACAAAACGATTTGCAAGGTTCCGGTGAGATAGACAAAGGTAATTGGATAACCGGTATCGGATTTCTTGACAGTATGCGTTTAGGCGACCAGTCGGCTTTGCCTGATGTTGTAAAAAACAACAAAGGACGCAACACTTATTTCATGTTGCCTCTGCTTTTGGGTTTTTTGGGCATAATGTGGCAGTTGAATCAAGGTAAAAAAGGGTCACAGAGCTTTTGGATTACTTTTGCGCTCTTCTTTATGACGGGCATTGCCATTGTTATTTATCTTAACCAAACGCCCGGTCAGCCGCGTGAACGTGACTATGCTTATGCTGGTTCGTTCTATGCGTTCTGTATTTGGGTGGGCTTAGGTGTGTTGATGCTGATACAATGGTTGAACAAAGTGTTGCCGAAAAAATTATCTGCCACTTTGGTTTCTATTTTGTGCTTGGGTGTTCCGGTGCTTATGGCTGTTCAAAATTGGGACGACCACGACCGTTCGAACCGTACTACCGCTCGCGATTTTGGAGCTAATTACCTCAATTCGTGCGCACCTAATGCTTTTATTTTTTCCAATGGCGATAACGATACATTCCCATTGTGGTACAATCAAGAAGTAGAAGGTGAGCGAACCGACGTGCGCGTTTGCAACTTGAGCTACCTGCAAACTGATTGGTACATCGACCAAATGCGTCGGGGTGCTTACGAATCTGATCCGCTGCCTATTTCATGGGAGCGCAAAGATTATGTGCAAAATCATTTGGACGTTTCACGCGTAATAGACCATCCGCATTTTGGTGGCTCTATGCCGTTGGATTTGGCTTTAAAAATTGTACGTGAGCCTGAATTTATCGATGATGACGGTATCGGAAACATATTTGCATCAAAACTGATATTGCCAATCGATAAACATCAAGTGTTGGCTACGCAAACCGTTGAGCCGAAAGATTCCGCAAAAATTGTTGAACAAATGGTAATTCCACTCGGACGCAGCCTCGACAAAGCTAAAATGATGATGTTGGAGATGTTGAACACCAATCGTTGGGAACGCCCGATGTACATAGCAGCTACAGTTGGTGACGAGTTTTATCCTGACATTAAGAAATATATGCGCTTGGAAGGCTTGGCTTACCGAATTGTACCACTGGAAAACGATGGTTATAAATCGATGGTCAATACCGATGTGATGTTCGATAATATGATGAATAAATTTAAATGGGGCGGCATTGAAAATCCGAAAGTCTATTTAGATGAAACCAATATGCGTATGTGTTACACGATGCGGCTTATGTTCACCGAATTGGTGCAAGAGTTGATGAGAGAAGGACAGAAAGAGAAAGCCAAAGAAGCACTTGATTATTGTATGAAAGTTATTCCCAATACAACTGTTCCGCACGACTACTATTCGTTGCTTTTGGCTGAACAGTATTACGCACTTGGCGAAATGGCTTTGGCTGATAGTATTGTGGACATTGTGGGCGAAGGTTGTCGTCAGGCGTTGCACTATAACTCCCAACTGACACCGGAACAACGTGCTGCCGTTTCGCGTAACCTTAGTGTTCGTCAAAATCTTAGTTTAATGCAGAATATTTATTTGGCAAGTGCGGAATCTCGCAGTTCATTGGCTGATAAATATCGCGATTTGTTACAATTATATATCGGCTTGATGCCGAAATAAACTCGAAAATGTTTATAGAACAACCGCCCTCGTTCGTCAGACTCTTTTGGAAAGGAGTCTGGCGAATGAAACGGGCTGGCGAGCGCACGGTTTATCTCACTTTCGACGATGGACCGTGTCCGACCACTACACCGCAAATATTGGAAATATTACGCCGTTATCAATTGAAAGCTACTTTTTTTTGTGTTGGCGATAATGTGCGTAAATATCCCGAATTGTTTGAGCAGATAAAATGCGAAGGACATCATGTGGGCAATCATACGATGCACCATCTCAAAGGTTTTGGCACTAGCACTGAAACTTATTGCCGCGATGTCGCTGAAGCTAATGCACTCATCCACAGTCGCCTTTTTCGTCCGCCTTACGGACGTGTGAAGCCGGCTCAGCTAAAAGAAATTCGTAAAAACTATACCGTTGTGATGTGGGATGTAATTACGCGCGATTACAATCCCAAACTTAGTCCCGAAAAAATTGTGCGCATTGTGAAAAAATATGCGCGTAACGGTTCCATTATCGTTTTTCACGACTCTAAAAAATCTTCAGCAAATACACTTTCCGCATTGCCCCAAGCCATTGAAGCGCTTCTGGTTAAAGGTTTCTCTTTTTCGCAGTTACAATAAAATAGTTTATAGGGATTTATGTATAAAACTTAAAAAATTAAAAAAAAGAGAGCTGTTTTTTGATAGTTTTCAAATAAAAAGTAGGTTTTTATTTTCAAAGAATTGAAAAATCCAAAATTTAACCTATTTCTTTCGTGAAAATGAAAAAAAGATGGTAAAAACAATTTTTTTTAGCTTCAAAAACGGTTCAAAAACCAACTTTTTCCAGAGACAAATTAACACTCATTAACTATTTTAACAAGTCTAAATTGCATATTATCAGTTGTTTTAATTGCAAAACTCCGCAAATCGAAATTTTATTTTTACAAATAATAATAAACTTGTAAATTTGCACCGATATAATATGCGATTTATGATGTTCATTTTCAGATTCATCAAAAGTTTTATCGTAGGATTGTACAAAGGGCTAATTTATTGGTTTTTTTGGGCGAGCTCCGTCTCCATGCGTGACGAATTGTTTTGTTCTTATACTTTTAAAATAGCCGATAGTAAGTACGAAGTGGCAAACTCTGCTTTACCTCCTTTAAAAACTGTTATTGCCGATACCTACGATTTGTTAGCTTTGGATTTGCAGGACACTTCGCATCCCACGCAAGCCATTATCGTATCGTATATGGCTCATGCATTATCAAATTTGCGCGCATTGGCGGCTTCCGTCAAAGACCTTCCAGAAAAACACCGCGCGCGACTACGTTTCTGTTCCGATTAATATACTTTTTGTACCGTAACTTGATGTAAAAAACATCAGGTCAGGGTGCTTTGTGGGTAGTTATCAGATTACCGAAACGAGTTATATTTTACCAATTCCAAATCAAATAAATGAATATTTTTTACAACTATGAATAAACGAATTTTATTAGTATTTTGCTTAATAATGGGTAACGTAAGCCTTTGGGCGCAATTTCCTTACAATACCGATTTTACGGCAAGTCATTTCAGTAATCCCTCCATTGTAATTGCAAGTTCTAACGCATCTTGGGACGGTGGTGTATTGCTAACAAATGGTGGATTTCAATGGACGGAAAGATACATTGTAGTAGCGTTAGACCAAGGCGGCATCCCCGACAAATTGACATTTACTTGTAAACAAAATTCAGGAGCTTCTACAGGTAGTGGTTTTAAAGTGTATCAGAGTGCGACCAACGGAAATTGGTCGGTAGTGTCTGAACCCGGACGTTCGGGAACTTCTGAAAAACCTTACACTGTGACACTTGCAAAGACCACAAAATATTTAAAATTCGGCTGGTCGGGCAACTTCAAAGGCTACTACACAAAAATAAATGTGAGTGAATTAAAGTATGTTACACCGTCGGCAAGTATAGTAGATTGTGGTACGTTGGAAGTGTCGCAATCGTCGAATGATACACAATTTTCTATTGATTGGTGTAATGTAAAACCACTGACACTATCGTTGGATAACACAACTGATTTTGCATTAGGAACAGCATCAATAGCCTCAAGTACAGGTGCATATGGAACGGCATCGAATATTATAGTCGATTTTCATCCACAAACGAAAGGTGCAAAAACGGCGACCGTAACTGTTTCGGATGACGATAATAAAGTTTGGGGAACCGTTACCATCACTGGACATGGCGACGGATTACCACAAACTATCTCTTGGTGGGATGAAGACGTCACTATGCTTTCGCGCGGTGACATCATTGGTTCAAACGAAAGTCCGTTTGTACAAGCTTCTAGTGGCTTGGCACTCACCACACTCACCTCGAGTGATGAAAATGTGCTAAAAATTGAAGGTGGTCAACTGATAGCGGTAGCTGCCGGTACGGCAGATATTATTGCTTATCAAGCAGGATCGCCTACTGTTGACGAGGTGCGCGATACGTTGCATTTGGAAGTAACTAATTTATTGACTCAAAAAATTACATGGACGCAACCGCTTTCATTTCTTTTAGGTGCAGCACAGACGGAATTGACTGCTGTTGCTTCAAGCGGTCTGCCGATAACCTACGAATTGGTTAATAATGCCAATAATATTGTAACACTCGTTGGTAATATGCTCACTATATCAACTACTAATGTAGGAACTGCCACGATTAAAGCTACCCAAGCCGGTAACGAAACTTACGCAGCTACTTCCTACTTACGTACGTTGCGTGTGCGCGACCCGAACGCCAGTTGTCTGAACGAGCCATTTGGGGTAGATGACCCAAACAGATATACACAAAATGGCGTGTCTTCAGGTATAATTCATACTTATAACATTGTTGGTCCACCAGACATGTTGTATTTTAATGCAATGGTAAACCAAATATTAGGGTTTAACCAAAATTGTGACTTTACCATTCAACAATATATAAATGGGTCTTGGACAGATGTTAAAACTATAACTGCAAATAGCACAGATACTCAATATTCGTGTAAACTTAACAAAGATGCAAAACAAGTACGTTTTAACATTTCTTATCATACGGCAAGGAGATTTGTCTCAAACGTTCAAGTAACCCGTGCGCATTTTATTGAAAGTGAACCTACTAGCATTACCATTGATGGCCAATTTGAAACCACGACTAAAAAAACAGTAAAAGTCACTTACTCCAACATACAAGACGTAGTAGATGTAAAAATGGCTAGTACCAATGCGGAATTTTCGGTGTCGCCAAGTTCATTTGCAGGAAACGATTGCGGTGAATATGGAACCATCAATGTGGTTTTATCCTACACGCCTGAAACAATGGACAGCGATAAAGACACCATTATTGTTAGCAATACCAAAGATGGTGAAATTAGAATACCTATTTCCACAACCGTTCAAAAACGGGCACAATACATCAGTTGGGCATTGCGCGATTCGCTATCTTCCACTCAGACCTATACACTGAATAAAGTAAATCCTGTATCAAGCTTGCCAATTACATACACCTTTTCAGATGAATCAATTTTAAAATTAGATGCCAACAATAAATTAGTATTTTTACAAGTAGATACAGTTGTAACCATTACCGCCACTTGTGCTGGTAACGAAAATTACCTCGATGCAGAACCTATTATAAAAACCATTCGTATTTTTAAAGGATTACCAGTTCTCACACTGCCAACTGCTGGCGACACCATTTATTTCGGTCAAATACTTGGCTTGGTGCGGTTGGAAGGCGGTTGTGCTAAAGACATGAGCGGCGACACAATAAAAGGTGCATTTAGATGGAGAAACTATCTGGAAGTCCCAAATGCAGGTAACCCAGTGATGTGTGCCGTTACATTTATCCCAGAAAATAGTGCTGTCTATGGCGATGTTTCGGATTTCATTCCTGTAATTGTACTCAAATTGCCACAAACTTTAGAGTGGACTATGCCTGACAGCATCGGGATACTCGATAGCATTACACTCGACGCACGTGTACCATCGGGATTAAAAATTAGTTATAGCCTGACAGGTGATGGCACCAGCTACGCATCGATAGGTGCCAATAACGAACTCAAATTAACAGCTACAACAGCAGCTCTCGGAAAATCGTTAACGATTACAGCTTGGCAAGTGGGCAATCATAATTATTTACCATCCGATACGGTAGTTTATACAGTAAATATACGCAAAACGATAGCGGAATTTTTTGCTGCGACAGAGCCGACAATTTACGGCAAAAATTTGGAAGATATTCCAATTTATGTCGATCATAATGTTGCGGGAACGTGGCAGTACGATGATACTTCTAACCCAATTTTGGATGTTTGCATTTATAGCTTGTCGGCAACGTTTACGCCATCGAACCTTGAGTTATGCGAACCAAGTCATGTGGAAATTCCAGTGAACATTATCGCTATACCTACTACTATAGCTGTAGTACCTACTGCACAATCTATAGAACAAGGAAAATCACTCGGTGAAGCTACATTGGTTGGCGGTAGCGTCGTTGTAGCCGGAACTACGGATGTTGTAGCCGGAACACTTGCATGGCAAAACTCGAATTTCATTCCTGCTATCGGCGATAATCAAGAATTTACGGTGGTATTTACGCCTAACTCTACAAATTATGCGGTAGTAACCTGCACGGTAACATTAAACGTAACGCAGTAAAAGAACATTTTAAACTAACATGAAAAAGATGAAAACAAATATATTAGTTCGTATGCATACACAAAAAACAATTATTTTGTATTGTTTGTTGGCGTTAAGTACAAGTTTATTTGCGCAACAATTACCGGACTCAAGTTTCGAAAATTGGGGCAATTCTTTTAACGGCGACCCTCAATTGGTAAATTGGAATGGCTCAAATGTAACCCAAGTGGGTTTCAATTTTACGTTTATGTATCGAGACGCCGGGATAAGCGGATACTGTGCTCGTGTAGCTGACAAGGAAGTAGGTGCCGCCGGCATTACCGAACCGGCACCTGGTTATATGTCGTTGGGACAGCCGTGGAGCTACCTTGAGAGTCTCACAAAAATTAGTGAAGCGACTGCCGGAACTGACGGTGGTATCAATTTTACATATCGTCCCGATACAATGGCGATATGGATAAAACGTACAGGCAACAATACGGACAAAGAATATTATCATCTATTGTTCTATTCGTGGAAAGGTCAAAGTGTAGGTGAAAGCTACACCGGTAAAAACGGCAGTTGTACTTCTACTACTCATATTAATGAAGAGTCTGATATACGTCAGGTGATGAACGGAAATGTTTGTAGTACAAAAAGTTATGCAACTCAAGTAGCTGAAGGATGGGTAAAAGAGCGTAAAACATACGATTCGTGGACATTGATAAAAGTTCCCATTTATTACATGAATGATAACGTTCCCGAAAAATGCAACGTTATTTTATCGGCGGGTAACTATCCTAATTTCCGTGCAAATAGCGGTTTGTACCCGGGAAACACACTTTATGTCGATGACCTTCAACTGATATACAGTTCGGCAATCGGCGATTTATATGTGAACAATAAAAAATGGCTTGGTTTTGACCCTAATCTGCGCAATGGCGAAGAGCAAACATACGCTTTGGGATTGGGCGTTACTACCGTACCTACTGTTTCTGCTAAACGTGGTGCCGGTTCATTGACCAACTGTAGAGGAACATCAGCTAGCTTTGCAGGACGTACGCTTTCGGGTAATGAAATAACAATTACCAATGCTACAGAAGTGGGAGGTACTTCGGGCAATAACATTACAACAATAGTGGTGAGAGCTGAAGACGGTTCGTCCACATCGACTTATAAAATTAAATTCGTTGCTGAACAATCGACCAACAGCCGTCCGGCAAACATCACTTATACGGTTGACGGTGAAACATTTTCTTTGCCGAATTTCAGTGGTTATGTAACTAATTATAATGTAGAATTGCCCTTTGGAACAACTTCCATTCCGACCATAGAAGCCGTAAAAGGCGATGACGGTCAGGAGTTTGTTTATACGCAAGCTACAACTATCCCCGGTACTGCCACATTAAAATCAACGGCGGCGGACAAAAATTATTCATCTACTTATGTGATAAATTTCTCTGTTAGTCAATTGGACGACAATAAATTGGCTGATATTAAAATTGACGGCAACTCGCTGCCCGGTTTTTCGCCAACCAAAACTACCTATACGGTAGAATTGCCGCTCGGCACAACAACTTTGCCGACCATAGAGCCAATATCGGCGTATGCTCAAGGTGCACAGACCATTACCGTTGAAAACAATGTAACTATTTCGGGAGAAACGTGCATCGGAACTTACAATATTTCGGTAAAAGCTCCCGGAAATGTTACTACAAGGGTGTACAGATTGTCGTTTAAAATTACCGCTTCTACCTATTCCTATCTGAAAGATATAAAAGTTGGCGGCGTTTCTATTGAAGGATTTGACCCGATGCTGTTTAACTATTCTTATGCCTTGCCGCAAGGAACCACAGTATTGCCTTCTATCGAAGCAGTAAAGGGCGATGCTTATCAACAAACGCCTGTTATAGAAACCGGCGGAGTGGATGGAGTAACCAAAATTACCGTTACGGCGGCAAGCGGTGCGCAAAGCATCTATCGCATCACTTTTAGCGTACCAAAATCGTCGAACGCTTCTTTGAGCGATTTGAGGGTGAACGGTACAACCATTCCAAATTTTGACCCCAATACATTAGTTTATAATTATGAATTTCCGATTGGGACGACAACTGCGCCGGTGGTAACTTATACGGCGGGCGATGAATATCAGATCATTACAAAAATGGATGGCGGATTGAACGGTACGACACGAATTATTGTTCAGGCGCAAAATGGTTCGGTAAAAACGTATGTCATCAATTTTTCGGTGGCACGTGCCGACAATACTACATTGTTGGATATAAAAGTAGGTGAAGTAAGTATACCTAATTTCGATCCAAATGTTTACACTTATACATATAAGCTGGCGCGCGGAACAACTGTTTTGCCGGAAATTACCTATACCGCACACGATGAATATCAAACCATTACTGTTCGTAACGGTGGTATTGAAGGCGGTGTAAAAATTATTGTTAAATCGCAAGTAGGCACTTCGGCAACGTATGTCATCACATTTTCAATCGAAGTATCGTCGAATGCCGATTTGCAGCAAATTTTTATCGGAGGTAATGCGCTGAACGGCTTTAACGCTAATATGTTTAATTATACCTACGAATTACCGATTGGCACAACCACTTTGCCTGCAGTTACATGGACAGCGGGCGATGCTTATCAAACCATTACCAAAACCGATGGCGGATTGAATGGTACTACAACTATTGTTGTTCGCTCGGAGGACGGTACAAAAACAAATACTTACCGCATTACTTTTACTGTGGCGCAAGCCGACAATGTTACGCTGAATGATATATTGGTGGGTGGCGTAAGTATTCCTAATTTCCATCCTAATACATTTGAATACAGTGTTTTACTCGAACGTGGAACCACCGTTTTGCCGGCGATTACTTATGTGTTGCACGATGCTTGGCAGAAAGTGCGTGTCGTGTCGGCAGGAGTGTCGGGCGATACGCGCATTATCGTTACAGCTCAAACGGGTGCGACGGCAACTTATATTATTCATTTCTCAGTAGAGAAATCGGCGAACAGTCGATTGGCAGGCATTTCGATTGGTGGCGTTGCATTAGAGAACTTTGCCCCTGAAGTTTTAACATACGATTATACACTTAAAAGCGGCACGGCTATTTTGCCTGAAATAGGTTATACCAAAGGCGATGATGCCCAAAAGGTGCTGGTGGTAAAAGGCGGTATCAATGGTGCGACAACGTTGCGTGTTATAGCTGAAAATGGTGACGAAACGCTTTATACCATTAATTTTAGTGTAGAAAAATCGGAAAATGCGTTTTTGAAAAATATTTTTATTGATGATGTGCCATTGGCAAATTTTGACAAAAGTACGTTCTACTATGTTTATCGTTTGCAACCGACTGCGACTGTTTGCCCGAAAATTACTGTTGAAAAAGATTTGGGACAGAGCGTATCCATTTCAAAACCGTTGCTTACCGGCGAAGTGCGCATTGTGGTAACACCGGAAAGTGGCGGAAGCAATACCTATATTATTAAGATGATGTTCGATTTGTCGGACAATACTGCGTTGGCTGATTTGCGTGTGGCGGGAACGACTATTTTAGGATTTTCTCCCGAAAAATTAGAATATACCTACGAATTGCCCATTGGAACAACTGTTTTGCCGACTATTACTTATACAGCGGCGGAAATTGACCAAAAAGTATCGGTAACCAAAGGTGATACTTCTTATGTTCGTGTAGAGGCAGCCGACGGTTCAGAAGCTCTTTACACCATCTATTTTATTATTCCAAAATCAAACAATGTGCAGTTAGCCGGTTTGATGATAGGAGGCGTGGCGTTGGCTAATTTTGATGCTAATGTAACGGAATACGATTACGAATTGGTTCGTGGTACAACAGTATGTCCGACTATTGAAGCTGTAAAAGGCGATGTGATGCAAAACGTGTCGGTATTGTCGCCGATGTTGGAAGGCGTAGGTAAAATAATTGTTGTGGCGGAAACCGGCATTACAAATATTTACACTATTAATTTTCATTTCAACAAATCCAATATCAGTACGTTAGCGACTTTAAAAGTTGGTGGTAGCGATATTTTGCAATCCGAACAGCTTGAATACAATTATATTTTGCCAAAAGGAACAGTAGTTTTACCGACTATTGTTGCTGAAAAAGGCGATGAATACCAAACCGTTACGGTTTTAAGTAATGGAGTAAACGGTCAAACGTCCGTTGTTGTGAAGGCTGAAAACGGTACTGTTACAACTTACACTATTAATTTTTCAGTTGCTCCGTCAAGTGATGTACAACTCCTTTCGTTAAAATTGGACGGCGTAGAATTGTCGGGCTTTTCTCCCGAAATTTTGGATTATGTGGATACGTTGGCTTATGGCGTTAAAACAGCTCCTATAGTAACGGCTTTTGGCAGCGACCCTGCCCAACAAATTATCATTGCCGATGCTCCTGTCGTTGAAGGTACAGCAACTATAAAAGTGATAGCCGAAGATGGGAACACAGCGACTTATAGCGTGAAATTTGTTCGAGCCAAACAATCAAATGCTTCGTTGAAAGCTATTGCCGCCAACGGTCTTGATTTAACTGATTTTTCATCTGAAAAAACAGATTATGTTATTGACATTGAAGCCGATGCAGCAGCACCAAAAATAACGTACGAAAAGTACGATACAACACAAATTGTAGCTGTGGCGGATGCCGGACTGAAAGGTGTTAAAATAGTGGTTACTGCTCAAAACGGCAATCAGCGCACCTATACTGTTCGCTTTAATGTGTTGCCGAGTTCAAATGCGTTGTTGGCAGACCTTAAAATGTTCAATGGCAATGAATTTGTGTCGCTTAATAATTTTGATGCCAATACATTTACGTATGTGGACACGTTGCAATGGCGCACAAAAAATGTGCCTTCCATTCATCCTGTGCCGGCTCAAAACGGACAGACTATTACCATTAAATATGGCGCGATAAATGACACAACGCTGATACGTGTAGTTGCTCAGGACGGTGTTACGACTACGGACTATTCTGTTTATTTCCCTGTTCTTAAGTCGAGCGTTGCCACTTTGGGCGATATCAGTATTGACGATGCGGAACTGTCGCCGGCATTTACACCTACCGAGTTTAACTATGTGGCTACGTTGGCTTATGGTACTTCCAGCGTTCCGACAATTCGTTGGGCGCAGGGTGAAGATTTTGGCAAACAGCTTGTTGAACAGCAAGTTACAATTTTTGCACCAAGTTTGCGCGATACTGCACATATTGTAGTAACTGCCGAAGACGGGTCGCAAAAAACTTATAATATTACTTTTACCGTTCGCGAAAGTGGAAAATCTAATGTGTTGCAGTCTATTTTTATTGACAAATATCATTTCGATTGTACGCAACAAAGAGATTTTGCCATAGAATTGCCTTATGGGGCAACAACAATGAGTGCCATCACTGTTATTAAAAATTATCCCGAACAAACCGTACTGATTGACAACGGCGGAGCTTATGCGCCGACTACCATTACAGTAAAAGCTAATCAAGCGGGCGTGGCGGATGCCATTTATACCATTACGCCGACCATAGCTAAATCGCAGGCAGTTTTGGATAGCATTAAGGTAAATGGACTTCCGATAGCGGATTTCAATCCTTACAAATTCCAATATGTGGTGAGCGTGAATAATGGCGAAGGTGAATTGCCAACTCTTGAGTATGTGAACAATACCACTACATCGTCGGTAGAGGAAATGATTAACGGCACTAAGTTTTGCACTATACAAGTAGTAGGCAAGGACGACGGTACTGAAAACACTTATAAAATAATTTATTATTACGCCAATGATGTGTTGCCGAATGGCGAATTTAAGGAGTGGACAAATGCGGCTATCTATACAGCTGCTAAAAAACCTACCGGATGGTCGATGATTGCCGATGCGGTGGACAAAACCGACATCAAAAGTAATGCAACTATTTTTGGTTTGCCTATTGGTAGTTTGATTACCGTTGGAACCTATACGCCCAATGAGGCTGTAACTCAATCAGGTAATATAGTTCGTCTTCGAACCATTTACAACAGTGCATTGAAGAGTTCTATTCCGGGGTTAATCACTCTTGGAGAAATGACCGCTAAATTAGCGCAAGAGGCTTCTGTGACGGATGTTACCGGAGGTATTCTCTTCCGCAATACGCCCGATAAAGTTTCGATGCGCTATCAACCCGTATCGAAATCGAATGTAAGCAGTACGCATTTTGTCTATTCTTTGAATAACGGCGCTTATAAAAAAGAGGTTTTCGACAACAACTTCAATAATACGTGGAAAACAATGGAATTACCGTTGTTGGATAATACGGTAGAAGCTCCTTCGATGATGAATATTATCATTAACAGTTGCGAAAAAGAAAACACGAGTGCTTTAGCCCAAAATGCCGCTTCCGAGATGAATGTTGATTGGATTCGTTTTGCTTACAATAGTAAGATTAGCAAAATTTTGGTTAATGGCAAGGCAACTACCGGATTTAAAGGTAAATATGATGGCGGTTGGGTACAAGCCGTGAAAGTGGATGCCGAATTGCAAGGCGAACCGATTTTGAGTTTTATCGGCGAAGTGGACGATCAAGAATATACTTACCGTTACGATGCGGAAGTGGAAAATTGCAGTGGCAGTAAAACGCGCGTTGCTTATATTACTTCTAAAGCCGAAGACGGCACTTTGAGCCAATATGTAGTTAATATCAATCGTCCGTTTTCGGCTAATGCCGGTTTGAAAACAATAGTGGTGAACGGTGATACTGTTCAAGGTTTTGCTCCCACCACAACTACTTATACGGTCGAAATACCAAATTCTACGCGCTTTGCGCCTGATGTGATGGCTGTTCGCGGCAATATGCATCAAACAATAGTGTGCGATACGCTTTCGACTAAAAAAGCGGTATTTACCGTTACGGCTGAAAACGGTACGCAAACGATTTATACTTTAAATTTTGTTGAGGCTAAAAATGACGATACATCGTTGAAAGAAATTTCTGTTGATGGTATTACCGATTTCATTTTTGCTGCCGATACAATTAATTATGTAGTGCAACTTGCTGCCGAAACTGCATTGCCGAATGTTTTCTTTGAAAAACGTAGCGACGGACAAACGGTAACTATGGCAGTAGATACGATAACCACATTGTTGGTTGTAGCCGAAAACGGCATAAACCAAAAAACGTACACTATTAAGTTTGAGTTTGGAGCAACAGCTGCAACTTCGGGCAAGTTGGTGGAAATTAAAGTGGACGGTATTCCTCTGGCAAGTTTCGATAAAGATTTGTTCTATTACGAAAGTAACAAAAAGGCTGCTGTTGATTTTGTTCGCGAATTTTCGGCAGATAGAGTGGAACAATTTATCACTAACGACTCTATTGTGTGGAACGTGTATGGCACAGAGCAACACAATTATTGCCTGAAATTTATTAAAGAATTGTCGGACAATGTCTATTTACAGACACTTCTTGTCGATAATGACACGCTTGACAACTTTACTATTTACGAAAACAACTACGAGCTGACTACTCTGTCAGTCTCTGAAGTTCAGGCGATATATGCCGAAGAAGGACAAATGATGGATGTGCATTTTGATAAGTCGGTTGCCGATAATGATTATTTGGGTTTCTTTACGTTTACAATTACAGCAGCCAACGGCACAAAAGATTCGACCATTGTGCGTGTAAAACGCTTGAAATCGAACAGCGGCGCATTGAGTGCTTTGTTGGTGAATAATGAACCGTTGCGTGTCGATGGTACAGGCTATGTAGCTTCGAGCGCATTTAACGCCGATGTGTTGTTGTATAACATCACGTTACAAAGCACCAATCCGAAATTGACTAATCCGAAAATGCCGAATATTGAGGCAATTGCCGGAGCGGTTGGACAAACTATTAGTATTGAGCAAAACGGTATCAATGCTACGTCGTACATTGTAGTAACGCCGGAGGATGGTTCTGTTGAGAACGAAAGAAGCTACGAATTGAACATTGTAGTTGAAAAATCGAACAATACCGATTTGTCAAATATTTTAGTGAATGGAGAGCCTATTGTCGGTTTCCGTTCCGATTCGTTGGAATATGAAGTAACGGTGCCGAGAGACGGTAGTACGCCTGCTGTAACTTACTCTGCTACTGACCAATTCCAGACAGTAACGCCTATAATATCATCGGAAGAAGCTCGTTTGAATGTGAAAGCTGAAAATGGTGCCGAAAAAACATACGTGGTGCATTTCGCCGTTCCACCGATTTCCAATGATGCTACATTGGCTGATTTGAAAGTGGACGGAACAACCATTAATGGATTTGCTCCCGATGTGTTGAACTATTCTGTGTTGTTACCACAAGGTAGTTTGGTGGTTCCGAGCGTAGAAGCGTTCAAATCTCACGACGGTCAAACGATAATAATAGAGAAAAACGGTATTGGCGATACTACGCTGATTACCGTAACAGCCGAAGACGGCACTACGCAACAGGTTTATGCCATTGCTTTTGATGCTGAAAAATCGCACAATGCCGATTTGGAAGGCATATCGGTAAATTATGTGCCAATTGCCGATTTCGATGCCAATGTATTGCGCTACCATGTTATTTTACCGACCAACATGCAGCCGACTGTTATTGGTATTAAAGCCGAAAGTGTACAGCGAATTGACAAAACGATTTATGGCAACGATTCCGTTTCTTTGAAGGTAACCGCCGAAGACGGTTTAAACACCAAAACCTATGTGGTAACGTTTGAAGTTCAGGCAGCATCGAATGCCTATTTGGGCGGATTGCTGTTAGATGAAACTTCCATTGAAGGTTTCCGTCCCGATTCGTTGAATTATGTTGTTACGTTGCCCGCAGGAACGACTGTAACCCCCGAAGTTACTGCTATTAGCGGAAGTGATGGACAAAATATTATTATTTGTAACAACGGCGTTCGCGATACGACAACTATAATGGTAACAGCCCAAGACGGCATTACTACGCTTACCTATACGATATTCTTCGATGTTGCTTTGTCCGATATTGATACGTTGGCAATGATTTATTTGGACGGTTCGCAGTTGGAAAATTTCCATTCGCAAGTTTTGTCGTACAACATTACTTTGCCTGTTGGAACGCGCACTTATCCGACCATTACATGGGAAAAAGGAGAACGGATGGAATTTGTGAAATTGGATACGATAGAACGGACAACTTATGCCGCAAGTTTTGCTATCAATGTCGAATCTGAAAAATTCCATGCAACGGGCGAAGGTAATTCGCGCACTTATACACTCAACTTTACTGTCGAAAAATCGGCTGTTGATACGTTGGCGATGATTTACATCAAAGGCGATTCGCTGGATAATTTCCGTGGCGACACATTGATTTATAACATTGAATTGCCCGTAGGCACGCGTCTATTGCCAACAGTTGATTACACGCTTGCTGATAATTTTCAAACGGTAGTTGTCGATTCTGTTGATACAGATTTGACGGATTATGCGGCACAGATAAATATAGAAGTTACGTCTGAAAACGAAAGCCTGAAAGTGTACGAATTGCACTTTACAGTGGCTAAATCGGCGGTAGATACGCTCAAAAATATTACTATCAACGGCTTAAGCATTGCGCTCAATGGCGACAATTACACGTCGGACAAAGCGTTTGCCGGAAGCACTTTTGAATATCATCTGTTGTGGGCTATTGGCTCTGCCAAAAATCCGTTGCCGCAAATTGACTATGAAATGGGCGATACTTTGCAAACTGTTGCGCCCGAACTTGTGGAAATGAAATCGTACAATGACACTACGATTATTGTGGTAACGGCTGAAAACGGTAATTCTAACACTTACACGATTTACCACCAATTGCAACATTCTGAGGTAGATACGTTGGCTATGATTTATGTCAATGACGAACCTCTTGCCAATTTCCATGCCGACACATTGACTTACAATTTGACTTTGCCGGTAGGTACACGTAAGTTGCCAAAAGTAGAATTTGATAAAGGAGACGTATGGCAAACTGCTAAACTTGATACGGTTTTGGCAGAAACTTATGCTTCCAAATTTGAAATTCATGTTACCGCCGAAAGCGGAAAACAGCGCACATATACGTTGAATTTTGTCGTTGAAAAATCGGCTGTCGATACGTTGGTAATGATAACTCTTGACGGTAAACCGTTGGAAGGTTTTGCGCCTAACATTTTCTCGTACAACTATACGTTGCCAATCGGAACGGATACATTGCCGACTATTGCCTACGAAATGGGCGATACGTTGCAAACTGTTAGTGTGGTGGATAACGGCGTGAATGGCAGCTACCAAATTATAGTAACGGCTGAAAATGGTACGCAAACCATCTACACCATCAACTTTACCGTAGCAAAATCGAAAAATGCTTATCTGAAAAATCTGTTCTACGATGGTACGGCTATTGAGAATTTTGACCCGGAACTGTTTATGTACACTATAAAATTGCCTTTTGACACAGCAGCAGTAGCGGTTCCTGAAATTAGTGCAGAAAAAGGCGAAGAGAATCAGACTGTACAGATAACGCAAGCCGCCACAATCGCCGATACGGCTGTGGTAACTGTAACCGCCGAAGACGGTGTAACGGTGGTTGTCTATAAGGTGGCGTTTGAAATGCTGCAATCGGACAATGCCCTTCTGGAAATGATATTCCTGGACGGTGAAGAGATGAATAAAGCAGCCAAAGGATTTACTGTAAATGATGATTTCGATGCTGAAACGTTCGAATACACAATAGGTTTCCCGTACGGAACTCAACAGTTGCCTGAAATTACATGGAAAGGTCAATTGCCGAACCAATATTATACGACTATCGATTCGTTGGTTGTTAATCCCAAAGATTCTACGGCAATCATCACGGTTGTTTCAGAGAATGGAGAAGTTACCAACGAATACCATTTGAAATTCTATGTGGGAATGTCGGATAATTGCAAACTAAACGATTTGTATTTTGAAGGTGTTCAATATCCGCCTTTTGAACCGACTTTCCATTCCGATTCTACCGAATATGTTTTGAAGTTTGAAGTGGGAACGAAAATAGAAGAATTACCGAAATTAGAGCATGTACGCTATGTTAAAGGCGATGAGGTACAAATTGTAAATGTTACTTACGAGCAACTGCTTAAAGATACGGCATATACGACTGCGGGCGACTATACATTGGCGTTCAATGGTGTTTTAGTTGCCAATAATGAAAGGATAGATAAGCAAGCAGGCGAAACAGTTACACTCAATGCGGGTGATACGCTCTTTACCAAAGTGAACGTGCCCAATCCTTTCAAAATATTTGTTTCCGTTACGGCACAAAATGGTGTAACGCGCAGAATTTATGTAGTGGATATGCAGATTTTGAAATCCGAATTCTCGCTGCTCGACGGTATTACTATTAACGGTGTTGCTTTGAAAGGTTTTGAGCCGGAAGTGTTTGAGTACACCTACCTTGTACCGATGGGTATTACTACCGTTCCGTTGGTTGAAGGTATTGTTGATATGGAAAAACACCCACTTTCTCCACGCGAAGTGTTTGTAACTATGGGTAATTTGGGTGACACAACTTACATTTATTGTGAAGCGGAAGACAAAATTCACCAATCTATTTATAAGATTGTTTTCGAATCGTCAACTATCAATCAAGGTGATGCACCTACGAAAGAAGATGTTCACTGGACGGTGCTGGGAAATGGTTTCTTCAAAGCTACCACGTGTCGCAACAATGTGAAGATTGCTATATTTGACACGGCTGGCCGTTTGATTACCATGCAAGATGTACCGGTTGTCGATCCTAATGATGATATTCGCGACTCGGGTGCAGCAGGTGTTACCTTCCATTTTGAACGGAAAGGTAGAATCTTTATCTATGTATTCTATTATGGAACTAAAAAAGTAATAACAAGTGAAAAATTTATTTATTAAACAATAATTAACAATGAAAAAATTAACAATAAAAAGAGTAATTTTATTAGCTTGTATAATTTGTGGAATGCAAACTATACAAGCAGAATGTTATCTTTTAAATGATGCCGGAAGTTATGAAATACAAAATGGGTGGAGTAAAAAATTTGATAAAACTTTTACAATTGCAACACCGGGACCAGGTAATAGGCTCACGTTTAATTTTTCAAAAAACAGTATTGGAGTAGGTGGTGTTACTGTAATTGCAACCTATCAGGACAATACAAGTGAAACTTTATTATCGAAAGGGACTTCAAGTAGTTATGATATACCGCTAAATAATAAAATTCTTTCACAACTTCTTTTTAAAGCGGATGGTAACACGCTTCCTACTTTGTCAAAAACTATTAGCAATGTTAAAGTAACGCAGGCTAAACTCATTACGTCGTCTAGTCCACAATTGGTTTTCAACACACTTAAAGTAGAGCAAGAACAAGAGAAAACAACAACTATCACCTATTCTAATGTTGGGAATGCAACGTTGCAATTGAATGCCAATACTTCGGGCTATTTTTCAATCACACAAGGAGGCACACAAGGAGCAACTTGCAGTGCCACACAAACGGTAAAAATTAAATATGCGCCGTTGTTAGCAGGAACTCATACTGCCGTTTTAAATGTCTCTGATGGTGTTTCTTCTGTTGCTGTACCTCTTGAAGGAAGTTGTATTAAATATGTGCAAACCATCGATTGGCACATCTCTTCAATGTTGTCCTCTAAAACAGAACATACCGACATTGCTGTGGCTTCTTCAGGTTTACCTTTAGAATATGTGTCGAGCAATCCCGATGTTGTGGCTGTGGAAAATGGCGTGTTGAAGGCAAAAAGTGCCGGAGAAGCTACCATTACAGCTACGCAATTAGGAACTTATTATTGGGAAGCAGTATCTTCGACGAAAACCATTACGGTAGTGGATAAGGAAGTGCAGACTATTACATGGGAACAGGATTTGTTCCGTCTGACAGAAAATTCATCTCCTGTAACACTTACGGCAGTGGCTTCGAGCGGGCTTCCCGTGCATTACGAATCGACTAACACTGCTGTGGTCAGCGTAAGTGGTAATATTCTTACGGTTGTAGGTTTGGGAACAGCTTCTGTTATTGCTTATCAAGATGGCGATAATACCTATTGCGCTACTACTGCAATGAAAGCTGTTAGGGTAAGACAAGTTACGAGCGAATGCGATGAGTTTGCTCTTTATTCCACCGAAGCGTTACGGGTAATGACAACTGCTTCGCAAAAAGTTGATCAGACTTTGGATTTGACCGCTCCGGCAGACAAAATGTCTTTCACCGTAAAACGAGATGGATGGGCTACTGGTTATGTATATGTATACGAAGTGGATGCCAATAATAACGAAACGGAAATTTATAGTGCCTATGTTGGTAATCCTTCGCCTTTAGATGGCAGTTTGACTTTTGAGAATATTCAGATAAGTCTTGCTGCCCAAAAAATCCGTTTTAAATCGAGTGGAACTTTGTGGAAAGATATTACGTCAGTCTATGTTACACAAGCTTCATATCTGACGACTTCTGTTCCGAATATTATTTTTAACCAAACTGTGGTAGGTGAGTTGGTAACTGCTTCGGTAACATTCAACTATTCCAACTTGAATGATGAGATACAATTGACACATAATAATCCAAAATTCACATTGAATAAGGACTATTTTGGCAACGGTTGCGGCGATTTCGGTTCTACCAGTCTAAATATTACTTATAGTTCGGATGTTGTGGCTACTGATAAGGACACTATTGCGTTGATTTGTGCCGGAGTTACCAAATTGTTTATTCCTATGGAAGCTGTATGTGGCAAAAAATCCCAAACAATAACCTGGAACCAAAATTTAGAAAATCTCATTGTAGGTCAACAGGTAGCACTTACTGCCACAGCTACATCGGGATTGCCTGTTAATTATTCTGTGAATGATTCGTCGTTGGCGACTATCGAAGATGGTATATTACGTGTGCTGGCGGCAGGCGATGTAACCATTACTGCTTCACAGGATGGTAATGCTAACTATAACGCAGCATCGTCTGTGCTTCAAACGGTAATTTTTGGTGCAGCAATAAATTTTGTGGTCGATGGAGATACAACGATTAATGACAATGTTTTCTACACAACAGTAACCATAAAACCGGGCAAAACGCTTACTATCGCTCTGTCGGGAAACCTTACAACAAATCAAATGACATTTGAAGTAATGAACGGTATTATAGGTGCATTGGATTGGGAAGGTACTATAAATGCGCAAAATTGGACTTTTCATAAAATCATTACCAATGAAGACGTTTATCATCATTTGTCGTTGCCGTTCGATTATCCTGTCCGCGACATTCAAAGCAATGTTCCGGCTGAACGTTGGCGTTACGGTATCGATTGGTTAGTGCGCGAGTACGACGGTTCTATACGTGCTGAAAAGGGAGCCAATCAGGGTGCATGGACAAAAATGAGCATCGATTCTACCTTGAGAAGCGGTCGTGCTTATCTTATAGGTGTGAGCGAAGATGTCGATTTGTCATTTGTTAGTACAAGTGTGAACAAAATAATGCCGGTTACTGTGAAACCGCATCCATCAGCACGTTCTGTGAATGCTGGTTGGAACTACATTTCAACAGGAAATTGGAACGAATTTCAAGGTTCTGTAAAGCTATCGAACAATGAGAATTTGAACTATGTATATCTTTCCAATGATAATGCTCGAACATATACTGCTTATGAAATGAGCGAAGTTTGTATTTCTCCTTTTACAGGTATGTTTGTGCAGATTCCCGATACTGTGAATGGCATTAGTTTTGAACAACAACAACAAAAAGCAATGGCGCCAAAAGTAAAACTTGGCGGACAGACCTGTAAAGTAAAGGTATCGCTTGAAAATACGACTTGCGGAACTGACGTGGCTGCGCTAATTGTCAATGATGACGAAACCACCGATTATCGTATTAATCACGATTTAGCGAAGATGCTTTCTTTGTCGACTCGACCGCAAATATATTCGCTCGGGGCGGAAACGAAATTGGCTTATAACGCTTTGCCTTTCGATGCTGCTAAAAATGTTGTGTTAGGCTGCTATTTCCCTGAAAATGGAAGTTATACTATCAAACAAGTAAGTCTTTCGGGCGATATTCTGTCGTTGGAGCTTACCGATACGCAAACAGGCATCATCACTGATTTGTTGGCGAATGAATATACCTTTGAAGCTGCTCAAGGTACTAATGAAGGACGTTTTGTAATTTCCGTCAATAAGAATGCTAATATTTCTACGGCTGTATCGCAATCTAAAATATCGGGAGTATCATTCTGTTCTGAAAATGGAAAATTGGTAGTATCTGGATTGCCTACAGGAGCTGAATATGTACTGTTCGATGTTGTCGGTAGGGTGTTGGAAAAAGGTGTTTCCGAATCCGATGTGCTTTTATTTCACCCCGAAATGAGAGGTGTTTATGCCGTGAGAGTTGTAGTTGACGGCGTTGCCGAGGTGCTGAAAACTATTTTTTAATGTGGTGATATAAATCGCAGTGGTGGAATTTTTAGGAAAACCGGTTTTTGCCGGTTTTTCTAAATTATAATGCTAAATGATTACTTGTTAGTAACGGATTTATTAACAAGTAATCATTAAAGTTTTTTGCTTGGTTATATAACTGTAAATATTATATTTACCACAGTCAAAATCAGGCAGAAAAAAGTTACCAAATTGCGTGCTACAAGCCAGCGAATAAGAAACCAATCCATATTGGCGGCGCGGTATTTTTCAAAATTGCCCATCGGTCCCATCCACCAGCGTGGCTCAAACGGAATAGGTTTATTTTCCAAATGTGCCGCTAATGAGTAGATAATGTAAATGCCCATCGGCACAAGCGGCAGCACAAACAGATATGCCCAATGTAGTTGTCCGCACACTACGCCGACAATGAGCAAGATAAACGGTAAGAGATTAAAAACTCCCGAAAACAAAAACATTGCTCCACGTGTTTTGAGTAAACGCGCAAATGTCATTTTGCCGGCTTGTTCATCAGCTTTGAGGTCAAGCACAGCGTGCGAATAGACGATGTTTGTAACCAACAAGCCTACAGCTATCGACACCCATACAATTTCTTTGTTTAACAAACCGCAAGCGGCATATTGCATACCAATCATAAGCAGAGGTCCAAACATGATACCGATGACCAATTCGCCCAATCCGTGATAGCCGAGTTCAAGCGGTTTGCCCGAATAGGAAACACCCAAAATAAGACCAACTAATGCAATAATGGCAATAGGCAAGCCACGGAACCAAAGCACTACGGCACCTGCAATACCGGCTACAGCTAAAAAACAACAAAAAGCAATAAGTAACTCTTTCAGTGTGGCTTTGCCAGACTCAATATAGTGGCATTTTTCCATGTGCGTACGAAAACCTTCGGCGGTTACTTTTTTGCGTGCTTCCACATCGTTGTGTTTATAATCGAAATAGTCGTCGGCAAGATTAAATCCGAGATGTGCGCAACTAATTCCAAACAGAGCAATGAGTGACAGCCACCATGAAAAATCGGGTTGTGTGGCAGCCATGGCGATAGCTAAAAGTGCAGGTACGATGCTTTGCGGCAACGCAATGTCGCGCGCGTTTTTTATCCAAAATTTCAGTTTGTTCATAGGAATATTTGTTTTGTGCAAAGATACGGATTTAAATTAAAAGCCGACACTCGTTTGGTGTCGGCTTTTAATCATCAGTTAATCGTTTTATCGATTTACTTTTGTGCGGGTTTCAGAATGTTTTTCAATTCCGGATTAATGATTTTTTCAAAAGTTACTTTCTCAAAAATTACTTCAAACTCTACGCGACGGTTAAGTGCGCGACCTTCAACAGTTGTGTTGTCGGCAATAGGTGTTGTTTTTCCGTAACCTTTTGAAGCAATGCGCGATTCTTCAACGCCGTGTTCGATAAGGTAACGCCGTACCGAGCCGGCGCGTTTTTCCGACAATACTTGGTTGTATTCTTCGGAGCCGACATCGTCGGTATGTCCACCGATAGAGAGCATATAGGTTGGATTGGTCTTCATTACTTCCACGATTTTGTCCAAAATCGGGTAGGAAGATTTCTTGATAACATCTTTATCCGTTTCAAACTGTATACCCTGCATTGCTTTTTTGAAGAGACTGCGCACCTCTTTTTTCAGTTCGGGACAGCCGTAGTTGCTTTCCGGTCCCGGAACGTTCGGACACTTATCCAAATAGTCGGGTATGCCGTCACCGTCAGTATCAACGGGACAACCTACTGAATCGACTACTACGCCTTGTGGTGTGTCGGGACACTCATCGATATAATTAGGCACGCCGTCACCGTCGTCGTCAATAGGACAACCTACAGAATCGACTACTACACCTTGTGGTGTGTCTGGACATTCGTCAATGTAGTCGGGCACGCCGTCACCGTCGCTGTCAACGGGACAACCTACGGAATCGACTACAACGCCTTGTGGTGTGTCTGGACATTCGTCAATACGGTCGGGTACGCCATCGCCATCGCTGTCTCTCATGTATAGTTCAAAATCGGCTTGTGCTTTACGGTATTTCTTTTCCGCACAGCAAGTGCCGAAGGCGTACGACACGCCTATTTTAATACCTGCGAAGAAAGTGTGTACCGCTCCGATATGGTCGGTAGTAACTACACCCGAATAACCTCCTTCCAATTGTTGAAACACTTTCGGATTTTCCCGAATGGCTTTTGTACGTACATCGTTAAAGCCGTAGCCACCCGACAGACCTGCATGAAGTTTCCATTGCGGCGTAAGTTTAATAGCCCATCCTATGTCGGCAATAATGCCTAACGAGTAACTGAAAAGCGGCTTGGAAGTCGGCTCGCTAAAACCGGAAAAAGTTCCTAACCTTAACGATTCTACTTCATCAATGGTGTAGTGCCCTTCGGTGTAATCCACCCTACGCATGTAGGGACCTTTTGTTGTTTGTCGGTCAGCCACACGGAACCCGGGGTTAAATCCAATAGCGGCACGGAAATCCGATTTTTCTGTCATTGGTGCTGCAAACGTTAGTTTGATAGGTGTTTCAATGTAGTGTGCATATTGCTTTTCTTTCATATTATAGATACCTGTCAAAGTGTAGGGGTCGCCATCCGGTTCAAAAATGGGGTCGGAGTGGTCAATGTGGTTAGAAACTTCCGTATAGCCGTTAAAATCATAGACACCCGTGTAGCGCATCCATTGTGCGCCGATGCTGACGCCTACATTACGATGAAACCAATAGGTGTAGTCAAGACCAATGCCCACGTTAAAGCCACCGTGACTTTTGGCTGCATTGCCTTTGTAGAGCAGTGCGCTGTAAGCCGGCGTGATGTGGAGTGCCAATTCATGCGGATGGTAAAATTTGGTGGTGTCAATACGCAAATTTTTCATCATCACAGCGGTGTCAATCTCAACCGTTTCCTTTTGCGCAAAGGCGGTTAAGGCTATTATCGACAAAATGATAGAAACTGTTAACTTTTTCATTTTTTTTTGTTTTTATGTGTGTGACAATTTATTTTACAATGATTTTGTGAATGGAAACATTTCCTTGTACATCCATCAGTTTCAAAGTGTAAAAACCTGCTCCGACAGGTATTTCCACCTGATAGCCTGTAGCCGTACGCACGGCACGTGTTTTCACCACTCGTCCCGAAGCATCGGTTAAGTCGCATTTCTCCATGGCGTCATTTTCTGAAATGATGTTAATGACATCGTACTGCGCAACGGGGTTCGGATAGGCTCCTGCCTGCTGTGCAAACGAACGTTCGAGTACTATCGGCATCTCTTCGTCAATGGTAATGATTACTTTGTAATCGCCTCCGGGTATCGGTTCGCCCACTTCCACATAGTGGCGCTTGCTCGGCAAAGTAGTGTTACCTCTGCTCCATGTGTAGAGTGCGGTACGAAGTATGGCGTAGTCATTGGCATTACGAACAGCCAGCAGTCGTCCGAGCGAAATAACAATTTCCGTTCCGGGGATAGCGCGCGTCAGATTAGCATAAAGCGTATGGTCACCGCTTCCCAAATCATCGGTATTGTTCACTACTTGACCATCGGGCGCATCCAAGTGCCAACCGTTAAAGGTGTAGAAATCACGAACGGCTATAGCATCGGGTATGTTCAGATGACTTTCCACCGTGTAGGTGGTCGGCAGATCATTTTGGTTACTGATAGTGGTAACTCCCGTTTCGTAGGTAATGTTATATTCAATCAATTTGAAATTGGCGGTTAAGATTACATCCTGTTTAATGTTGAACGAGAATGAGGCTTCCGTTGAAGTGATGTCGCCTGTCCAATTTACAAACTCATAACCGTCGTTGGGTGTTGCCGTTACAGTCACCAAAGTATTGTAATCGTACAAACCGTCTCCTGTGGTGCTTCCGCCGACAGCCGGTTGTGCTACGGTTATCACTCTCAATTTTTGAAGGTTGAACGTTACGCTGATAGTATGGTTGCTGTTTAACGAGCTAAACGTATAACTATCCACTGCACCAACTGATATGCCGTCCACCAATACGTCAGTGATTTCATAACCTTCATTGGGTGTAATGGTGTAGGTAGATGTGGCGTTGCAGTCATACTCGGTAACACCGGAAGGCGTAATGGTGCCATTTTCTCCCGAAGTAGCCGTTATGGTGTATTTTGTTAATGTAACATTAATTGTTGCTGCTTCAGTTATATCGTTGCAAGCGCTTGTGCCCACACGTCGTACCCAATAGGTAGTGTTTTGCGTCAAAGGCAGTGTAGTGTAACTCTCTGACGTCGCTCCTTCAATAATGTTGGTTCCCACATCTCCTGTTCCCCATTGGTAGGAACAGCTACTGCCTTCGCCACCTCCTGTTGCCGTAAGGGTGGTTGTTTCACCCAAACAAACGTCAGCGTTACCGGTAATGCTTTCAGGCTTTGTTGGCGGCGTACTTACATTGATGGTCACTTCGTTAGAAGTGGTTTCTCCGCAATTATTTGTTGCTTTATAAACGAGTGTTTTGCCGTTGTCTGCATAGCTCACTACTGTACCCGATGTGAAAGCAACGCCGTTTAAGAACCATCCT
>Ga0209718_1000688_pt1 | contig 43689 bp, 34 predicted proteins | sample AD_JPNAS1_MetaG_FD_184420 | JGI IMG/M metagenome (GOLD analysis project Ga0209718, IMG submission 184420) | Active sludge microbial communities of municipal wastewater-treating anaerobic digesters from Japan - AD_JPNAS1_MetaG (SPAdes) (version 2) | ecosystem: Engineered > Bioreactor > Anaerobic...
CCCTTCCCGAAGTTGGCCGAATCGAAGCCAACCGCTTGAAGGATGTTCGATGCCCCGGTGCGTGAGTGGGCCAAGATGCAAAGCCCCGCCTCCGGGTTCACCTTGCGGAGAAGGCGGCGCAGGGTTGAGATTGTCGCCCTTGCGTCGTCGTCGCTGTTGCCGTCGCCGTCCAGAATATCGCCCCACGGGTCGCACCACAGCACCTCCGGGCGGTGTTCCTCGAGGGTCAGCCGCCACCGTTCGACGTTGGCGGGCGTAAGGGCGATATAGGTATCCTCCGGCCCCTCCAATGTCGCAAGGCGCACGTGAGCCCCGAGCGTGGCAATCTGTTCCGCCGTCAGCCCCCCGTTCATCTTGCGGATGTCGTATTGCAGACGGTGGATGGAGTTTTCGCTTCCCATCATCAGATGTCGGAGGGGGCGCGGCGCAGTCGGAAGCCCCGCGAAGGGCAGGCCGAGGACTTGGTTGCGGGCGATGTTCAGAGCGAGGCGGGACTTGCCAAGCCCGCCCACCCCGAATATCACGCACGACGCGCCGAGAGTGAACCCGCCCCACACTTCCAGCGGAGGGACAAGGTGCATACGCCCAAGTTCATCCCATGCCCTCGTTGAATAGGGGCGCACGATCTCCGCGCCCTCCAGGGTATCAGCTTGCGTCGTTTCGGTTTCGGCAATCATGGATTCAACGGATTTCATGTCGGGGGGTCCCTTCGGGGTTCAAGTAGAGCAGACGTTGCCACGCGCCTTTTTCGGCGCGGTAATGTCCGGGGAGGCGGGACAATCGGCTTTCATTCCGGCAGGCCGGATCGCATCCGAGCGGGACGAGGACGCGGGGGAATAGTTTTCCCTCGATCTCCTGCTCCCAGTCGGCGCGGGTGGCGCAATCCACTTTGAGAATTGCATGGATGGATTTTCCGCCCGAATCTATCAGCGCCACAATGGGGGCGGTGCGGAAGCCCCACCAAAAGGCGAGTTGCTCCGGCTTTGATAGCCCGTCAAACTCCGCGACGGCATACAGGAAGCCCGAGACGGCGGAATCCCCCCGCTTCGACAACTTGCCATCGGCCAAAGGATGCTCCCGCCCCGTCAGCGGATTCGGAATGAAGTGCGGCGGCACGGGACAACCATCCTCGAAACGGGCAATCCATTCCGCCGCCGTCCGCACATCCTCCGCGCCGCCGTAGCGTTCGCCGCAGAATACGTGTTCCCACGGCCTGTAGAGGACGCGCAGGAGGTGCGCCGCATCCTTCGGGCCGGGCTCCCAATCCATCCGCACGTGCGAGGCTTCAAACCAATCGGCCTCCGTCGCCCCGTCGCCGCGAGCGATGAACGCCGCCGCCGTCAGCGGCTTCGGCTTGGGCTTCGCCGGGGCGACGTGCCGGGGCGTGAAGGCTTCGCCGGGCTTGTGTTCCGCGTAAGCCTTGCGGACAGCCGCGCCGACCTCCGCCGAGGGCGAGGGCGGGCGCGTCATGGCTTGGAGGATTTCCCGTTCGGCATCGGCGGGAGAAACCCCCTCGATTGCCGCCCAGTTCGCGCAGGAGAGAATCCAACCGTGTACCCCAGCCCCCGCATGGGGACAGGTGCGGAGAGCTTCACAGAAGCGCGAGGCGCGGGGCGAAAACACCCCGGCCCGCCGTTGCCCCTCGGCGCAGGCTTTGGAGATGTCGCCGCTCACAGCACACCCCCGATCCCCGCAAACGCAGATTCGATTTCGACGGCGCGGCGCAGATGGGACGCGGCGCGGTTGCGGAGTTCCGCCGCGCATTGCCGCACTTCCCATGCATCCGCGTGGCGGATATGTTTCAGCCCCTGCCCACGGCCCGAGCCGAATATAATCTTGCCGCCAGAGTGTTCCGATTGGTCGCGGGCCTCCCGGTCATCTATGGAAAGCGCGGCGCAAGGTGTCTTGTGGTCATGCCATCCGGGGCGGGCTTCCAAGTAATCGGACAGCGGCCCCTCGCCCGGTGCGGGCGGCGGCGGGAATCCCTCGAAATGCAGTTGCGCGGCGCATCGGCATCTCGTACTCTCTTGCTTGTTGGCGTTGCTGGTCGCGCTCTTTCCCGAGGGCGCGGCCTTTTTCTTGGCGTTGCGTGTCATGGTTATTTCCCCCGGCGAAACGAAGCCATAGCCGCGTTGAGGTCGGCAATGCTGTACCGGACGCAACGCTTGCCCAGACGGTAGCAGGGTATCGCGCCGATTGCGGTCAGGTGGCCGAGGTATCTGCGGGAGATGGACAGGAACCTTGCGGCCTGTCCGGGGTTCAGGAAACCGCGTTCGACGGCTTCATTGACGGTCTGTTCATTCATGTCAGCGACTTTCCGCGCCTGTTGGCGCTGACGCATGGTTAGATGCGCTGACGTGTATAAAATGGCCGTTCCGAGAACGGACCGTTTTCCGAATCCGCTTTTCCGCACGAAAAAGCCCGCAACCATTGACGATTGCGGGCCTCAACTTTCGGCGGATTATCAAGCGGTCAATCCGATCCGCTTTTCCTTTTCGGTCTTTTCGGCCAGTCGCGGAAGTAGCGGACAAGACTTTCCGCTTCGATTGTGATTGCCCCCTTTGACGAGTCAATGACACGTTGCGCGGCCTGCTTGCGGGTCAGGCGGCGCTTTTCCTTTTGGGCAAGGTCGAGGTGTCGCTTCATGGACCTAAAAGCCTCGTAATGGTCCCACAGGCCGCTATCGCGTGTATCGCGCCCGGCTTGCCTTGCCGCAATGCCGCGCCGCATCTTTTGCGCCTTGCGGTCCTTCACGAGAAAGCCGGTGTCCGCCTTCACATCGGCCAGAAGGTCAGGGCGCGGGTTCAGCCGTTCATTGACGGCGCTCACGACATCCGCAAAACGCGCCGCATGGAGAGGGAACAGACCTTGCAGGTCGAAGGCTTCCTGCTTCAACCGCGCCAGATCGGCAGCAGACTTGGCTGTAGCCAGCTTGCCTGTCAATTCATCCGCCGCCCTTGCCGCCCGCATAGCGTTTTCGGCGGCTTCCATTTTAATTCTACCCTCTGATTTCATGTTGGGCTCCTATGCTGTAACGCGCTTTGGAAACGGGATCACCTTCGACGCCTTCGGCTTTATCCGCCAGAAGGCGCGGGCGTCCTTCGGCTTGGCAAGTGCGCGGTAGTGGTCGAACAAGATACCGGGCGCTCCTGCATGGCCGAGTTGCAGGGCGGTTGCGTTGGCGTCACCATGCGCGGCCAGATGGTAGCTGGCGAACGAATGCCGCATCACATCCGGGGTCCAGGTTGCTAGTCCAGCCTTTTCAACCACCCTACGAAACAAGCGGCGGGAATAGAACATGGTCCCCGAGGTCTGACGGTACGGTGTCAGCCATGCAATCAGGTTGGCCGACATCTTCACGAACCGCGAGCGCCGCCGCTTGGCCGTGGCCGGGTCCACCATGATGCTCTTTCCCTTGAAGTCGATATTCCGCCAGTCCAGCCGGGCCAATTCGTTTTGTGGCCGCAACCCGGCGAACATTCCCACGGCGAAGTAAGGCACCATTTCGGGCGCGTGGGCTTGGGCGGCTTCGAGGAGCTTTTGCGCCTGCTTCGGCGTGAGGATGGCGGGCATCCTCTCATCCCGCCCGGACTTGGCCAGCCCGAGGGCGGGATTGCGGTCACAGAGCCCCCGCCGCTGGCCGTATTTGAACAGGCTGACGGCATACCGCCGGTAATGGTCGCGGGTCACAGGCCCGACCTTGAGCCCGGCCAGCCAACGTTCCAAGTCCAGCAAGGTAATCGTGCCGAGGGGGCGATCCCCGAACGCCGCCACAAAACATCCGAGGCGGGATTCCGAATCTCTGAGCGTATCGGGGCGGCGGTTGGCCCCGCGCTTAGCTTGAAGAAAATCGGCCACGACTTCCCGCGAAGGCTTGCCCGCTTCCCCGGCCACAGAGTGCCGCATCAAGAAATCGGCGGCGGCCTCAAGCGTGGCCGTCCCGTTGAGAATCCCGAGAGCCCGCGCCGCGTCTAGCCGCTGTTCACGGGAGAGGGCGAGGGCTTGCATCCCCTCGGACACCAGATTGCCGGCTTCGCGCATAGCCGCCTGCTGGGCTTCTTCTTCGGTGGCGAAACAAGTCCGGGTCCGCACCCCGCTTTTGTAGAGGTCCATCATCCACGGCTTGCGCTTACGGTGAGGCAGGAAGCGAATCGGAATCCCGCTTTCCCGCGTCACGGGCATTTTCAGCTTTTTCTTTCGGCTCATTTGTGGCTCCATGTAGAACTACGAAGAACCATAAGGCATAAGGGCGAAGTTTGTCAACAAACCGTCAACACTCTTTAAGTAATTCGTTGTAAGTCATTGATGCCCCGGTAGCTCAGTTGGACAGAGCGGCGGTTTCCTAAACCGCAGGTCGGAGGTTCGATCCCTCTCCGGGGTACCATCGAGGCCGGCGATGAAAGTTTCGTTTCCATTTGGGTGCGGGGTGGCGGGGGCGTAGATGGTGTGGCGCGAGGTCATCGTGGAGCCGTTGCTGGCGGGGCTGGCGACGGGGATTTTTTGCTGTGGGACGTGTTTCCCTTTTTTGTTGCCGATTTTTGCGGCGGAGCAGCGCACCGCGCGGCAGACCATCAAGGTTTGGTTGCAACTGATGGGCGGGCGGTTGACGGGCTATTTGCTGATGGGGGCGCTGGTGGGGTTGCTGGGCGAGCAACTTCGCGCGGCGTGGCTGGAGCGAGTAATGACGGCGGGCATGATGCTGATGGCGCTGGTGCTGATTTTTTATGCGCTGGGATTCCGGCGTCCGCGCTGGTCGTTTTGCGCAGCGGGCACGGGCCGCGCGGCAAGCGCGCCGATTTTGCTGGGGTTGTTGCTGGGGTTGCAGGCGTGTCCGCCATTTTTGCTGTCGGTGGCGTATGTGTTCATGCTGCATAGCGTGGCCAAAGGCTTGGTATATTTTGCGGTCTTTTTTGGCGCGACGTCGCTGTACTTTCTGCCGCTGATCGGCGTGGGCTGGCTGGGGCGGCTGGCGGAGTTCCGCTGGGCGGCGCGGTTGAGCGCGCTGGGGGTTGGCATCCTGTTTTTCGTTTATGGTATGCTGAAGCTATGAAGAAGGCGTTGGCAGCTTTTTTTCTGGTGGGTGTGCTGGGGTTGGCCGCGGCGCTGATTTGGGTGCGCGAGAAACCGGCGGCGCTGACCAAGGTGGCGGCGCCCGCGCCGGCGGATACCAACCGGTTACACGAAGCAAGCTGGTACGACAAGTTGCCGGACGGTATGGTGCATTGTCGGCTTTGCCCGAATTCATGCCGTTTGCCGGAGGGTGCGCTGGGGCTGTGCCGCGCGCGGCAGAACATCGGCGGCACGCTGTATTCGCTGGTCTATGGCCAGATGGCGGCGGTGCATGTGGACCCGATCGAAAAGAAGCCGTTTTTCCATGTGCTGCCGGGGGGGCGGGCGTTTTCACTGGCGACATCGGGTTGCAACATGCGGTGCCTGTTCTGTCAGAATTGGGAAATCTCCCAGGCGCTGCCGGGCGAGTTGCAAACCACCGCCGCCACGCCGGAGGAAGTGGTTGCGGCCGCGGTGCGCAGCGGGGCGCAAGCAATCGCCTTCACCTATAACGAGCCCACGATTTTTTATGAATACATGTTGGACATCGCGCGGCTGGCCAAAGCGCGCGGCCTCAAGACGCTGGTGATCAGCAACGGCTACATCCAGCCCGAACCACTGCGAGCGCTGCTGCCGCACATTGATGCCTACAAGGTGGATTTCAAGGCGTTCAGTCCCCAATTCTACACCGAAGTGACCGGCGGCAGCCGCGAACCGATTTTGGAAACCATGAAGATTATTCACGAGGCCGGCGTGTGGTTGGAGATCGTGAATTTGCTGATTACCGGGCTCAACGACAGCGAGGATGAAGTGCGTGAATTGGCGCGCTGGGTGCGGGACAACCTGGGGCCGGATGTGCCGGTGCATTTCACGCGCTTTCACCCACTCTACAAGTTGGCCAATCTGCCACCCACGCCGATCGAGCGCATTGTCCGCGCGCGAGACATTGCGATGGCGGAGGGACTGCACTATGTCTATACGGGCAACATCCCCAGCTCGCCCGGTGACTCGACCTACTCCCCGCAAACCGGCGAAGTACTGATCCGGCGGCAGGGATTTTTCGTGCTGGAAAACCGGCTCACGAATGGCGTGGCGCCATCCGGCGAAGTGATCCCGGGAGTCTGGCAATAGCGGCCATGCCGAGGTTGAGCGCGGCCAGGCCCAGCAGCGTGGCCGGGATGCCGTAGAGCGGCAGCGCCCACAAGCTCACCAGCAACGCCCCGAGGCAGGAGCCCAGAATATCTGCGCCATAGACCGCGCCGCGGGCAGCAGCCGCCGGGTTGGCGGCCCAGTGGAGGCGCGTGGCCAGCGGGAACTCCCACCCCACCACGATGCCCACGCCCACGGCGAGCAACAAAAAGGCCAACTCGCCGCCCGTGCCGTGTTGCCAAGTGCCAACGGCCATGAGCCGCAGCACCCCGGCCATGATGAGTAAATAGCCGGCCAAGACCGCGTGCAGTTTGGCCAGTGTGCGAGGGGTAGCCGTCGCCGTGCGGCGCAATCCCCACCACCCGCCCAAGGCCATTCCGGCCATGCAGACGGCTAGCAGCAGCGCCAGCCTGTAATACAAGTGGCCGTGCACAATCTGAAAGCCGAGCAACAGCACCAGCTCCGCGCCCATCATGGTAAAGCCGCCCACGCCCATGGCCCACGGTCCCAAGTGCGCGGGACGCGCGCCAACTGCGCTGCCCATCAGCAACAACAGCAGCAGCAACCCGCCCGCGCCCCACCCCCACGACCGGGCACTGGCACGCAATACGGCATCGGCCACCCGCGGATGAAACAGGCGCAGCCAATACGCAAAACTATACACACAGGCCACGGGGCGTGAATCGCGGTTGAGGCGGGCATCCGTGTTGCGATCAAAAAGCGCGGCCGTCTGGGTCACGCGGTCGGTGGTCAGGCGGTACGCGATGGCCGGGGGGATCACAAACTCCGTGCGGAAGCCACGCACTTGGTAACGAGCTTGCAAGGTTGCCGCGGTGGGTGCGGGTGCGGCGGACGGCGTGGCCACATAGAGCAAATCGTAATCCGGCAGCAACGACACCGCCGGAAATTCCGCCCGCAAGGCGCGGTCAATGGAGACGCCCAGATTTTCCAGCTCGCGGCATAAATAGTCCGGCGCAAACGGCAGGCGCACGGCCAGCACACCGTCGGACGCCAGCAACCGGCGCACATCGCGGAAAAACTCGCGGCTATAATAGCGATTAAGCAGCACTGTGCTGGGGCCGGGCAGATTGAGAATCACCACGTCGTAGGGTTCCGCAGCGGGGTCGGCGGCGAGGGCATTCAGGAACGCGCGGCCATCGGCAAAAATGGGGTGTACACGCGGGTCAATCAAGGCCTGCTGCCGGGAAGGCGCGGCGTACTGCCGGGCCAGCGCGATCAGCGCGGCATCCAGCTCCACATAATCCACGTGCGCGGGCTGGTGCTTCAGGATTTCCCCCAGCGCACCATTGAAGCCGCCGCCAATCAGCAGCACGCGGCGGGGTTGCTCGTGCCAGAGCATGGGGATATGGACCAGATTTTCGGCGGCTTGTTGCTCATCTTCGGCGCCGAGCAAAGCGCCATTTTCGTGGAAGTTGATCTGCCGGCCAATGGCGGTCACGGCCAAGTGGCCATAGATGGAGGTTCGCGCAGCCACGAGAAGTTGGCCGGGATAACGCCAAGCGGCGGTGCGCCACTCCCAACGACGGGCGTGGGTGGAGAGTACCAACAGCGCGGCTAGCGCCATCAGCAACACGACGCGCAGGCTCCCCGCACGGCTGTGGAAGCCCCGGCAGAGCCCAAACCCGGTGAGGGCATTCAGACAGCCCAGCAGCACCAACGTGCGCAATTCGCTGGCGGTGGCGAACACAAAACTGAACAGCACACCGCCCAAAACAAAGCCGATGGTCTCGCATACATAGCCCCAGCCCAAGCCACCGGCGTCAGGCCGTCCGTTAGCGGCACCCGCCGGCCACAGGCGGGTGGCCACCACAAAATGCGCGCTCAACACCAATCCCAGCGGCGCGAATACCAGCAGGGAAAAGGCCATGGCTGGCAGCAGATCGGGCAAACTGCCGGGCAGTACGCCCAGCAACGTCCGCGCCGCGCGGATTAACGCCAGCAACCCCGGCAATAAAACTGCGGTCGCCGCATGGCTAACCACCAGCCACCGCAAAGCGCCGGATGGCGCTTGCCCCACGCGCCCCCCCACCCCCACGCCGGCGGCTGTCCACACGAGCCACGCAAACAACGTCCAGCCGATGAAAAACTCGTTGCCGTAAAACACGATCAACAGCTCGCGCACCAGCAGCACTTGGGCCATCACCGACGTGATGCCCAGCCCGATGAACGAAACGGCCAGCGCCTTCCTCATACCCGCAGTATGGCCCAGCCGTCGCGCAAAAGGAACCTTTTCCGGCGCGCGCGGCGGCGCGCGGGCAAAAAGCCAATAGGCTCCGCTCAAAAATACTTGGCGGTAGCAGGGCTTTGCGCCAAACTGCTTTTTTGTAGTGCAACCCATTCCAGCAAAGGAAATACCATGGCCAAGAAAACGAAACGTCCTGCCAAACCCGCCGCCAAGAAAAAAGAAGAGCTGCAATATCACGTGCATTTGAAACGGGGCGATGTGGCCCGCTATGTTTTGCTGCCGGGCGATCCGGGGCGCGTGCCATTGATTGCGTCTTTCTTCGACAACGCCAAGGAAATGGCGTTCAACCGGGAATACCGCACCTGGACCGGCACGGTGGATGGCATTAAGATTTCGTGCTGCTCGACGGGCATCGGCTGTCCCTCCACCGCGATTGCCGTGGAAGAGTTGATCAAGTGCGGGGCGGACACGTTTATCCGCATCGGTACCTGCGGCGCGCTGCAACGCGAGGTCAAACTGGGCGACCTGTGCATCACTACCGGCGCCGTGCGCGAGGAAGGCACTTCGCGGCAATATGTGCCGCTGTCCTACCCGGCCGTGGCGGATTTGGATGTGACGCTGGCGCTGCGCCAAGCCGCGCGCAACCTCAAGATTTCGGCGCATACCGGCATCGGGCACTGCAAGGATGCGTTCTTCATCGAGGACAAGGACATTCCCATCCGCGAGGACATTGATGCCAAGTGGAACGCGTGGTATCGCTCGAATGTGATTTCCACCTCCATGGAATCGGCGGCGCTGTTCGTGGTGTCCAGCATCCGCCGGGTGCGCGCGGGCGAAGTGCTGGCGACGATCGGCCTGACCTATGACGACGCGCCCATCATCGCCAAGGTTGGCATTGAGGAAGCCATCCGCACCGCCATTGAAGCCGTCAAGATTCTCGAACGCCAACGCTAACCGGCCACGACCATGAGTACCCCAAAGAAATCCGCTCACCCGTTGCACCGCATTCCGCTGGAAAAGTGGCAGGCGCTGTATGACCTGGCCTTCCGCTTGTGGGACATGGCGCCGTGGGAGCAAATGGAAGAAACGGAGATTTTCGGCATTCAGCCGGCCGCCAGCCCGGAGCCGTGGTTCGTCAGCGTCATGGGCGCCATCGGCGAATTCCGGGCCATCACCTTCTATGACGGGATGGAGGGTCTTCGGCTGTTTTGGCAGATACAAACCACGCCGGGCAATTCCCTCAGGGACTCGGGCCAAGTCCTCAACACGCCGCAGCTCATGGCGGCTTTTGGCGAAGCCGGGGACATCTTCCCGGAAGAGAAGAAGTTGCTGAAACAAATCGGCTATGCACCACGCGGCAAGCGGGGCTGGCCCTACTTCCGGAGCTATCGCGCGGGCTATGCGCCGTGGATTCTGGAACCGGCGGAGGCCGACTGCCTGCTTACGTGCCTGACGAAGGCGCTGGAGTTTCTCCCGCAGTACTTGGCCGATCCCGGCTTGCTGCCACCGACCGCGCCCGGTGCCGACGTGCTGGTGCTGGTGGAGAAAGCCGATGGGTGGGCCAGGCAATTGGTCAAACCCACGATCCCCTTGGTGCGTTACGACTTTAAACTGCCGATGGCGGTCATCCATCAGGTACGAGATATTCCTCGCACCACGCACACGTTTGAGCTGGGGTTATGGCCCTTGCCCATGTACACGGGCGAAAAGAATGAACGGCCGCAAATCCCCTACATGTTGTTGCTCACGGATCGCGAGTCGTCGTTCATCCTCGGCGCCCAACTCCTCTCGGTGAATGACGACGGCGGGTGGCCGGGCATGATGGCGAAAATCCCGGACCACCTGATGGAGACGTTGCTCAAGCATAAGGTGCGCCCCACCCGAATACACGTCAGCACACCATGGCTCGAAAAGTTGCTCGACCCACCCGGCCGGGCGACCGACGTCTATGTGGAATATCGGGAAGACATGTCGGCACAAATGGCGGTCTTGGGAGAGTTGCTGAATTCCCCGCCATTTCAGCAGTGAGTTCTACGCGGCGCCAGCCTGAAAAAATCAGGCTAATCCCATGCGGCGAGCCAGTCGCACAAGTTTTGGCGTGACACGATGAAGCGCCCGCGCGGGGCAGGTTGCCAACGCCCGCCAGCGCGGATACGCGCGCGGTACAGCGTGGCTTGGGCCACGCGCGGCGCAGCGGCACCGGGTGCACCCACCAACTCCGCACCGCGCCGCACGTTGTCGCTCATCCAAGCCGGCAAACGGGCGGCATAATCGTTGCGCGCGATTTCGCCCACGTGGCAAGCCAGCGCGCGGCGCAGCCGGGCCAGTTGCCCCCCGCGCGCGGCAACCAACAGATTGGGCCGAGTCAGCGGGTGCCAATATTCCGTTTCCACCACCCGCCATGATCCACCCACGGCATCCAGCGCCGCTACGCCCCAGCGGTGTACTTGCCGATGCGTGGGATGGCCGTCGCGGGAGTGAGGCATCAGCAGGATACCGGGCTGCCAACGGCATAGCAGCTTGGCGATGGCTTCTTCCGGCGCGCCGCTGGGCATGGCCAATGGCTTGAAGCCCAACACGGCGCATGCGGCGATGAACTCCTTGCGCCGCGCGGCTTGGCGGGCGCGGTTGCTGCCAAGAGTCACCGGCACCGCGCAAATGGTGAAACCGGCCTCCTCTTGCAGGCGCAGCGGCAACAAACCGGTGATGCATTCATCATCCGGATGCGGGGCCAAAATCAAGCCGAGACGCTTCATGCCGGCGTTGTATCCTGTCCGTCGTTGGGGGGCGAGATTTTTCTTATCGAAACGCTTGAATTCCCGCCGGGGCGGTGTATGGTTCCCCACATATTTCTTTTGCCATGCGTCTAATGCTCTACAATATGCGCTATGCCACCGGTACGGGATTCAAGTTCCACCTGCCGGTTCCCTTTGGCGGCTTTTTCCGGCGCACCAACAAGAATCTTGACGCCTTGATTCAGTTCTTCCGCGAGCAGAAAGCCGACGTGCTGGGCTTGGTGGAAGTGGATGACGGCTCCTACCGCACGGGGCACCGTAGTCAGGCGGAAGCCATCGCCCGGCAACTGGGTAAACGCACATTTTGCCGTACCAAATACAGCTACCAATCCTGGTGGAGCCGCCTGCCGATCATGCGCAAGCAGGCCAATGCCTGCCTCTCCGGCCCGGCGGTGCTGCGCGAACGCACGCACTTTTTGCGCAAGGGCATGAAGCGCCTCGTGATGGAGTTGGAACTGGAAGACGTCATCATTTATATCGTGCACCTAGCCGTGGGCCGACGCTGCCGCGAAGCACAGTTGGCGGACCTCGCACGCCTGGTCAAGCGCTCGCGCAAGCCCTACTTGATTGCCGGCGACTTCAACGCCTTTGCCGGCCGCATTGAGTTGCAATCGTTCATGCAGGAACTCCGGCTGGCCAGCGCCAATTATGCCAACTTGCCGACCTTCCCCAGCCAATCACCGCGCTGGCAACTGGATTTCATTCTGCACAGCCCGGAAATCCGCGTGACCCGCTTCGAGGTGGCCCGCCATGTGCAACTGAGCGACCACCTGCCGCTGATTTGCGACTTTGAAGTCCGCGCCCAAGCCAAGGCCGCTAGCGCCTGAAGCCTCAGCCCGCGCGGAGCAAACCAATAGACTCCCCGCCGATATTTTTGTGGGGACATTGGGGTCGGCAACTGCCATGCGGGACCGTATTGCACGGATAAAAAACGCAGAAATCATTCACCTTGCTCTTATCCAGACTTTATAAACTCTGGATGGCACCCTCAAAACAGCCGATTAAAAATTACTACAAAATTATGCCTAACAATTTGTATATGATTGAGATATGAATATAACCAAATCCATCCAGACTTTATAAACTCTGGATAGCATGGTTCAAATAGGAAAAAAGGTGGTCAGACAACCGCTATTTCTTCAGCCCAAGCGTGACCATCCAGCCACTGAAAAAGCGAGGGGCCAATCATCCGACCGGTTCCGAGAGTTGCGCTGGTCCGGGGGAGTGGCTACAATGGCCCGCGTTTCGGAGGTTGCCATGAAAAAGTTTGCGATATTCCTCGTTCTGGTCACGCTGGCCCTGCCGGCAGTGCGCGCCGATATCCAAACCGACTGGGCCTATCATTCCAGTGGTCACTCCGGTCGCTACACGGATTTGGTGCCCGGAGAGGACTTTTGCTTTCTCCCCAACGGCGCCGAGGCCATTCCCAATGACGACACCATCACCCTCTACGTGCTGACCGCCCACGATTTTGCCGGACCCGCAGATGAACAAATTTTTGTGCGTTGGTGGGATGGCCGGATGTCGCACTGGATCATGGGCGTCTGGGTGAAAAACATCACTCTCCACGCAGAGCCAGAAGGCCCAACCCTGCGCGACCTGCCCGCGGAGGGCAGCGTACTGTTGGATTTGTGGAAAGTGGATATTCCAGCGTGGGTCACGCAGCCGGGAGATAATTTCTACGCCATCCAACTCAAGGGTTATTCCCCCGACGGCATGGACGAGCGCTATTTGCTGTGCAAGCCGGGCGGTGATTTCTCGCAAACCAACAACGTGGGCCAAATCTGGTCGGCCTCCGAGGAGTTCGATGGCCAGGATTGGCGCGTGGAGGTTCTCCCCTAGCCCCCCCTGCCGGTGCCTGTGAAGCGCAAACTCCCCTACCGCCCCCCCCTTGCGCCGGAAAAGTGCACTTGCCGACCCGTCATGCCTTGACTTTATTTGCGCGGAACAGGCACACTGCGGGCATTCGGAGGACTCATGTCATTTAGTAAACGCAGCCTCGGTCAGTCACTGAAATATCGTTGGGGCGTCGTGGGAGTAATCTTTGCAGTGGCGGGCTTGATTTGGTTTGCCAACTCTACGGGGATTATGCGCAACACCAAGGATGTGCAGGAAAATCTAAACGTCAAAATTGTCTGCCCCCGCTGCGAAGGCGAACCCGGCCGCAAGGAAAATTGCGCGCTGTGCCGGGGCACCGGTTATCTGTGGGTGGATAAAACAAAATATCTGCCGGGCGAGATCGAAAGCGTCGAGTAAGATGACGCGGGGCGCGCCAGCCGCCTCAAGGATTCCGGGATGAAGTTGGTCAGTCGCTACTTGTTGAGCAACATGTTCCGCCCGTGGTGTTACATCATGGCGGGGTTCGGGATCGTGGCGATTCTGGTGGACCTGTTCGGCAACTTTGTGGATTTCATGGAAGCCGGCACGCCCCTGCGCCAAGTGCTGTTGTATTACGCGGTCCTACTGCCGACTTTCCTCCCCTATCTGCTGCCGGTCTCGCTGCTGCTGGCGCTGCTCTACGCGCTGTGGCAGCTTGGCAAAAACTCCGAGATCATCGCCATGCGCGCCAGCGGCCTGAGCCTGACGCAACTGCTGATGCCCTACCTGATGACCGGCTTGCTGGCCTCATTTTTCCTGCTGGCCGTCAATGAATTGTTCAATCCGTGGGCCACCCATTGGACGCGCCAGTTTTTGCGGCTGCAAGGGGCCAAGCACACCAACTCGACGTTTGCGGCCTTGGACCTGATGTATAAAAACGTGGCCGGCCGCCGCACATGGCGTATTCGCTCGTTCGATCCGCGCGCCAGCGCATCCTTCGAAATGCGCGACATTAATCTGGTGCAGCAGCGGCCTGACGGCTCCGACGAATATCAGATGGATGTGGACCGCGCCCGCTGGCTCGGCAGCCACTGGTGGTTTGAAACCGTGCAAACGCGCTACTACAGCACCAGCAACCAGCCGCTCGGCCGCAAAGAGTCCGCTGCCAGCATGGAAATGACCATGCTTTCCGAAACGCCGCAGGATTTCGTGAACGAAATCAAGGACACCACCGAGCGCTCCGCCAGCGAAATCCGCCAGTTCATAGACTCGCATCAGGGCATTTCGCACAAAACCCGCAACCGGCTGATGGTGGATTTTCATTATCGCCTCGCCGCGCCATGGCTTTGCCTGCTCGTCATTTTGGTGGGCGTGCCGTTTGGCATGTTCACCGGGCGGCGTGGCATGGGCCACGGCATTCTGTATGCGCTGCTGGCCTTCTTCGGTTATTACATTCTGATGGGTCTCGGCCTCGCCTACGGCAAGGAGCGCATCCTGTCGCCGGTGCTGGCCGGCTGGCTGCCGGATATCGTCTCGCCGGTGCTGGCCGGCTGGCTGCCGGATATCGTCTTCCACATCCGTCAACTCCACGCCGCCGCGCGCCCGGTGCTGGCCGGCTGGCTGCCGGATATCGTCTTCCTGGCGCTGGGGCTCTATCTGTTGCGCCGCGTTCGCTAATTGTGCGGAAAAACCGTTGCGCACCCGGCGCGAGTTCCGTAGGATGCTGTGCAACGTGCAAGCATTGAGCATGGCAGGAGGCGCCTGATGAAAACCAAAATCACCCGCGAGTTTCTCGAAAAAATCCCCAAAACCGATTTGCATTTGCACTTGGACGGCTCCCTGCGGCTGAACACCTTGATCGAGCTGGCCAAGGCCGCCAAAGTGCCGCTGCCGTCGGAAACTGAAAGCGGCCTGCAAGAACTGGTCTTCAAGGAAAAATATCAGGACCTGCCCGACTACTTGCGCGGCTTCGGACTGACCTGCGCCGTGCTGCAAACCCCGGAAAATCTGGAGCGCGTGGCCTATGAGCTGGCCGTGGACAGCATGGCCGAAAATGTGCGCTATATCGAAGTGCGTTACGCGCCGCAACTGCACATCCGCCCCGGCTTCACCGTGGAGGAAGTCATTGAGTGCGTCAACCGCGGCTTGGCCCGCGCCCAGCAGGAACACAACGCCTCCGCCGCCGTCAAGGATGGCCGCGACATCCCCTTCCATTACGGCATCATCACCTGCGCCATGCGCTTCTTTAATCGCCACATGTCTGCGTATTACGCGCAGTTGTTTGACGTGATGCCCCACACGCCGGCCAAGGAAGTCATGGCCATCGCCTCGCTCGAAATGGCCCGTGCTGCCGCCAACCTGGCCCACACCAAGGGCATCCCCGTGGTGGGCTTCGATCTTGCGGGCGCCGAAGCCGGTTTCCCCGCCATTGACCACAAAGAGGCCTATCAATATGCCCACGTGCACTTCCTTAAAAAAACCGTGCACGCCGGCGAGGCCTACGGCCCCGAATCCATCTTCCAGGCCATCACGGAATGCCACGCCGACCGCATCGGCCACGGCACCTTCCTGTTTGCCGCCGACAAAATCAAAGACCCCGCCATCAAGGATCCGGAGTATTACGTGCGCTGCCTCGTGGAGCACGTGGCCTCGCGGCGCATCACGCTCGAAGTCTGCCCCACCAGCAACTTGCAAACCATCCCCGCCATCACCTCGGTGGCCGAACACCCGCTGCGCAAAATGCTGGAAGCCAGCCTGTCCGTCTCCATCTGCACGGATAACCGGCTCGTCTCCCGCACCAGCGTAACGCGCGAGCTGGAACTGGTGTGCAGCCAACTACCGGTCACCCCGGCCCAACTGCGCAACATCATCCTGGCCGGCTTCAAGGGCTCGTTCTTCCCCGGCCCTTACAGCGAAAAACGCGCACTCGTGCGCCAAGTCATCAACCGCTACGAGGCGTTGGAAAAACAATACCTGAAGGCATAGGCCACCCCATGCGGCGCTGGCGCCTGCCAATTCTCCTGCTGCTGGGCACGGCCTTGGCCGGCGCGCTGGGTTGCCGTTCCATCCGTGCGCCCACTGTCGGTACGTTGCTCATCGGCGTCCGGGCCGATGCCCCCCCACTTTGCTTCCGTGCCAAAGGCCAGTGGCAGGGCGTCGAAGTTGAACTGGGCCGCGCCCTCGCTGCGCGCCTCAACCTGCAACCGGTGTTTAAGGCCTACCCCGCCGAAGACCTGACCGACGCGCTCCTCAACGGCAAGGTAGATGTCATTATGGCCGGCCTGCCCATCACGCCTGAAAAACGGTTGCTCATGGACTTTGCTTCGCCCTACTTGGTCTCCGGGCAAGCCGCCATCGTCCGCACGCCGGACCTGCCCCACGCCAACACGCTGATCAAAATCCGCAGCGCGCGCATCCGGATCGGCGTGCTGGCGGATTCCCCCGGCGCCGAATATGCCGCGCGCTACTTCACCCGCGCCACCCGCCAGCCATTCCCCGATGCCGCCGCCGCCGTGGATGCCCTGCGTGCCGGGCAGGTGGATTTGGTGGTGCACGACGCCCCCGCCGCGTGGTGGCTCACGCTCCGCCATGCCCCCCACCTCGCCCTCGCGCCGGTGCTGTTCGACCGCGTCGAACTGGCCTGGGCCTTCCGGCGCAGCAGCGTCGGCTTGCGCGAATCGGCCAATCAGGCGTTGGCCGCCTGGCAACAGGATGGCACTCTGGCCGCCATTTTGCGGCGCTGGGTGCCGTTTTCCTCCTAACCCGCGCGAGCCCGCCCCGTGGATGCTTCGCTCCTGATTATTGGCGCCGGTCCCGCCGGTTTACTCGCCGCATTGGCCGCCGCGCGGCGCAACCTGCGCCACGGTGTGCTCGTGCTGGAACGGCTCCTCACTCCAGGCGTCAAACTGGCGGCCACCGGCGGAACCCGCGGCAACTTGAGCCATCACGCCGACGAAGAGGAATTCGCCGCCGCATTCGGCCGCGCCGGACGCTTCACCCTGCCCGCCTTCCGCGCCCTGCCGCCCGCTGCTTTGCAGGAACTTCTCGCCGCACATGGCTGCCCCACGGTGGTGGACAACACCGGACGCATCTATCCCCGCTCGCAATCCGCCGCGCAATGTCGCGATGCCCTCTACGCCGCCGCTCAACGCGTCGGCGTGCGTTTTGTATTGGGCCACCCCGTCCGTACCATCCGGCCCCCCGACTCGCCCACCGCCCCGTGGCGCGTGGACGGCTGGGCCGCGCACAGCGTGCTGCTTGCCGCTGGCGGACAAGCCGCCCCGCAGCTCGGCTCCGATGGCTCCGGATTTGCCCTCGCCCGTGACCTCGGCTACACCATAACCCCGCCCGCCCCGGCCTTGACCGCGCTCTACACCACAGAAACATGGCCTGCCACGCATAGCGGCCTCTCCCTGCCGCAAGTCACGCTCACCATTGATGCGCCCCGCACCACGCCCAGCCATGGCGAAATCCTGTTCACCCACCGCGGGATTTCCGGCCCCGCCGCATTGAACCTTGCCGGGCAAGTCGCGCGGCTGTTGCTGCGCCAGCAAACGGTAACGCTGCGACTAAACTTGTTGACCTCGCCAGTGGACGTGGCGCGCTTGCGCCAAACGGCCGGCGCCTCGCTCGTGCTGACGTGGCTGGCCCAACAGGTGCCCCGCTCCCTCGCCCACACTTTGCTCCAGTTGGCTGGCATCCCCGAAACCACACCCTTTGCGCGATTGACCGCCCAACAGCAGGAACGGTTACGCACCACGCTCCATGCACTGCCGTTGACCGTTCGCGCCACCGGCGGCTTCCGCGAAAGCATGGTCACCGCCGGCGGAGTCTCGCTCAAACAAGTCATACCCGACACCCTCGCCGGCCGCCTGACCCCGCGCCTCCATTTCGCGGGCGAGATTCTCGACCTCGCCGGCCCCACCGGCGGCTGGAACCTCCAATGGGCTTTTTGCTCCGGCCATCTCGTCGGCTCGCTCGCCGCCGAATAGTACCGCGCCTTCAATCAGTTATTCTCCACCGCCCCCGCGCCGCACGGCCTGCCGGCACCAAAATGCGGTTGGAGCTTGATCTTCACCGGAATTTGACGGTCTAATCCCCGGCTGTCGGCAATCCCTCCGGACGGGTGGCGAAATTGGCAGACGCGCCAGACTTAGGATCTGGTGGAGCAATCCTTAGGGGTTCGAGTCCCCTCCCGTCCACCACTTTGCATATTACCCGCGTGTTTATTGGCGTTTATGCGTTCTTGCCATCCAGATAAACGCCCCGGTGATAAGGGTAGGTGATAAGATGGATATGGATAAAACGGGCTCTCCATCAAAAGACGGGGCAAAGCCCCCCCCCGACTTGGGTTAGAAGTTGAGTAACGAAAAACAACCATAACTCAAGGAGAGAACAATGCCCGAGATGGAAAGTATCCTGAGCCTACCCGGATTTGAAGTGCAAAGCATCAAGGGGCTAAACCCCGTGCTGATCAAGGTCCGCTATACAGGCCCCGTCGCCTGTCCACGGTGCCAGAGTCCCACTGTGCGGAACAAAGACCGATTCATCAGACGTCTGCAGCACGAGAGCATTGGGGTGCGCCGATGCTACATTGAACTAGTGGCTCGCAAGTTTCAGTGTCTGGACTGCGGGCGCTACTTTCATCAACGCTTTCCTGGCATCTTACCCTATCGGCGCAGTACGGAGGGCTTTCGAAAAGAAGTGTTCGAACAGCATCGAACCGGGATATGCCAGCAGACGTTGGCTGAACAGAAGCATATCGGGAGCGCGACGGTGGAACGATGGTTTCATGACTTTCTGAACCGAAAGGTGGCCGAAATGAAAAACAACCCTTGTCCTCGAGTCTTAGGGTTGGATGAGCACTTCTTCAGCCGCAAGGACGGCTATGCCACGACCCTCTGCGATCTGCAGCACCATCGGGTTCATGATGTGGTGTTGGGACGCTCTGAAGCCGCGCTAGATGGGGTATTTCGTGCTCTGCGCGCAAAAGAACGGGTGAGGGTAGTGTGCATGGATCTGGCCGCGGTCTATCGTGCACTGGTCAAAAAGCATCTGCCTCAAGCCCGGATCGTGGCCGATCGGTTCCATGTGATTCGGCTGGTCAATCAGCATTTCCTAACCACATGGCGCACACTAGATAACATTGGCTCCCGGAACCGGGGGCTCTTAAGCCTGATGCGACGACACCAGGAACATCTCAACCCGATCCAAGCAATGCGACTGCGGGAGTATCTCTCGCACCATCCCGCCATGGCCGCGGTGTATGACTTCAAGCAAAAGCTTTGCCGCTTGCTCTTGATGAAAAACCAGACGAAACGTCAATGCCGACGGCTGATCGGCCTGTTTCTAGCCTACATCGAGCAGCTCAAGTGCTCCGGGTTCGAGAGCCTAAAGACGCTAGGACAGACGTTGTGGAACTGGCAGGAGGAGATCGCGTGTATGTGGAGGTTCACGAAAAGCAATGGCATCACCGAAGGGTTTCACACCAAGATGGAGATGATCAGTCGGAGAGCCTTCGGATTCAAAAACTTTGAAAACTACCGACTTCGTGTTAAAGCATTATGTGCCTGAGTCGGGAATCACCTGCCCCGGCTTTTGGTGGAGAGCCGAGAGCCAGGGATGGTGGGCGTTATAGGACTCGAACCTATGACCTCGTGCATGTGAGGCACGCGCTCTAACCAACTGAGCTAAACGCCCTTCTCGAGAAAAGCACGGCAAGCATACGGGGTCGGGGGTAAAAGTCAAGCGGCGCGGCGTGAGAAAAGATGGGGTTGTGGCGAGTTTCGCTTGACCGGGCCGGGGCGCTGGCGCATAGTTTTGGGCAGGTTGCCGGACCATGGCAGGAGGTCGTTCATGAAAAAACTGTTGATGATGTTGGGCTTGGCGGTGTTGATGTTGGGCCTGACGGGGTGCGAGGATTACGACAAGCAGCCGCTGGAGTTCGTCAACGCTTCCACCTATGAGGTCACGGTGCGTTCCTTGTCCACGGAATGGGGCGATTTTATCCTGCCGGTGGGAGCCAGCAAAAAGATGACGGGCATCCGCGATGTGGATTACACCTATTATCCGGAAACCCGCGTGAAACTGGGGTTCGCCTCGACGGATCGGTACATTGTGTTCGTGAACGAGAGCGCCGACCGGAAGAGTTGGTAAACGCCATTGAGAGAATCCTGCGCCCGCCGCTTGCCGGCGGGCGTTTTTTTTGAACTTCGCGCACTCTAGTTGTTTCCGGTTGGATTGCTGGGCTGGAACGGTCGCAGACCTTCCAGCCATGCCCGGCGGGAAGGTTTCATTCTTCAACCATTCCCGCCCTACAAAAGCAGCCGGTTGGATTGTTGGGCTGCTTGGTTTGACGGTTTTGACCTGACCTCTGAACCCTGACCACTCCTACCGCGGTCACCGCCCGCGGCTACAGAAACAGCCATGACAGCCGAACAGGAAAACAAAAAACCCAGGAAAGCAGGAAAAATCATTGTCTGGATTGTTGCGTCTTTGTCGGCCGGAATGGCCAACACCTTTCCATCTCTCTCCTTCGCGTGCTTTGCATCTCTGCGAGATTCATCTTCATTCCCAGCCCAAGCACAAAGCACCAAGAACCAAGTACCTCCGGCTTTTTTCCTGCTTGGTTTTTCCGATCCCGCCGCCGATACAACGGCGGCCTACATCAAATCCTGACGTCGTATTTGAGGCCAGGGTTGCATTCCCGGCGGGCATTTTTTTATGGGCAGACTTGGCGGACGCGGTAGAACCGGGTGGGTCCGGAATGGTATGGGTTGGCCGGCATGACGAGCGGGCCATCGGTGCCATAGCGTTCGTCCTCGAAATACCAATCCAGAGTGTTGGTGGTCAGCCCGGGGGTGGATTCAAGGACATAACCACACTCGGCGAACGACACATCCAGATGAGCGGTGATCGTGCCGTTTTCGTACACGAACCGAGAAAACCGGGGAATCAGGGATTCCAACCGGGTAATGGCGATGCCATCCACCCCAACGTTGCCGGTGAATTTGTCCAGGTAATGGAAACGGATATAACGCGCGGTGGGGTCCACCGCGTGGGTGACGTGGTTCGAGGCGTTGGGCAATGCGGTGTAGTCTTGCAGCGTGGTCCAAGCCGTGCCATCCACGGATTGCTCCACCCGGAAGATGCCGCCGGTGTACATATTGCCGCAAATCCAATAGCTGAGCGCGGCGGGGGGCTGCGCAAAGTGGATGGTGATGGCGCTGTTCGTGCTGGTGAACTTGGCAGCGCCGTCTTGGGCGGGATCGTAGCCGGGGATGTAATCCGGCCCCCCCAGCCCGCTGAACGCCCAGCCGTCAGGCGGGAATGCGAGATACCAAGGGCCGGTGTATGACGTGGGCAGCGTGGCTTGCCCGGCGGCGGTGTGAACCATGATCGCGAGTCCCAACGACAGCAGGATAATCGCGGCCGGCTTCATCTCCCCTGCCCTATTTTGCAGCAGCCAGCGGCTGCAGCAAGCCCTCCTGATAGAGGCGTTGCACCATTTCCACATCAAGGCCATGCCCGGATTTGTAGGAGATGATGTCGCCGACAAAAAGCCCTTCGTCAATCAAGGCGATGGCCGCCAGCAGATCAAGCGTGGCGCGGTGCCAGACGGCTTCCAGCGATTTGCCGTTATGCTTGAGCAGGGGCTTGTTCCAATAGCAGAAGCGCCCGGCGACCAGCAGGTTGTCCAGCGAATAGCCGAGGTTGCGGATGTCGGCAAAAAGCAGGCCGATGGTGCGGCAATAGAGCATTTTGAGCGCGGAAGAATTGGTGCGGGCGGTCGCGCCAAAGGCAAACCGCTCCGGGTCCACCGCAAAACGGATGCGCTGTTTGCCGATGGCGGTCTTGAAGTCCACGGCGGCATCAATGTTCAGCCGGGGGCAGGCCGGATCGGCGGGGGCCAGCGTGAGGAAACTGCCGCTGCCGCTGACCACCGTGACGGGTTCGCGCACGGTCACCAGCGGTTGCGAGCGAGTTGTGGAGCGAGAACCGGCGCTGCGCAGGGCTTGCACCAGCTCCGTGCTGCCGCGATCAAACAGCGGCGGGTCGCCGGAATCAATTTTGATGAGCAGATTATCAATGCCGAGCCCCATGCGCAGGGCAATCATGTGTTCGGCCATGCGGATATAGTTGTGGGGGGAGCCGCTGCGCAGCACGATGTTGCTGACGACGTTGCCGGTGGTCCAGACGTTGCGGATGGAGCAGCGGACGGGGAGGCAATCGGGCAAATCGGTACGCTCGAACCACCAGCCTTCCATGTCGGTGGGGCAAAGGGTGAGGGTGCGGATGCTCTTGCCGAAAAACGTGCCGCGGCCGCGCACGGTGACTTCGCGTTCAGTGGTGGTCTGCATCCGGGGCGGCAACGGGGGCGGGGCTTCGGCCAGCATATCCCAATCCACGGCTTGGCGTTGCCAAGCGCGCGCACTTTTTTCCAAGGTGGCGGCCGCGCCACTGAGTAATCGGCCAACGGGGTTTTCGAGCATGAACTAGTTATCGTTTATTTGTCGCCACGTGACAAACCCTAAATCGTGCGCGAGGGCATTGGCGGCGGCCGTGGATTGGCGGGCGGCCCAAAGGACGGGGCGCGGACCGGCCAACGCATGTTGACGACGCATTTCAGCGGGATCCGCACTGGTGCACACGAGCGCGTCGGCATACACTGTGGTGTAGGGCGCAAGCGTGCTGGTGTCTTCCACCAGCAGGCAGGTGTTGGCCTTGCGCAATAGGCAGGACAGCGAAGACACCCATTCCGCGGCTGCGTGGCCCAGCACCACGCCCGGCTTGGCGACGCCAGCGGGCCAGGCGGCGGGATAGTCGGCCATATAAAGACCGCGGGCGCTGCAATCAAGGTCATCGGCAAACGGCCCGAGGCGAATCCATACCGCGCCAGCCCGTTGGCGGTTGATGCTGGCCAACAGCGTTTGTCCGCGATTCTGCCCTAACTCCAGCAGGGCTTCCAAATCCGGGTCCGGGTTCACGGCGACTTGCGCGCCGTCGGGAATCAGCTCAACTAGCGGCTCGCCCGCGGCCGTATGCGCCACGGAGAGATAGGCGCTGGCGGAATCGGCGGAATCGGCAAACAAGCTCGACATATTCAGTTGGAGAAACTGGAAAGCATCCTGTGCGTTGGCGAAGCCACCGGGAAAGGTCAGGCGATGGCAGATAAGATCATAGGCCGGCAGCGCGTCCAGGCCGGCCCGCAAGACGGCATCGGGCACCGGCACCGCGCCACCGGTGCGGGCCAGTTTGGCCACGGCCTCCTGCGTCGCGGCGGCGACATCCGTGCTGGGCCAAGTTTCCGCCTCAAACGAGAAGGTGACCCGGCGCGGAAAATTACCGGTGGCCTTGGTGACGGCCAAGTCCATCTCGATGGCGGGCCCCTGCCCCGGAATGGCCACGACGCGTGAGCGGCGCGGTTCAGCCAAATCCGGGAACAGCCCGACAGCTTGGCCGTCGCTGACGCTCACCACGGCGGGCGGGTTCTCATCTTGCAGCACCGCCTTGCCCGGCGTGCCGGTCACCAAGCCCACGCGCAGACGGAACAAGCGGGTATCGCTTTTTTGCAGCATGATCCGGCCCTGCAGAATGCGTCGCCCGTTTTCGAGCGGAATGACCATCATGCTCCATTCAATGTCGTCGTCATCCAGAGTTCCACCGTAATATCGGGGATCATGGCGCGTGGGGAAACGCCCCCCTTCCCGGCCGCGGCGGGTCGGCTGCAAGGGCCAGCGTTGGCCGGTCTGGATGTCTTCGAGCTCCAGCACTGGGCGGACAACCAGCGACGGCAAAAAAAATGCCGGCTCCAGCGCGGGATCGTCGGAAAAAATAATGGTCCAGCGCCGGGAGCGAGCGGCTTCATCATAGCGCATGGATAGCGACCGCACGGCGCAAGGGCCAAAGGCGTTGCGTTCTTTCGGCAGTACGACGGTGGGCGGCGGCGCGAGGCGGGCATCAGCGATGGCCAGCCGTTCGGCACCGACGGACAGGGAATCGGCGTTGGCGGGCAAACGGCCCAACCATGCGCCATCTTGAAAGACCCAGCCGAGGGCTGGCGGCGCGATGTCGGCCGACGCGCCCGTAATGGCTCCCCAACTCCCCTCGCCCTGATAAAGGGCAGGCGCGCCATGCGCCACCGGAATCACGAGGCCAATCGCCAGCGCCCATCCGATGGCCAGCCGGGCGTTCAACTCCGGTTCTCCTTGCTCTCCGAGCGGCTGCGTTTTTTGTCGGGCGGGCGGGTGGCCAGCCCCTGCAAACGCTTGAGTTGATCGCGCAGGAAGGCGGCTTTTTCGTAGTTTTCCAGTTCCACGGCGCGGGCCAGTTCGGCGCGCAGATTTTCGGCCTCGCTCTTGGGGCGGCGGCGCTCGATATCGGCCAGCAACTCGCGCAGCGAGATTACTTCCGCCGGGGGCGGGGCCGGAGTGCCATCGGCATTTTGCGGCTCATAGTTTTCCGCAAAAAATTGTTCAATTTGGCGGATGCCATCTTTCACCGCGCGGGCCGCGCGGTCGAAACGGTCGCGGGACATGGCCACTTCCGCCACCGCCCGCGCCAGCATCATGCGCATATAGGGAAACAACTGGTTGAACTGCCAGGCGGTTTCGTCGTCGGCGGCGTAATCGCTCACGATGTCAATAATATCGAGATTGTGCTCGCAATCTTTGACGACGCTTTTGTGTTCGCCGAGGGCATAAAACGCCATGATGCGATAATAATACTGCATGGCCTCCAATTGCAGTTCGGCGCAGGCGTCGTTGTCCAGTTTGTAGGGGAGCTTTTCGTCGGGCGAACGCATTTCCTCTTCGATGTAGAAATCGCGCAGGGAGATGGCGCCGCGCGGGCAGGTGCCGTCCGGCCGCCCGGTGGGCTCCATCTGGAAAATCCCCAGATCCAGCCGCAATTGCAGCTTGCGCGAGCCGTCATCGGCCTCGATCCACCGGGCGCGTACTTCGCCCGGCTCGTAGGGCCAGCCGTCCACCAATCTGGAGATGTCTTTGCTCATGCTCTCAACCAATAATATATTGAAAAACTCCCCGGCCAGAAAAATCCGACCGGGGATGCCTGACGGCTTGGGGAAGAATGCTTATTCAGCAGCTTCTACCGCCGCCGGGGCTTCGACGGCCTCAGCCGCTTTTTCCGCGGCCTTCTTGCCTTTGCGCTCAGCCTTTTTCACCGGAGCGTCGGCTTTCTTTTCAGCCTTTTTGCCCTTGCACTCGGCCTGCTTTTCGGCCTTTTTGGCCGCGCAATCCGCCTGCTTGGCCTTGCAGTCGGCCTTCTGCGCCGCGCAATCAGCCTTCTTGGCTTTGCAATCAGCCTTCGGGGCCTTGCCATCCGCCTGCTTCATGGGGCAATTCGGGTTCTTGCAGTTGGCATTGTCCTTGGTGCACTTGCACTCGCCCTTGGCCTTGCAGTCCGCCTTCTTGGCCTTGCAATCGGCTTTTTGAGCCTTGCAATCGGCCTTCTTGGCAGCGCAGTCGGCCTTGGCCTTTTCGGCGCAAGCCTTCTGGTCAACCTGCTGCTCCACGGCGGGCTGATCGGCGGCAGCCTTTTTGCCGAAAATCCACCACGCCTGCGAGCTCATGGCCGACGCGAAGACCACGGCCAATGCCATCATTGCTACTTTCTTCATTTCTAGTACTCCTATTGGTTTGGGTGATTATGACTAATCCCGCCGAATATACCCCGTTTTGGGCCGATCGCAACTGGTCAGCCGCGATAAAATTCGTCAATAACCTCCACCACGCGCGCGGCCATGGCGTCGCTCAATTCCGGGTAAATTGGCAGCGCGAGGGTTTCCTTGGCCGCCCGCTCGCTTTCCGGGAAATCGCCGGCCTTGTAGCCCAGGTCGCGGAAGCATTCCTGCAAGTGCAGCGGCACGGGGTAATAGATTTCGGTGCCGATGTCGCGGCTGCGCAGGTGGGCAATTAGGCCATCGCGATTTTGCGCGCGGATGACGAATTGGTTGTAGATGTGTCGGTTGGTCACTGCCGCCGGCAGTTGCACCTTGCCGGAGGTCAGCAACCCGGTTTGCGCGAACAACTTCTGGTAGCGCGCGGCGTTCGCCTGCCGTCCGGCCGTCCAGCCATCCAGATACTTCAGCTTGATCGTCACCACTGCCGCTTGCAGGGCATCCAGCCGGAAATTGCCGCCCACCAGCTTGTGGTAATACTTCGGCTCTGAGCCATGGTTGCGCAGGATGGTTGCCCGGTGCGCCTTGGCCGGGTCTTGCATGGTCAACATCCCGCCATCGCCAAAGCAGCCGAGATTCTTGGAGGGGAAGAACGAGAAGCAACCGTAATCGCCGATGCTGCCCGCCCGCCGCCCCTGCCATTCCGCGCCGATGGCCTGCGCCGCATCTTCAATCACCACCAGCTTGTGCTGCCGCGCCACGGCCATCACCGCATCCATGTCCGCCATTTGGCCGTAGAGGTGGACGGGGATGATCGCCTTGGTCCGCGGAGTCACCGCATCCGCCAGTTTGCGGCCGTCAATGTTGAACGTCACGGGGTCAATATCCACAAAGCGGGTCTGCGCCCCAAGGCGGGCAATGGCCCCGACTGTCGCAAAAAAGGAATACGGCGTAGTAATCACCTCATCGCCGGGCCCGATCCCCTCCGCCATCAGCGCCACGATCAGCGCGTCGGACCCCGAGGTCATCCCCACCCCGTGCGCCGCGCCGCAATACGCTGCCACCGCGGCCTCGCACTCCTGCACCTTGGGGCCGAGGATAAAGGCCTGCGATTTGCATATCGCGAGGATTTCCGGTTCCACCTCGGCTTGGATTTGCGCGTATTGGGGTTTCAGATCTAGCAGCGGTACTTTCATGGTTTCTCCCTAGCCTGTGAATACTGGCCAGCCACTATGCCACGCCCCACCCCGCAAATCACGCAAAAACCGCGGCGCGGACATAACGCGGAAGCAGGAAGAAAGTGAACCGCAGAGCAAGAAAACAAAAAAATGAATTTTAACGCAAACGCCGCAAGAGACACCGCGGCCCGCAGGCATGCTCAACACATAGGCCGCTGGCAATGTGGTGGTGCAAGGTAAAGCAAACGGCCCGGTGGGGCCGGGCCGTTTGAGTAGTCAGTTGGCAGGGGGAGTTAGTCCATGCCGACTGGCGGTTTGCCGAGGGTGATGACACGCGTCGGCACCTCATCCAGCACAAGAGTCGCATTGACCGTCGTGCTGCCCACCACCACATTCGTGACAAAGGACCAATTCCACTTGCCGTTCACGACCTGATCCGCCGCATAAATCGGCAGACTGGTCACGCCTTCGGGCAGGTCGGCAATTTCGGCAGTGAAACTCACCTGGCCGCCGCCACTGACGATGCTGTTGATGGCCACGATCTCGATGGGCTCCACCTCACCGCCGCCACCGAGGATCGTGACAGTGAAGTTGGTGGTGGCAAAGGCATCGTTCCGCTGGTTCTGGGCGATGAAGTAGAACGTGTGGCCGCCGGCATTCGTCGGGGTGAAGGCCAGTGTGGTGCCGGTATAGCTGTTCAGCAGGCCGGCCGGCGCATTGGTGAGCGTGACAATGGGCTCGCCATCGCCGGTGGCCGTGACGGAAATGCTGACGGACTGCCCCACCGTCTTATTCGTGGGAATGGTACCAACTTGAATGACCGGCGGGGCGTAGGCCGTCACATCCACAAATTGCAGATATTGCACCACGGCGCCATTGGCCCAGACCTTGGCAGGATTGGCATTGGTGCCGTCCATGCCACCATCGAGGCCGATGTAGAAGTTGGTGATGATCTCCGAACCGGCCTTCGCCTCCGGCCAAATCAGCGCTGCCGGATCCGATGCCGCCAAATTGCGGATGTTATAGAGCCGGTCGGCGCGGTTTTCGAGTCCGAGCTTGTCGGCAAATGGGGAGAGATCATACACCTGTGCATTGCCGACCAAACCGCCATCGCCTTCATTCATGAACAGCACGCTGGCAATGACGGCATCACGCACGTTGGGGTTGGCGCCCGGGGTCTCCCACTTGGCCACGGTCATCATGCGCGGATTATCGTTGAGGAACCAGCGGTTCTTGCTGCGCAACGCGGGACTCATCAAGCGTGCCTTGTTGATGCGGCCATAGAGTTCCGCCATCTTGCGTGATTCACGGAAGTCGCCGGACGGATAGCACGGGTCATCCCACACATACATCTGGTTCCACTTCTTGAAGTGCGGGATCCACTTCCCGAAGTTCTGTTCGAAGAAGTAGAAGCCTTTCCACTTGTCGATGGTGTCGCCATCGGGGCCGCCATAGGGACTGATGGCGTGTTCCTGGCCGAGCAGGATCATCGGCACGCCGTCAATGGCGGAAACCATGGCGTAGCGGGAGGCGGTGGCCCATGGATCACCGAACGGCAGCGGCTCGTCGTGGCTGGACAGGTTCAGCAGGATGATGCCGTTGCCGTACAGCGTGCGGCGGTCTTCGAGCGCGGCTTGGAATGGCGCCGGCTCGCTCACCTTGTCCTGCGTGAAGCGGAAGACCATGTTTTCGTTCAGGATATCGAAATGGCGGTTCGAGCGCTTGCCGACCAGGCCGCCATCGAGTGATTCCGCCATGAAGAGGAAGTTCCACTTCTTGGAACGGGTGCGGTTGATGAGGTATTCCCAGAACTGGCTGGGCAGGCCTTGGGCGTAGTCGCAGCGCAAGCCGTCAATGCCGTAGTCATCCAGCAGGACGCCGTTGCCATCCTTCTGGCCGGGCTGGTTGGTGCCGGAGTGGCCGGTCTTCTTTAACCAGTATTCCGGATACGAAGCCATGTACTTCCACAGCAGCTTGGTGGCCGGCAGCATCTCGTTGTAATAGTACCGGTCGTCCTCGTTATACATCCGGCTGGTTTCCTCGGTGAGGTTGTAATCCGGCGGCACACGGTCATCCCAACGGACCATGGTGGAGTAATTGCCATAGAGCAGCTCCGCCACGTCATCCCACTTGCCGAAGTCCACGCGTTCCGGCGCCACGCCGATATCGTTGTCATGCGCGGTGTTGTAATAGGTGGCGGGCTTGGCATAGTTGGTCTTGGCGGAATACCAGTTGATGCCCAACTTGCCGGTGGTGGCGATGCGCTCGCTCGGAGCGAGCGCCGCGATGTTGCCGTAGGCATTGGTCAGCTCGGCGATTGCCGCTGCGCCGAGGCCGTTGGTGGCCAACGCGAGACCTTCGCCATAGATCGCATCCCAACTGGTGTGGTTCATCACGCCATCGAGCATGACGTTGACGGTGTTCACCGTGCGTTCATTTTCGGGCATGGTTTCGCCGCGGGCGCGGTCGCACAGGCGCACAAAGTTGGTGAACGCCGCCACCGCCGCCGATTCGGTCGCGCTGTCGGACATGTCCGGATTGACCGAGAAATAATTCTTGGTGCCGTAGGGGCTGCCCGGCCAGTAGCGATTCGAAGTGGCGGGGTCGTTTTCCACCCGGTCGCCACCGGAGGGGTGGATCGGCTGGAACCAGAGGCAGTTGATGTTCAGCTTGTTGAGATAGGCCAAGCTAAATTCGTCGTAAGCGCCGCTGCCGGCATTGAGCTTTTCTGAAAGCTTCTCAAAGGTACCCCGCCCCGACTGCGCGGTATTCGTAGCCTTGATGGTGAACACATTGAGTTCGTACATCGTTTGCTCAAGCGCCTTGCGCGGTGAAATCACCACAGCGTGATCGCGCCGCAGGGAGTTGTCAGGCCCTTCGGAGTACCACGTCCATTCGCCTTCGGCGGCGCCGGCGGCCAGGAAGCGCGCGGTAATGCGATAGGCTCCGCACTTGTTCACGGTGAGAGTCTTCTGCCACGCGCCACCCACCGCCGTCATCGGGATCGCCTGCCAGTAGCCGGCGCCAACGTTATAGGTGTTTTCCGCCGTGATGGTGTTGCCGGCGGGCGGGATGATGCCATCCGGCCAGCCGTCGTTGTTCATGTCGGCATCGGCAAAGTCTCGGCGGCCGAGATTGGTGAACAACTCCACCTTCTGGGCGTTGGCGGGCGCCTTGTAACGCACGGTGATGGTGACGGTGTCCTGCGCGTCGGCTTCATTGATGAAGTACTTGGTGGTGGTGTAATCCGCCGCCAGCCAGCCGCTGTCATAATCGCGGGTGTTGCCGCGCACCTGCAGGTCATCCGCGCCTTCGGAATAGGGGCGGTATTCAAAGGTGGAGGAACCGCCGCCGGCGTTGTATTCCGCCTGCCGCCAGACGCCATTGGAACCCTTGGCGTAGATTTCATAGATCAGCACAGCCCGCTCGTTGAGCAGGTTGCTATCCGTGATGGTAGCCACCCAGCGCATGGCGTTGCCATTGGGGCTGGAATCCGGGATTTCGCCTTCGTAGGCCATGCTGACCTGATTGGTCAGCGCATTCCACGAGCGCGGGCTGCGGCCGGACTTCAGGATGCGCTTGAGGCCGCGCGCCTGCTTGGCGCCCTTGGCATCTTCGGCTACGCGGTAGCGCACCACGGCGGTATCGGCCCACTTCGCGCCGTCCTTGATGTAGCCGATCTTGGCGCCAATCTGCACGCTGTCCTCGCCGGCCACGGTGATATCGCCTCCATGCCAGATATAGCCCGGTTCCTTGCCGGCATCATCCCGGATGCCCACTTCAAACGGAGTCGCCTGCGCGGCTGCCTCGCGCTTGAAGGTCTTGTACATGGCGGACTGGTCGGGGTCCATCGCCACAAACGTATTGGTTGGCGAGCCGTCGGTATAGGTGACCTCCAGATAATACTGGAAGACGCCGCCCTTCTTGTCGCCCGGCACCACTTGCGTACCGACCCAGTAGCGGTTGTCATCGCCATTGGTGTTGTTGGTCCAACTCAATGCCGTGCTGCTCCACGCGCCGCTGGTGCCCCAGCGGTAGTGCAGCGAGCCACCGTTCATGTCGCCCTGCGGATGGTAATTGCCGACATAGATTTCGATGGTCTCGCCCACGCCCGGGGTCACCGGATGGCGCATATATTTGGCCTCAAACGGCTCGTTATTGGTCGGGCAGTGCCAGGCGTTACCCAGCGTGTAGCTCATACCCTCGGTGGCCGTCAGCACCAGGGTGGTATTGGTGATGGCTGCGCCACCGGCGGCATGGGCGGTGACGCGCAGCCGCCACGTGCCCGCGGCATACGCGGTCCACGTCCAATTCCAAGTCGCGCCCGCCACATTCGACCACGACTGCACGTGCGAACCATTTAGCGCCGTCAATGACGCGCTCCAACTGGCCGCCGTGGCGTTCGTCAGCGAAAGCCCAAGCGTAAACGCCGTGCCGTTTTCGCCGATGCTGATGGAACGGCTGCCGGTGGCTTCGATCCGTGGCCGGCCGTCATCCTCGCGGGTGATCGTCACACTATCCTGCTTCTTTGTGCCCAGGCTCGCGGAAGTGATCTTCAGGTCGTTGAAGTAGAAGTTGTGGTCTTCGCCACCGTTAGCCGAGTAATGCCATGCATGAAAACGCGCGATAGTGCCTGAGAAGGAACCGGTGTACGTGCGCGCTGAACCGCCCAGAGGCGTGATGACAGCGCTGTAGGTACTGGCGGAAGTCAACGTGAATTCAATCGTCAGTCCGCCGCTGGTCCAGCCAATATCCGTCGCGCCACCGGTCATGGTGTAGGTGAAGTCGCCGCCGACAAAGTAAAACTCCCAGAGATTTTCCCCTGAGGCTGATTGTAGGCCGATGCCGGTGCTGTGACCGCTATCAATGCTGCCGTTGTCAATGGAGATGGAGAAGGTGTCTCCTGCTCCAAGCGCCTGGCTGAACGGGCGGTACACTTCCGATGTGTTGTCCGAATGCGCCCACATCCCGAAAGCGGGTTTGGTGAGGTTGCATGTTTCATTCCCAACGGCAATGAAGTGGCCCGCATAGTCTTCGACACCGACAAGACTCCAGTTCCCAAATCCGGAGCCTTGGTTCGAATTGTGCGTCCAAGTCGCATAATTTGAGGCCTTGTCGGTGGCGTTGGTCGTGGTGGTCCCCGCCTCGTAGCCATAGACCGTGATGACGTTGGTTCCGACATTCAACGGGATGGCCGCACTCCAGTGGCCAGTCAGCTCAAATTGTGCGGTGTCGCCGGTTAAGGAGTTTGTCCAATAGAGGCCATCGGCGATGTTCGCACCGGCGGTGCCGGCCACAGTGGCACTGCTGGCCTGCGTGGTGTGGTTCGAGGTGCTGATCTCGATGTCCGCCGGCACAGCCGGCCAGTCCTTGATGACCACGGAGTAATCCTGTCCGCCATTGTTGGCGTAGAGGATGGACGCGCCATTGCTCGCCGCGATGTAGTACTTCATCACATAACCGGCCTCGAGGCCGTTGTTCACCGTATAGGTGAAGGTACTCAACACGTTGGTACCGTCGTTCGTGATGGTGTTGCCCCGCGTCATGGCGTAGGTCGGCCAATTCGTCGCCGGGCCGTCTTTCGGGTCAAAGATGTCATAGCCGACCCGTGCCGCCAGTGCGCTGATGTTGGTTCCCGGCGCGGTGCGCAGAATCACGGTCACCGTCACGCTGCCCTCCGGTTCCGGATTCACCGGGTTCGCGGCCACGCTGTGGAACGAGAAATTGACGGGTTCCGGTGCGGGATAAATCTGCATGGTGTAGTTGCCGCCGCCATTGTTATCCCAGAAGGTGTTGGTCACGCCGTCTTCCACCGTCTCGACGGCAATCACATAATCGAGTCGGCCGGTCGTCAGGTTGCCGAGGTCGTAGTGGAACCAGTTGCCGCCGTTGGAATCCCATTCTTCATTGAGCTCCATCTCTACCTTCGGCCAAGCGCCGCTGGGATTGTTGAAGCCATAGACCAAGTACACCTTCTTGTTGGTGACGCTGGCGGGGCCGGCTTCCGTGTTAATGTATATGGTGTCGGCCGTCGTGGCAGTTTCGGTCGGGTAACCATAGGTGTTGCGCGCCCAAAGGCCCACCGGCGTGCCACCGCCGCCGCCGAATACGTCGTTGCTGTTGTCCACGAAATTGGCGATGAAAATCTTGCTGCCCTTGCCCGGGATTTTGGTCGAGCCAAAGGCAATGTTGCCGTTGCCGGCGGAAGTGAAACTGGTGGGCCCCACCCCGTTTTCCTTAAATTCCGCGTTGCCCTTGCCGGCGTTGATGTCGCCCAGGTCCCGCTCGCCATCGGCGGTGTTGACGATCACCAGCGCCACCTCGTCGCCATACCACTTGGTGAAGGCGTAGATGCCCTGCCCACCGCTGGTGCGGCGCTGCTCGAAGCCGCCACGCCGCAGCGCGCGGCTCTTGTTGCGCAACCCGTTGAGCCAGGAAATATGACCGTAGAGGCCGCGGTCCTTCGCCCACTGGCTGAACATGTCGCCACTGGCGTTGCCGGGCTGGAAGCCTTTGTCGAACATGCACTCGCGCTGCCAGTCGCCGTCATCGGGGTTGTCCCACGTGCGGTTGCTGCCATTGGGGTGGCCGCCCTGGTTGAACATGTGCTCCGTGCCGTAATAAATCAGCGGCACTGGCGGCGCCATGTAGAGGAACGTCATGGCTGGCTCCATGATCTTCTTGGCGGTGGCGGCATCGCCTCCGCCGAATGTGCAGGCAAAGCGGTCAACGTCGTGGTTGTCCAAAAACGCAATCACGTTTTCCTTGCCTTGGCCGTACTGGTTGATTGCGCCCATTTCCCAGCCAAGCTGATCCGAGCCCGCGCCGTAGCCGAAGACGTTTTTCATGGCCTGCATCAGCGGGAAATGCAGGGCCGAGTTGAAGCCGTAGCCATCCGCGCACCAGCTCGCCAGCGCGCCGTTGTCATAGCTGAACAGTTCGCCGAACATCAGGAAGTTGTTTTTGCCGCGCCACGCCGCATGGTCGCGAATGTTCTGCGCCCACGTCCGACACCAGTTGTAGGGCACGTGCTTGATGGCATCCACGCGGAAGCCGTCGCAGTCCGTGGCATCAATCAGGTTTTTGAACGCCTTGGCCAAAATAGACTGCACATCGGGATGCTCGGTGTTCAGGTCATCGGTGCCTTTGAATTGGCCGTTGATTTGTTCGGGGAAGCAGTCCCAGCAGTTGATCGTGCCGTTCGGGTGGAAATAGTTCAGGTTGTTGAAGGGCAGCGCGTGCTTGTTGCTTTCGTTCCACCAGCCGAAGGAACCGTGGCCGTTGGGCCAGTATTGCTTGTCATCATTTTCGTTGCCGGTGTTGATGCCGTTTTTGTCGCACATGTGGTTCGGCGCCACATCCAAAATCACATACATCCCGCGCGCGTGACAGTCGTCAATCAAGTCCTTGAGGTCCTGGAAGGTGCCCATGGCCGGGTCGCACTTGAAAAAGTTTTCAACGTGATACTGGTGGTAGGGCGTATAATTGGGATCCTTGCCCTGGTCATTTTGCTGCACGCCGGAAATCCAGACCGCCGTCACGCCCATGCCGGCCAGATAATCCAGTTGGCCCTGCAAACCCTTCCAGTTGCCGCCGTGGTGGTAGTTGCGGTTGTAGGGATACGGCTTGCCGTCACACGTCCAACTCGGCTTGTAGCCCGCCAGGCGGTCCACGCCATCCGTCGCGAAGCGGTCGGTGAACAACTGGTAGATGTTTTTGTCGCGCCATTGCTCCGGGCTCGGCGTATAGGCATAGGAATTATTCCCCGCCGTGTCGCGCGACTTGAGCCCATACACGTCCGGCTGGTCGCCGTACCATGTCGAGGCAATCTCCTCGTTCGCCCCGGCTGTCGTCCAGGACAGCACCGCCATCGCACCCACCACACCCAACAACTTCATCCATTTCATGGCTCGCTCCTCGCCTTTTTTAAGCGGTCTTGAATTCGGCGTCACCCGGCAAAGCGTGACGCGCAAAACGTTATACTTCCCATGCGCCCGAACACAAGCGCAAAGATACAACAACAACCCGCTACCCGCCCCCCCATTCCGCAAAAATGCCCATCCCAGACGTGTTGTTGGTTGTTTCCCTCGCCCGGCTGGGGTAAAGTCGCCCCCCTAGAGTCAGAACAGCAAGGACACCAAGCACCCAACCCCATGGTCCCGACCGAATGAATGCCCCCACCTTCCAACTGCCCGCCTTCGCCTTGCTCCGCCCCCTACCCAAGCCGGCCATTCTTTGGAAAGATACCGCCATCTCCTATGCCGACTTGCTGACCCACTCAGCCGCGCTGGCCTCGCTCTATTTTTCCTCGCCCGGTGAGCGCGTGGTCATTTTCTCCGAAAACCGCCCCGAATGGGTCTCCGCCCTGCTGTCCATCTGGCGTAATCGCTGCGTGGTGGTGCCGGTGGACGCCTTCAGCCCTGCCGCTGAGCTGGCGTATATCCTCGGCCAAACCGAGCCCGTGGCCATCTTCTGTTCCGCCAAAACCACCCCCGTGGTGCAGGAAGCCCTCGGCACCCTCCCGGCCCTCAACGCGCGCATGGTTTGCTTCGATAACGAAGACTTTCCCGCCATTCCCTCCGGCTGCGTCGCCGACACCCCCCTCATGGCTGGCGCGGAGGACACTCTCGCGGCCATCCTCTTCACCTCCGGCACCACCGGCGCGCCCAAGGGCGTCATGCTGACCTTCGGCAACATCAAGGTGAACCTCGAATCCGTTTGCGACCGCGTCCCCATCTTTACCCCGCAAACCCGCACCTTTGCCCTGCTCCCCGCGCATCATATTTTGCCGCTCGTCGGCTGCCTGCTCGCCCCCCTCTACTCCGGCGGCACCATCATCCTCGCTCACTCCCTCGACCCCGCCGACATGGTCGGCACCATGCGCCGGCACCGCGCCACCCTGCTGATCGGCGTACCCCGCCTCTATGCCCTTTTCCGCAAGGCCATTCTCGACAACCTGTTCAAATCCCCCGTCGGCCGCCTGCTCTACCGCCTTTCCGCCCGCATTAACCGTCTGGGCGTCTCCCGCGTCCTCCTCTATCCCGTCCAAAAGAAGTTTGGCGGACGCCTCCGCCAAATGGTCTCCGGCGGCGCCCCCCTCGACCGCGATGTCGCCCGCGATATGACCATCATGGGTTTTCAGGTTCTCGAAGGCTACGGCATGACCGAATGCGCCCCCATGATCACCTTCCCGCGCCCCTCAGCCGTGCGCCTTGGTTCCTGCGGCCAGCCCTGCCTGCCCGATTCCGTCCGCATCGAGGAAGGCGAAGTTCTCGTCCGTGGCCCTCACGTCTTCCCCGGCTATTGGCGCAACCCCGCCGCGACTGCCGAAGCCATTCAGGATGGCTGGCTCCACACCGGCGACCTCGGCTACCTCGACAACGAGAACTACCTCTTTATCACCGGCCGCAAAAAAGAAATCATCGTGTTGCCCAATGGTAAAAAGGTCAACCCCGCCGAACTGGAAGAAAAACTCCTCGCCCTCTCGCCCGACATCAAGGATGTCGCCGTCACGTTGCAAGATGATCTTCTCCACGCGCTCATCCAGCCTGTCCCCGGTTTCCTCGAAGGCGTCCCCAGCCAGCAGGCCGAACACTTCCGCTGGCAGCTTTTGCAGCCCTATAACCGCCTTGCCCCCCCCGCCAAGAAAATCACCCAGCTCACCATCGTCACCGCCGACCTCCCTAAAACCCGCCTCGGCAAACTCAAGCGCCACGAGCTCCCCCCCCTCGCCACCGGCACCTTCAGCAATGGCTCCGCCCCCGCCCCCAAGCCCGAAGACCTCGGCCCCGCCTACGAAGCCTTTGACCACTTCCTGCGCACCGAGCTCGAATGCCCCCGCGTGGCCCCCACCGCCCATTGGGAAATGGACCTCGCCCTCGACTCCCTCGCCCGCCTCTCCGTGCTGGTGTTCATCGAAAAAACCTTCGGCATCAAACTCCCCGAAACCGCTTTTCAGGATTATCCCACGGTGCTGGCCCTCGCGCGCCATGCCGACGAACAGCGTCTGTTCTTCCGTCAAGGCGGCGGCGGCTGGGATGCCCTCCTCAAGGCCCAGCCCGACGAAAAACCACTTGAGCTGCCCCGCTCCCGCTGGATCCACCCCTTCCTGAAAAACCTCTTCGGCACCCTCCTGCGCCTGCTGTTCCGCGTCCGCGCCGAAGGACGCCAGAACATCCCCGCGCAGGGCTCCTGCATCCTGGTGGCCAACCACCAGTCCTATATTGACGGTCTGTTCGTCTCCATGTTCCTCACCAACCGCTTCCTGCGCCGCACCTTCTATTACGCCAAGCGCAAGCACGTCAAAAAAGGACTGCTCACTTGGCTTGCCCGCAACAGCAACGTCATCGTGGTGGATGTCGGGCGCGATGTCCAAATCTCGCTGCAAATGATGGCTCAGGCCCTCCGCAGCGGCGGCAACTTGCTCATTTTCCCCGAAGGCACCCGCTCCCCGGATGGCCGTTTGGGCGACTTCAAGACCACCTTCGCCGCCCTCGCCAAGGAAGTGCAAGTCCCGGTTATCCCCGTTGCTATCAATGGCGCCCACCAAGCCCTCGCCCGCGGCACCCGCCTCCCCCGCCTTGGCACCCGGGTCACCGTCCGCTTCCTCCCGCCCATCTCGCCGGAAAACTTCGACACCCACCAACTCACCGAAACCACTCGCACCGCCATCGCCCAAAACCTGCTCATCTAACCAAACCCTAGAACCCACGGAAGGATCCCATGACACTCCACCGCCTGCCTGCCATTGCCATCGCCACCCTCGCCCTCGTCCTCGCCGCCACCGCCAGCGAATCCCTCGTGGTCCGCGGCTCCGGCATCCGCACCAAACCCATCCTGGGCGCGCTATACGAACTCACCCTCTACGTCCCCGAATCCCTTCAAGCCGCCGATGGCCCCGCCATCCTCGGCGCCGACCAACCCATGGCCTTCCACCTCACCCTCAAAAGCTCGCTCATTACCCGCAAGCGCTTTGTGGAAACCACCACCGAAGGCTTCGCCAAAGCCGCCGCCAGCGGTTACACCTCGCCCAACACCCCCGCCTTCCTTGACCAATTCGCGAATACCGAATTCAAGAAGGGCGATACCGTCATCATGCGCTACGCCGATGGCGCCCTGACCACCCTTTACCGCACTGCTGGCGGCACCGAAACCCCGCTCGCCACCATCCCCGGCCTCGACCTCAAGCAAGCCCTCTTTGCCATCTGGCTCGGCGCCACCCCCGCCCAAGAATCCCTCAAAACCTCTCTTCTCGCCACCCCGTAGCTTCACACCAAAACAGCCCACCTTCCTCCCCTTTTCCATGCTTTCAGCCGTGTACCGCCGGCGTTGAAAAATGTTGCTTTCAATGTATCAATTGATACATTCACGGCATGAGTAAGTTACTCCTCATTCCCGCTGCTTGGCGTAACGCTGTGATTGCGATTCTGGAATCGGGCGATAAAAATCGAATCATCAGCACAGAGACCGCTGACCGGGATTGGAACGCCGCGTTTCCTCATGCGTTCATGTTCGCGCGCCATCAAGCCATGGCGCAGGCTCTCCGGGCCGATATTCACGGCCGGCACATTGCTGATATGCGGCCAGCGTGCGATGCATACGAGTTTTGGTTCTTTTTCGACCAGAGTCGAGTGCTGGGTAAAATCGGCCTGCTCCCCAATGGTAAAATCATCATCATCTTCTCAAGCCACATCCCACGTAAAGGAGATTCCTTATGAAAAAAGCACCTGTCGCCGGCTGGGTACTGGTCACTTCCCGCCAGCCGGTCTATATCCCTGAAACCACAGGCGATGGCATCGCGGAAATTATCTGGAAAGATGTCCCTGCATGGAAGGATCCTAAAACCGGCGAGATTTTTCTTTCCGGTGAGGCTCGCGAACTGCTGGAATCCACCAAGGCGCGCTTTCTAGGCATCCTGTCCCCTGCACAAATTCGCGCCTTGCGCCGCTCAATCAAGGCCACCCAAAAAGGAATGGCCGAACTTCTGCAACTTGGCGAAAAAACATGGACGCGCTGGGAATCGGGCGCCGAACGCCCCTCCCGCTCGATGAATGTCCTGCTCTGCGCCATTCGCGACGGCCGGATTGGAGTGGACTACCTGCGCTCTTTGGTGCCACCTGTTGTTGCGCGCCACCACCCAGCACTCGCGGTTCCTGAACCCCAAATTGCGGAACCTGCGGCCAAATATCGCACCCGCTCCAAACGTAGATAATCCCCTTCCCGCCTTGTGGCCATGCTTGCGGCCTTTGGCGTCGCTGGCGTCGTTAGCGTTAAAAATTCTTCTCTCCTGCTTTTCTGAGTTTCCTACGTTCCTGTTGGGCTTTTGTTTCGATCCCGCCGCCGATATAACGGCGGCTGACATCATGACCGCGCTGGCGGCCGTTTGCGTTGCATTTCGTTTTGCTATTCGGCTGTCGGCAAGCGCAGCCAACCGAGGACCCGGCGTTGTCCAATAAACCAACGCCCCTCGCGGATAGCCAAGGGATAGATCGCGCGGGTGCTGCCCCATGGACCCGGATTCTGCTGGGCGATCTCCACGCTGTTGCCTGTCACCGCCGCCACAATGGCCACGTGGCCATAGCGATTGAACAGCCATGGCCGCATCACCAACAAATCACCAGTCGCGGGTTTGGTGGCGCTGCCATTGGCAAACTGCGTCATGCCGCGCCGCGCGTTCCATTGGCCATCAGCCAGCCGCGGGTCGAAAAAATCTTTGGCATGACCATATGCATCTGGCATCCGGTGCCCGTGCCGCTCGTACAAGTAGCTCTTCACGAACTCAACGCATTGATAGCGGATGCCCAGATTATATCCATCCGGGGCCAGATTCCGGCCATGCGTCATGTGAATCCCGCCATTGTAATAAATGGCCACACCCTCCAAACGATCCAGCACATCCCCCGGCCGGTGACGAAAATTCAGATTGGCCCGGGTCGCCAGTGCATACGTTCCACCGGCTAAGACCACCAGCACCACCCAAAACCATGCTTTGCCTGACAGCAACATCAGGTTCATTCTTTCTCCTGCATCAGGTGGCGGGCCATGGCCTGAAAGGCTGGCAGTGTGATGGGATCGTTCGCCGCATTGGCGGCAACCGGGTGGCTGGCCAGACGTACAATGACCACTTGCGCGCGCGGGTTGATGTAAAGCGCTTGGCCGTGAACGCCCCGGGCCATGAACGCGCCATCTTCATTGTGCATCACCCACCACATGGAGCGATAACTCCAACCCTGCAGCAAATCATAGCCAACCTTTGCGAACGCTTCCCGGTTGCCACCACGCCGGATGTCCGCGATGGCCTCCCGCGCCACAATCTGCTGCCCGTTGTAATAGCCGTCGTTGCGGATCATTTCGCCAAAGCGCGCCAAATCGCGCAATCCCACGTTCAGCCCGCCGCCGGCAAACGGGGTACCGGTGGCATCCACGGTCATATACGCATCCTGCTCCGCCCCCAATTTGCGCCAAATCCGCGTCTCCAAAAGTTGGGCAACGGACTGCCCGCTCACCCGCGCGAGAATCCAGCCCAACGCATCCGTGTTCGCGGTCCGGTAATGAAATGCCTCGCCATGCGTCCCTTCCGGCTGCACCGTTTGCAAAAACTCGTAGCATGACCTTGGACCGGTATAATCCGCCGGTTTCGGCAACGGATTGCCGGCGACCGCATGCGCCCAGACTTCCGCCTTGGGATCCGCGTAGTCCTCGCTGAACCGGATGCCCGTCGTCATATCCATGACTTGGCGCACGGTGGCATCACCGAACGCGGATGCTTGCAGCTCCGGCACATAAGTGGCGACTTTCCGCTCCGGATCCAACTGGCCCTCGGCCACCAGCAACGCCGCCAGCGTCCCCACAAAAGTCTTGGTGACCGACATGGCCGCATGCTGCCCTTCCGGGCGTAATACGCCGAAATATCGTTCATAAACCACCCGGCCTTCGTGCAACACGATGATGCCATCCGTGTAGTTGGCCGGCAGCGATTCTGCCCACGTCATCGTGCCGTCCCCGCCAAGCGGGCTGAAGGCCACATCATCCAGATCATCACGGAGCGCTTGCGGCAACAACACCGGCGCACCCAGCCCCCGCGACACATTGACGGTTGGCATCAGTTGGCGAAAGTTGGCGACGCTCCACCGGAGCGCGGGGAAGCGAAAATAACTGCCATCATCAAAGCGCACCATCCGGTCGGGCGGCGGCGGCGCGCCAACCATCCATCCCAAGCGCGCCGGATCGCTGGCCACGGCATCAGGATACTCTTGCGCGATGGTGTGACCGCCCGGCCAATGACAAGACGCCGTGCCCAAAACCATGCCCACTATAATCCAACAATACCCTCGTCTCATTCACCCCTCCACACAACGCGCCGAGCGACGCAAATCAACAAATACCGCACGCTGCAGATTAGAAATCCCAATAGCCGGTGCCGATGCGGGGGGTGGGGTTGCCGTGGCTGTCGGTGGTCCAACTGGGGTTGCCGACGCGGGGCACGGCGCGGCCACGGGAATCGGTGGTCCAGCCGGGATTGCCAATGCGCGGAACGGGATTACCCCGGCTATCGGTTGTCCATTCGCGGTTGCCAATGCGGGGCACCGCCCGCCCGTGGGAATCCGTAGTCCAGCCAGGATTGCCGATGCGGGGCACGACGCGACCATGGGCATCAGTTGTCCAGTTGGGATCCCCCACCCGCGGCTGGGCATTGCCAAACTGAGCATGGGCATTTAATATCAGGCCGCACAAGAACGCAACAACCCCGCCGATAACTATTTTATTTTTCATTATCAGTCTCCTGCCGTCGGCATGGCCAACATAAAAAAACAAAATAAAAATGGCGGAGGGAGTGGGATTTGAACCCACGGGACGCTCATCACGCCCGTCCGATTTCGAGTCGGGTGCCTTAAGCCGCTCAGCCATCCCTCCGCGGTGTTGCCTCCGGCGCAACCGGATGCGAACAGGCAAATGAATACTATACCCGCCCGCGGATTTCAACCGAATCCGCCGGGCATAAAAAAGGCGCGGAGGTCGTCCGCGCCGAGCCGCCGTGGCGGTTAGTAATAGAAGCGCATGCCGAGCCGCAGGCTCAGGTCCTTGTTGGTGGCTTCGAGGTCGTCATCATAGATGTCTTCGGTGGCGAGTTCGCCCACGAGCGACAACGTGATGGCCGTGGTGTCGGTCAGGAAGAACTTCACGCCACCTTCGCCGCCAAAGACCACCGCACTTTCCTTTTCATCGAACAGCTTGGCGTGGCGGTAGCTGATGGCGGCGCCGAGGAAGGGCACCAAATCCGTGCCGAACAGCGGCTTGTAGTTGCTCGACAGCGTGAAATTGTATTCCGCGTTCACGCCCAGCCCGAACTGGTGCATGGCGTCGTTGTTGAACACCACGCCCTGCACGCCCAGCGAAATCCGGTCCCAGAAGAAATACGCATATTTGGCGCTGGCTTCCAGCCGGGTGCCGACGGCGGTGGCAAAATCCAAATCGCCTTCCAAACCCAATTCGTTGGCGCCCTTGGTGACGAGGGCCGCGCCAAAGGCCAGCGGGGAAACGGCCAGCAACGTGGCCAACAGACTCAACCATGTCATCTTCTTCATATCTATTTTTTTCTCCTGTGTTTCAAGCCGGGGCACTCTTGCCGTTCCGGCAAATAAAAGCAAGCCTTTCCCGGCGAAGGCGCGCGGTCAGGTGGGGATGCGGATGTTGCGGCGGATATAGGTGGGGATGTCGAGATCCGCGCCATCGTGCAAGGTGGGTGAGACATTCTGGAAGCGGCCGCGGTCCGGGGCGGGCGCCAGCGGCAACTCGGATTGCCCCCGGCCCGCGCGGCGCCGTCCGGCGGGCTCGGCCGACGGGCCGGTATGGCCGGCTTCAATCACCAATGCGCCGGGTTTGGGCGGCGGCAGCCAATGTTCAACGGCCAGCACAATCAACGCGAGCCGCCCGGGCCAGTCATCCAGCACGGCCGCGCCCAGCGAGATGCGGGCGCCGGGCCGCGACGCGGCGGTGAAGCGTTCATGGATGGTGCTCAACTCCGCCAGCGAGAGGTCCGGGCCGCCGATCACGCCTAGGATCATGGCGCCGGAGTTGGCCAGCACGCGGCCTTTATCCAGCATGGGACCGGCCAGCAGGCTTTGCAGGGCCTGTTCGGTTTTGCCGGCGCCGGCGCCCTCGCCATAGCCAAAGCAGCATTCGTTGCCGCTGTTTTCCACCAGCGTTTGCACGTCGGAGAAATCAAGGTTGAGCATGTTGTTCTGGGCCAGCAGGGTCCACAACCCGCGGATGCCCGCCACCATCATGCGGTCCACAAAGGCGAAGGCATCGGGCAGGGAGGTATCGGGCGGCAGCAGGGAATGGAGGCGCTGGTTGGGCAGGCACACCACGGCATCCGCGTTGCGCTTGAGCGTGACCAGGCCCTCCTGCGCCTGCTCTTGGCGCCGCGCGCCTTCAAAGGCAAACGGCAGGGTGACATAGGCCAGCACCAACAGGCCTTCCTCACGCGCGACGCGCGCCAGCACCGGCGCCGCGCCGGTGGCGGTGCCGCCGCCCAGCCCGGCCACCAGCAGCAGCAGGTCGTGCCCCGCCACCAGGTTGCGCAGCGCATCGAGGTCTTCGCTGGCGGCCAAGCGGCCCACTTCCACATCGCCACCGGTGCCCATGCCCTTGGTGACGTTTTTGCCGATGGCCAGTTTGAGGGCAACATCGCTTTGCGCCAGCGCGGGCGCGTCGGTATTGATGCCCGCCACCAGCGGCGCGTCGGTCCAGCCGGCCAACGCGCGGCTGACCACGTTGCACGCGCCGCCACCGACGCCCACCACCAGAATACGGCAGCGGGGCGCGGGGGCCTGGGCTTGCGAATTCTCCGGTTGT
>Ga0209718_1000690_pt1 | contig 43673 bp, 35 predicted proteins | sample AD_JPNAS1_MetaG_FD_184420 | JGI IMG/M metagenome (GOLD analysis project Ga0209718, IMG submission 184420) | Active sludge microbial communities of municipal wastewater-treating anaerobic digesters from Japan - AD_JPNAS1_MetaG (SPAdes) (version 2) | ecosystem: Engineered > Bioreactor > Anaerobic...
CATGTTTTTTTGAATTTATTTGCAGTAATTTTACTCTAAGATACTGATTTCCTGCATATATTCCAAATGTTTTTGGGCTTATTTTTGCTGATTTTCAATGTTTTAACTACTTTTTAAGGGCCGACTACTTACCACCTCCCAGTCAATCCTCACTTCAAAAAGGATTACACAGTCCTTTCTTCTGCCTCCAGGACAAAGGCACGCAAACCTTGTTTTGGGGCGGATTCATCTACTTTCTTAAGATCCTGCAGCAGAGGGTCCACCATATGGTCCGGAACAAAAGTGATCAGTGCGGAATTCAGGGTTGGCCAGGCATGGCTTCCAAGATGCGGTTCTCCGTCACGGGATCCGCGTCCGCGCACTTCTTCCCAGAAGGTGAAGCCCCTTGCGTTATTTTTATTCAGGGCTTCCAAAACCTCGTCATAAAATGCCTGGTAAAAAGATATGAATAATGCTTTCATGGTTGTTGTGTTTTACGCATTTTGCGTTTTTCCTTTCTTTCAGATGTCAGGCTGTAAATGGCGGGAATCAAAAAAAGCGTGACAGCAGTGGACACGGTAAGACCGCTGGCTACTGTGATACCCAGCCCGTTCCATGTTTCTGCACCCACTCCCCTCCCAACAGCTAAAGGAACCATCCCGAATATGGTGGTCAATGCAGTCATCAGGATGGGACGCAGACGTGAACGGCCAGCTGTAACAACGGACTCCCGGATAGACATGCCCCGTTCCCGGCACAGGACGGTGTAGTCTATCAAAACAATCCCGTTTTTCACCACAATTCCGAAAAGCATCAACAACCCCACCATGCTCATGATACTCAGGGGGGTATTGCTGATGGCAAGACCCGCCAGCACTCCGGTAAGGGCAAAGGGTACAGAGAACATGATGATAAAAGGACTGGAGAATGATTCAAACTGCGCAGCCATGACAATGTATACCAGAATGAGTATCAATACCATCAAAAGGGTAAGATCCCGGAACGACTCCTGCTGGTCTTCGTAGCTTCCGCCTATACCAATCATGATTTCGGGTGGGATTTCCACTTTACCCACCTGTTCCCGGGCTGCTTCTACCAGGTCACTCAGGGCGGCTCCCTTTGCCGCAACACAGGAAACGGTTACAATTCTTTCCCTGTCTTTACGTACAATGGTGGGAGGTTGCATGGTCTGGCCAATGGTAGCCACATCCCGTAACCTGATTCTATGTCCCTGGTTGTTGTAGATCAGAATGTTCTGAATGTCTTCCAGGGTTTGCCGGTATTCGGGAGCGTACCTTACCTTAATCAAATATTCATCGCCTTCTTCCCGGTAATAAGAAGCGATAGCCCCGTTGATTCTGTTGCGTACAAATTGCGAGGCCGTGGACAAGTTTAGCCCGTGTGAAGCCAGTTTCTCACGGTCAAAATCCACCAGGTATTCGGGGGAGTATTCGTCCCTGGAAATGGTGACCTGTGAGGTACCGGGAACCTTTTCCATCAGATTGGCCAATTGGGTGGCAAGGGCATCGGTAGTGGAAAAATCGTTCCCGTAGATTTCCAGGTCTACCGTAGTCTGGCCCCCTGTAGAGCCACCCATCCCGGCGCCAACGTCAAAGGTGCGGATCTCGGGGTAATACCTTCTAAGGTCATCACGCATGGCATCGGATAGTTCCTGTATGGAACGTTTGCGTTCGGTTTTAAGGGAAAGACGGATGTTTGCGGTCATGATGTGAGACCCGTTATCACGCAGCTGGCCAAATAAGTTGTCTTCGCTAGCCTGGCCTACGGTAAAGGTCATGGTCTCAATTTCGGGGTAATCCCTGCGGAATTGCTCATATATGCGCATAGACAATTCCCTGGTGATCTCTGCCCTGGTATTGATGGGTAATTTCACGGTCATCGACAGCCTTGCGTTGTCCTGATGTGGGAAAAACTCGGTTGGAACCTTGATGAACAGTAACAGCGAAGCCAGAAATATCAAAGTCGAAACCAAAATCACGGTTATGCGGTGGCTGACTGTCCAGTCCAGGGCTTTGGCGTAAACGACGTCCAGTGCATTCAGAAATTTCTCCACAGGCCCGTATATCCTCTGAAATGATTTTGATTTTTTGGAGCTAAGGCGGAGCATCTGGGATGCCATCATAGGTGTCAGGGTGAGTGCTGCAATGGTTGATACAGAACTTACCAGGGCTACGACCCAGCCCAATTGCCTGAAAATTTCCCCGGAAACACCAGAGACCATGGTCAGGGGTATGAACACAGCGAGCAAGGTCAGGGTAGAGGCGATGATGGAAATGGACACCTCGTTGGTGGCATAAACGGCCGCCGACTTTGGCTTTGTTCCCCGTTCTATGTGGGTTGTGATGTTTTCCAGGGCAACAATGGCATCGTCCACCACCATCCCAATGGCTATGCTTAGCGAGGAAAGGGAAATGATATTGAGCGTATTTCCTGTAACAAGCAGGTAAATGAATGCGCTTATCAGGGACACGGGAATGACTAAGGCCACAATGAGGGTAGCGCGCCAGCGTCCAAGGAAAATAAATACAACAAGCACCACCAGGATCAGGGTGATCAAGATGGTGTCTACCAGGCTTCTTATTACCCGGTTGATGTTGTCGGAAAAGTCTGTGACAACGCCAATTTTTATATCGGAAGGGAGTTCTTGTTGCAATTCCGGAAGCTGTTCCAGCACTTTTTGACAGATCTGTACCGTATTGGCTCCCGCCTGTTTCTGAATGATGATGGTTCCTCCCTGTACCCCGTCTATGTAGGTCTCCTGGGCTCTTTCCTTCACGGTGTCTTCAACCCGGGCCACGTCACTCAGAAAGATATTCCGGCCCTGGAAATGACCAACTATGATGTTTGTCAGCTGGCTGGGATCCCGGTATTCTCCTTCCATTCGAATATTCAGGGTTTCTGTTCCAATGTCAAGGTTTCCGCCCGGCGTGTTCCTGTTTTCATAGGCTATGGTTGCAGCTATACCTTCCACAGTAAGGTTATAAGCTTCCAGTTTATAAGGGTCACAGTATATCTGGATTTCCCTTTCGGGAGCACCGGATATGGATACTGTGCCCACCCCTTTGATCCTGCTCAGGGGAGAAGCCACCCGGTCATCCAGGATCTTGTACATGCTGTTCATGCTTTCCCGGGCCTGGACCGACAGGATCATGATGGGTATGTCATCGGTACTAAACTTGAAAAGCACTGGGGTATTGGCATCGTCGGGCAAATAGTCTGCAATCAGGCTCAACTTGTCCCTTACATCGTTTGTTGCCTGGTCTATGTCTATACCATACTCAAATTCCATCACCACAAGCGAAGAGTTTTCCTTGGTGCTGGTTGTGATATGTTTCAGGTTACTTACACTGCTCAATGCGCCTTCCAGCACCTTGGTCACGTTGTTCTCAATATCTGCGGCACTTGCGCCGGAATAGGTGGTGATGACCAAAATGGTGTTATCACTCATACTGGGCAGAAAATCCACCGATAGCCTTGAAAGCGAAAATATCCCGATAACGGCAAGACCTACGTAGATAAGGGCAGTTGTGACCGGCTTTCTTACTGCCGATTGATATATACTCATAATGTTCCTTTATTCATTAGCAAGTTCAACAGCAGCGCCGTTGGTAAGTCTGTTCAAACCGGTTGTTATGACCAGCTCCCCTTCTTCCAGGCCCGACAGACATTCATAATAAGAGTCCAGCCTTCTGCCCGGTTCAACCAGCCTGTATTGGGCTTTTCCATCTTTGTACACATATACGTATCGCTCTCCCGAGCCCTGCTGTTTGATGATACTCTGGTCCGGAACGAGCAGGCACGGTTCTGCTCCAAAATCAATGGATACACGGGCAAACATCCCGGGTCTGACTTTCCTGTTGACGTTGGGGATGACTATCTCTACCGGAAAAGTCCTGGTAGCAGCAGTAATGGTTGGGTAAACGATCGAAACCCTGCCTTTGAATAACTCGCCCGGATAAACGTCAAGACGAATTTCCACCTCCATCCCTTTACGGATTTTTGTGAAGAACGATTCCGAAACATGGATCAGTAGCTTTACCGGGGAGATCTGTTCTACTACCAGCAAGGGCATGCTCATACCAAAAAGATCTCCGCTGTCGTAATGACGGGCGGTGATTACTCCGTCTATGGGGCTTACCAGCTGTGTGTTTTCCACCAGGTTGCTATACTGGGTACGCAAAACCTCCAGGCCAGTCTTCTGTGCATCCCATTCGGAACGGGACACGCCGCCCACTTTGTATAATTCATCCACACGGCTGAAAGAGACTTCCATGTTTTCCAGTTGTGTACGGACCTGCTCCAGGTTGTTATCGTCCATCTGCACCAGTTCTTGTCCTTTTGAAACAAAATCGCCCACCTCTACATAGATTTTCTTGATGCGGGCAGCCATTTGCGGTGCAATATTGTTGATGATATTTGCCTGTACCGTAGCTGTGAATTCATTGATCCGGGGCACTTCTTCCAGGGTAACAGCGGCAGCCCTGACAACGATCTTTTCCTGGGCAACATCCTGTTGCTTATCAGTTTTTAAACCGCATCCTGTGAGAAGTACGACGGCTGTGACCAGGCTGACTAACCTATATGTGTTCATGTGTTATTGATTTTGATAATTACTTGTTCCTGTTATTTTTTCCAATTCTGCCCTATAGAAAAGGTAGTTGTATACCGATTGGTGATAGGCAAGGCGTGCTTGTGTCAGGGCCAGTTCAGAAGCACTCAGGTCCAGCCACGTTCCCATCCCAACCTCATATTGTTTGCAGCTTATGGAATAAGCCTTTTCTGCCATGGATACGTTTTCTTTGTTTGAAGATAGCGATTCTACTGCATTGCTCATCTGGTTCAGGCAATTGCTCACGTTCAGGCGGAGTGTCCTTTCCGAATTGACACGGCTGTCATCCAGCGTTTCCAGACTCAGTTTGCTTTGCCGGATTTGTTGTTGTCTCTTTAATCCGTTGAACAACGGGATACTCAGTGCAAGCGAAGCCGTGGAATAGGGGTACCAGTTATAATTGGAGAACCTGAAATCATTGTTCATGGATGAATACTGATAGTTGGACGAAAGGCTAAGGGTTGGCAGAAAAGATGCTTTTGCAATCTTCATAGCCAGCTCCATCTGTTGCTTCTGGATGTCAAGCTGCATCAGGTCAGTATTTTTTTCCAGAGAAAATCCATTAGTGGAGGACAAACCCACTGTAGTAACTTCACCTTCATATTGGATCAGGGAGCCTGCAAAGACCACCGGATACTCAATATCAAGTCCCATCAGGGCTTTTAGTTGCATAGCTGCCAGCTCTATAGCTGTTTCAGAGGCCAGCAGGTTCGGGCGCTGGTTCTTAAGGGCCACCTCGGCACGGAGTTTTTCAAACTCACTAGCCATCCCCTGTGCATATTTATCGGTAACGGTTTTGGTGTTTAGAGCCACGTTGTCATAATTTTTCTTAAGCACCACATAGGAATCCTTAGCCAGGAGAAGGGAGTAATAGGCTTGTTTAACCGCGCTGACCATAGCTAACCTGCCGGAACGCGCTTTTTCCACGGCAAGATCAATATCCAGAGCAGATAGCTGTACCGTCTTCCATAAGGCAGGAGCCACCAGCGGGAGTGATAAGGTTACACCTCCCATCCAGTTGTTATCCGTCCCCACAGAGATTTCGGTGGGCGTTCCTCCGAAATCAAACACCATAACCTGCTTTTTAAGGGTGCGGTTGTACACACCACTGGCCGAAATTTTTGGCCAGAGTCCGGACTGGGTTTCTTTACGTGCATACAGGGCGCGTACCACCTCACGGTCTGCAATACGGATGACCGGACTCTCTGAGAGTGCGATTTTTAAAGCAGTTTCCAGGTCCACATACAATGTGTCCTGTGCCCTAAGCAATTGCACTTGCACAAAAGATAATAAAACAACAAGAATACAGGCAGATTTCTTCATAACCTAACAATAAAAACGAGCAGGCAAAGTAAAGCAGATTTTATGCCAACACCAAAAATTTTCACGCAACGACTTATTTTCTTCAATCAAAGAATATATTTACCTTTGAATATGACTCAAAAATCCCGCACATACCATTATTTTCTATTTTTTTTAACAGTATTTCTCCTTCTGTTCGTAGGGGCTATGCGTGTAGATCCCTGGATCGCATTGGTTCTGGCTTTTGTGGATACATGCTGGATGACCCTGATGCTCTTCGGACTGGAACGATACCTGGAATACGTGAACCGCAAGAAGATGCCAAGATTGCTGGCCATGCTTACCACTTCCTGTTTTCTTGTGGCCTTCGTGAGCCTGTTGATGTTGACTGAAGACATTGTATTGAGACTGATGCTCCGGGATCATTTTCAACGGTCACCATTTATTTACCCGTTATTCCGTAATTCAATGCTGGTGATGGGAGCCTATTTAGGTGCCACGGGAATACGTGCCCGGAAAATCAGGATACAGTCAGAGAATCTTATACAGGAAAAACAGGACATGGAGCTGACCCTGCTCAAAAGCCGTATGGATCCTCATTTTGTTTTCAATGCATTGAATGTTTTATATTCCTTAAGTTATACCAGAAGTGAGAAAACACCGGAAATGATCATGAAGCTGGCCGAAATGCTGCATTATATTATTGACGAATGCCAGGTAGACAAAGTGCCGATAGCCCGGGAAGTCCAATATATTGAAAATTACCTTGGTTTTCAGGGGATGCGTTACGGAGAAATTGCAAACTTACGTTTCACCCATATCGTGGATGATGCCCGGGCAGAGATCCCTCCCATGATACTGCAGCCATTTATTGAAAACAGCTTCAAACACGGAGATATGACAAGCAATCCTGCAGGTAAGATCACGATCAGCCTGTTGGTGGAAAATAAGAGGCTGTTGTTTACCGTTGTCAATACGAAGGGTAAGGCCAATGAACAAAATTTTGAGAGAGAAGGGCTGGGAGTTTCCAATGTGGAAAGGCGGCTCAAATTGTATTATCCCGGCAAGCACTCCCTGGAGATGCAGAGAACGGAAAAAGAATACCTTGTCACGTTGAAGATTGAACTATGAAAAATCTTCGATACCGAGTGGTGATAGTTGATGATGAGACGCCTGCCCGCAGGCTCCTGGAAGAGTATGTTTCCGTTATCCCTGAACTGAAACTGACCGGGAGTTTCAACCATGCTGCGCAGGCTGCACAATATCTTGAAGAACATACGGCAGACATATTACTTTGTGACATTCAGATGCCGCAGATGAGCGGAATAGAGCTTGTCCGGCAACTGAAAAAGCCGGTTTGTGTGATATTCACAACAGCACATTCCCGGTTTGCCGTCGAAGGGTTTGAGGTAGATGCTGCCGATTATCTTCTCAAACCCATTGAGCTTTCCCGTTTCCGAAAAGCCATTGATAAAGCCAGGGAAATCTGTGACAGGACAAGACAGGCTTCGGAGTCCATTTATGTAAAGTCCGATTACAAAATCCACAAAATTGATCTGCCTGAGCTTATCTATATGGAATCCCAGCATGAATACGTTACTTACTATACCAGAAACAAAAGGATTACGGCTTTTGGTTCACTCAAAGCGCTCGAACAAACGCTCCCGCGGGACAGGTTTTTAAGGATACATAAGTCCTATATCATATCGAAGGACAAGATTGTGAGCATCACCCGAAACAGTGTGATCCTTAATGACATGGAACCTGTCAAGATCCCGGTCGGGAGGGTTTATAGGGAAAGTCTTGCTGCTATATATGCACATCCTTCTGCAGGAAGGGAATCCTAAGGCTTCTTTTCAAACAGCAGGCAGGCGGTTTCTGCAATGTTACTATTTAGTGACGGGTCCAGAAGGCCATGCGTTTCATCAGCAAATGAATTCCCATGCGCAGGAAGAACCATTTTCCGAATTCATAGTGGCCACCTTTGCCATAAAGGCTGCGTATGCAGGCTCCGCGTTTTCTGAACTGTTCCACGGTATAGGTTGCCACGCGTGTAGGAACCGATAAATCATCAGAAGCATGGGCAATCAGAATATGTGTTTTGGGTGTCCATCCGTCAACCAGTGAGTTTTCCCTGAACTTATCCCAGAGTTTTTTGATCTCGCTGTTTCTTTCGGGTGTAAAGAAATCGGGGTGCATATATTTATGAAGGTCCTGACCTATCCATTCTATCAACTGATCCCTGTAGTGTGTCCTGTCCAGCCAGCTATCCATGTTTTCCAGCAGGGGGCCGATAAAGATCCGTGAATAATCCAGGTTCAGGCCGTACCATATGTCATAAGCCTTGAAGATTCCCGGAGCCGCCGGATATTGAGCATAGCCTGTTTTGGCAAATTCTTCAAAAGCCACATTCATATCGTATATGCCGCCTCCAATGATTGCCCTGTCAATGATGATGTCCTCTGGCTGTTCCTTTTCAATATGACGTACCAGTGCCAGGGCACTGGATCCGCCCATGGAATATCCCCCAATGGAAATATGCTTTTGCAACGGACTTCCCGTGATCCCGGGAAAGTATTCTATGGCTGCGCGGTGCATGTCGTATGCCACCCGTCCTGTGTTATCGGCCATAAGGAAAGGGGACTCCAACGTATCTTTGGTGACGCCGTTGCCCAGCAGGTCGGGAATGATGACAATATAGCCCAGGAATGACAAGACTCCTTCAAATATAATCAGGGCATCGCTCCCCGATCCGAATTTGTCGATATTGGCCGAGGGTAAAAAATGCAGGACACCACGCGGTTTCCTGTTGAGGGGCCGCATGATGATCCCCGAAGATACCACCGGATTTCCCAGGGGATCAATTGTATTATAAGATATAGCCGTAATGCGTACTTTCATTCTTATCAGGGCTTTGATCAGGGGTTCTATCCGGGAAAGATCCAGAGCGGGGAAATCTTTTTTTACTTCGGTAAATACATCGGAGATGGAAAAATCTCCTTCTTTAAGAATATCTTTAAAAAAACGTGACATATTTTGATTTTGTCTTCATATTGTTAAAAAACACCTGTGTTTCTTCACAGGGAACAGACAAATCGTCAGCAGCATGCCCCAGGTAAATGAGGGTGCGGGTATACCAACCCTCCGGCATGGAATGCAAAGACAATACGTCTTCGATTTTTTTAATTTCGGGATTACCTTTGGCAGAGAAGAAATCGGGGTGCATGTATGTATCCAGCCATTCTTCCCGGTTGGCAAGCAACGGCCCCGTAAAAATCCTGGAATAATCCAGTTGCAGGTCGTACCAGTAGTCCATGCTTTTGATCATCAGAGGAATCAGAGGATACTCGGCAACCCCCCTCTCTTTTAGGATCTGATAGGTTTTACTCATCTGGTATACATCTTCTCCGGCAAAGAGCTGCTTCACTTTTACCGGGGATTCTGCAAGCCGGTCTATATAACGCAGCAGGGCTACAGCACCGGTAGCCCCTCCCGAATATCCAAAAATGTCTATTTCGGGATCAAGCGGTTCCTTTTCATAGCGGGCATAGTATTCCATAGACGCCAGTTGCATATCGTAACACACACGACCGGTATTGTCCATAAACAGGAATGGTTGCGGAAGACCGGAACTGATCCCGCTCCCTATCAGATCGGGTATGATCACCGTAAAACCAAGGAATGCGAACACCCCTTCAGTGATAATAAGCAGATCACTGCCCCCTTCCAGGCTGGATAAAGGGGTAGTGGGAGGGACATGAATCACCCCCCTTGAAGCCATTCCCAGGGGTTTAACGATAATGCCCGTTGCAATAACGGGGTCACCCTTCGGGTCTACCGTACGATAAGAGATGGCGGTGACTTTCACGCGCATATCCAGGTTAAAAAAATCGGCGGCGGATTCCAGCATGGAAAAATCCAATTCAGGAAAATCACTAAGCGTGAGCTCAATCATTTCGTGCATGCTGAACTCCTGTGAACGCAGCACAGATACCAGGTATCCATCCGGAGGCCTGGTAACCAGGTCTGTTTTATGGCACGAGAGAAAAACCAGCAACATGAAGGCTGCCGGCAATCCTTTATGTCTCATATAGCGTCAAAATCCCCCCAGAACAATCAAAGCAAGCAGGGACATCAACGATCCCACTATGATGAGTATTTTTGATATCAGGTCCATTGAATTATAAGTTTACAGTTATTATCCCCATGCCAGGAGGATCAGACAAATCATCATGATAATCGGCCCGGCAACGCCTGCAATCTTGATGATCAGATTCCAGTTAATAGTCATAGTCAATACCTTTTATTATTTATAAAACACCTAAAAAAACGAATGCCAGGAGTGTGACAATAAAACTGAGCATTGCAGCAATTCTTAAAAAATCATCCATAACAGTTGCGTTTAATAAAGTTTACAGGATCAGGCCAACAAGATAGGAAATCATTTCAAAACCCCATCCAAGCCATAAATTGCCAATAAGGCACATAAGGGGCCCCAGGATGGCGAACACTTTCCAGATCCAGTGAGGATCAGCAGTCAATTTTGTCATAACGGTAATTATTTTATTAAAAGATAAAACATAGAAGTGGCGATAAATTGGAAACCGGCCTCAAAATGATCTCCGGTTATGCGTTCGTAAGTAATGGCACAGCCCCTTTTTTATACTCTCTGTATAGCAGGTCGGGACACGCTACGGGGATCAGGTTGTCCTGTGATGAATGAATCAGGTGTATCTCTGTTAGCGGTCCCGGTGTATAGTTGTATACAATGGAGTTCATTTCCAGAGGCTCTTTGAGTTTGATAAATTCGCAGCTCAGTTCCGGGTTGAAAAAATCGGGGTGCATGTAATTGGGCAGATTACTGCCCCAGCGGTTTATGATGCTCGAAAGGCTTCGCTTGCCGCTAAACCACCAGGCATATCCGTCCCCTCCTTCTTCCGGGTCGGGAGAATCAACAGGGTTTTCCATACCGTTGGCAAAGATTCCGGAATAATCCAGTTGCAGGTTGTAAAACTTGTCCAGTCCAAGAATTACCATGGGGATAGACTGATAATCGTTCCTTTCTGTTCGGACATAGGCCCTGAAAGCTTCCAGGCCATCGTACACGCCTCCCCCGGTGATCACCTTATCCACTTTTAATCCCGTGGGATGGTCCTGATAATACCATGCCATAGCCATGGAAGTGCTTCCTCCAAGGGAGTACCCTAATATGGTACTGCGATTGCCAAGTTGGTAGTTCTCTTTGATCAGGAGGTATTCTTCCACTGCTTTTCGCATGTGATAAGCAGCAATTCCGGTATGTTCGGCAATCAGGTAGGGGCGGGGCCAATCTTCTGTATAGCGGACACCTACAAAATCGGGGTTGATGGTAATATAACCCAGCATGCAAGGTACACTTTCAAATGAAAACTTTTTTTGTTCTACGTACAGCGACGGGGCTTCACTATCACGCATCGGGGCAATGGGAGGGACTTCCACAATACCGGGGGGATTCAGGTCTTTTGGATAAAAGAATGCCCCGGTGGCAATAACGGCATTTCCAAACGGATCAATGGTTTTATAAGATATGGAAACGCCACGGATCTGCCGCTGCAATCCTTTCCGGAATAACTTCTCAATGTCTGTCTTAGTCTTTTCAGGAAACTCAAAATTCAGGTTTTCAACAAGCCCCAAAACAGATTCAAAAGCAAATTCTGCCGTAAAATCCCATACGCCCAGTTCTTCTACCAGATAGAACGGAGTGAATTCCCTGATGCTATCCTGCGGGGTACAACCCCAAAAGCAAAAAGAAGAAAGAAAGATAACAGGTAAAAAAAAATATTTTTTGGTCATATAACACAAAAAATGGCTAAATAATTATTTCAACAACAGATAAAGAATGGCTGTGAGCATGAATTCGCTCCCTGCCTGATAATGGTCTCCCGTAGTGCGTATATACTGTATGGAACATCCTTTTTCCCTGTAAACCTTGTACAACAGGTCGGCACAGTCGACCGGGATTAGATTATCTTCCCCGCTGTGAATCAGGTGTATATCAAGTCTTCTACTGGGAGTCCAGTTGTAAACAAGGGAGTTCAGTTCCATACATTCCTGCAGCTTGAGAAATTCACCCCTGGGTTCCTGAAGGAAGAAATCCTCATGCATATAATTGCGCAAATCACTACCCCAGCGACGGTAAATGCTCCCCGAACCGTGCGTGCCGTCAAACCAGTAGGCATAGCCGTCACCGCCCAGGGCAGGATCCGGTGAGTTAACAGAATTCTCCATGCCGTTGGTAAAAATCTTGCTGTAATCCAGGTTAAGATCATAAAATGTATCCATAGCAATGATTACACTGGGGATTGCCAGGTAATCACTTTTTTCGGTACGCGCATAGGCCTTGAACGCCTCCAGACCGTCGTATACACCGCCTCCTGTGAAGAGCTGGTCAACAGTTATTCCGGTAGAATGTGTGGTGTAATATTTGGCTATAGACATGGCAGAAGCGCCTCCCAGCGAATATCCCATAACCGAACTTGTCTTCCCAAGCCTGTAGTTTTCTGTAATAAGCAGATATTCTTCTACAGCTTTGCGCATATGGTATGCTACCAGGCCGGAATTGGCATCGTGAAGGAAAGGACGTGGCATATCCTGGGTATAGAATACCCCCAGCAGGTCGGGATTGATGGCAATATAATTGAGCATACAAGGGAAAGCTTCTTCAAAAAAACGTTTTTCCCCCACATAAATCGCGGCACTGGCATTCCTGTCCAGGTGCGCAATGGGCGGCACTTCTACTATCCCCCTGGGCTTCAGGTCCCGGGGATAGAAGAAGGCCCCGGTTCCAAGCACGGGATTTCCGAAAGGATCCAAAGTCCTGTAGGATATGGCAACCCCGCGTATTTCTTTATTAAGGTAACCCTCTATAAGGTCCAGTACCTTATTGATTGTAGGGTCGTTTGCTTCTACTTCCAGAGCCTGAAGCAAAGCATTTAGCGCATCATTTACGGTAAAATCCCAAGTGTTGAGTTCTTCCACAAAAAATTCGGGAGTCACCACGTCCACCGTATCGTGGTGGGAGGTGCAACCTGTCCAGAAAAGTGAAATCAGCAGAGCAAATACTATTGATAAATGTTTCATTATTATAAGGTTAGTATTATATTAATTAATAAATCAATCCCATGCCCAATCTCCTGAAATGACCAGCTCTTCCTGCAGCTGGTTGTCAATAAAATAGGTGCGCAACTGTTCCCGGCTCATGCGTGAGGCAGGAAGAGACAGTGCATTGGCCAATGCATAGACCATCATGGCAGAAGACCTGATGTTGCTGTTAATCATTTCCGGGGTAATATGCTGTGGCCCGTCCTCACTGGTATGGTATGTGTGGAATGTCTGGTAACGACACAGGGGGGTGAAGGTGGAGATTCCTTCCATAAGGAAGGGCGCGTGATCGCTTCCCATATAGGTAATATGCTCTATTGTGTTGGCAAAAGCCGAGTCTGTCCGGCTAATGAGCATGCCGGCCTGCCTGAAGAAATCTTCCGATTCGTAATGACCCATCAGATTAAAGCCGTATGTGTTCACGGTCATGTCATGATTGAACATGTAGCGGATCCCATCCAGAAGGTTTCTTTTACGGGCTTCTTTTACATAAAGTTCCGATCCGTAATGGCCCTGCTCTTCGGCCATAAAAAGCACGAATTCAACAGAACGGCGCGTTTTCAGGTTCAGGGCTTTGAAAATCCTTGCCATTTCCAGTACCGATACCGCGCCAGAAGCATTGTCCAGTGCCCCGGGAGCAATATCCCATGAATCCAGGTGTGCCCCCACTACAATAGTTTCCTGCGGTAGCCCGTAACCTTCCAGTCTGGCCACTACATTTCTGGCATTGGCCTGTTTGCATGAATTTCTGGTATACAGATGTGCTGTACATGGTCCACGTGTGAGACGTATCCTTAATTTTTCTCCCTGCTCACAGGAAATGCTGACTGCCGGAATTCTGATCATTTCCCCGTCCAGGGTAGCAGAACCGGTTGCCGGAAGATTACCGGGAATGGGATTGACAGCTATGCAACCGACAGCACCCTGGGCGATAGCCAGTGATAATTTCTGCGCCCGGTGTGTATTCCTCAGGTGCGAAGGGGTTCCTGGCAGCAATCCCAGATGGATGAGCACGATTTTCCCGTTTACATCCAACCCGTTGTAGTCATTGCTCAGGCCGTTACCGGCATCTACAATGGTTGCCCGAATATCGGAAGAAGGGGTATAAGCCAGGGAAAGTGCCTGGAAATCGACATAAGAACCTGCCGTGTCAATCCTCAGCCTCACATCTTCTCTTTGCCACTGGTTGAAAGTAAAAGGCTGGAAGAAAACATGCTCAAATCCATAGGAACGGAACAAAAGAGCGGCCAGTTCTTCTGCACGTCCGGCAGATTCTGTTCCGGCCATCCGGGGACCGTAACGGTTACAAATCTCTACTAAAAGGTGATAAGCCTTGGAATGACTCCTTATTTCCAGATCAATGCTTTTAAACACATTATGAAGGTGCAATTGCGGATTTTGACATCCCGACAGGAATAGCAAAATGAAAATAAAAAAAGGCCACCTCCGCTTCATGTCAACAAATATATAAAATATTCATAAATTTGAAATATGCGGGGTAGTGTGAGGGATTTGTGCTTTCCCGGTACCTGCAGGGTATGCGGCCGGGTTTTGATAGGGCAGGAAAAAATGATGTGCCTGCCATGTCTTTATGACCTCCCAAGAACATACCACTGGATTTTTCCCTTTCATTTTCTGACAGAGATCCTAAGCTGCATGCCTTCCTGCACCTGGGCCACCTCCTTTCTTTTCTTCAGGGAAGAGAGTCCATACAGGAAATTGCTACACCGTTTCAAATACGGAGGGGAAAAGGAAATAGGGTTGTATATGGGTTTTCTTTACGGGAAAGAATTGTTGCGTTCCCATAAGACTCCCCCCAATCCGGTAATTATTCCTGTTCCTATGTCTTCTCTCAAACGCAGGAAAAGAGGGTATAACCAGGCAGAATGGCTGGCTGCGGGAATAGCCCTTGCAACAGGCTGGGGACTAGATGTGTCGGCTGTAAAAAGGACCCGGGAAAAAACAAGTCAGACTGTATACGGCAGGGAAGAACGCCGGGAAAACATAAAAAATTCTTTTATAGCCAAAAGAATTCCATACAGAGAAGTTCTTGTGGTTGATGATATTATCACAACCGGTGCCACCATGGAAAGTTGCGCCAGGGCCATATTGGAGATCAATCCTGGTGTCCTGATTGGTTTTGCCTCCCTCGCATATGTTGAATAAAAACGTATATTTGTAAATCATGCCTGAATTTCTACGCCTGGATATCGTGGATATTATAGATATTGTACTGGTGGGCCTTCTGATCTACCAGGTGTATAAAATCATTCGGGGCACGGCTGCAGTCAGCATTTTTATAGGAATCATCATTGTCTATTTCATCTGGATGGTAGTCAAAGCACTCCATATGGAATTGCTTACAACCATCCTGGACAAGATAATCAGCGTGGGTGTTCTGGCCCTGATTGTGGTATTCCAGCAGGAAATCAGGAGGTTCCTGCTTCGCCTCGGGACAAGGTATACAAAAGAAGGAAAGCGGCGCGGATTGCTTGAAACCTTATTCCGTCCCGGGAAAGAAACCTTGTCAAAAAATGATATCGAGGAGATCATTCAGGCATGCAGCCGTATGTCTGAGCGGGAAATCGGAGCCCTTATTGCCATGGAACGTTTTGCCTCGCTTGGTTTTGTTGCCGAGACCGGGGACAGGATCGACGCCAGGATCCAAAGCCGGCTGATAGAAAATATATTTGCCCAAAACGGCCCGCTGCACGACGGGGGGATCATTGTATCCAATGGGCGTCTGCAGTCTGCACGGTGCACTTTTCCCATGTCTGAAAGCCAGGGAATCCCGCCCTATTTTGGCATGCGGCACCGGGCAGGGGTAGGCCTGAGCGAACAAACAGATGCCTTTATCATAGTCATATCGGAAGAAACCGGACATATTGCCACCATGCAGGATGGCGTGATCAAAACATTAAGCGGGGTGGCCGAATTGCGCTTTGACCTGGAGAACGCCTTTCACAAGTAAGAACCACCATGATCTATCCGGACCAGTTTGAGCTAAAAATAGGTTTTGACAGGATACGGGAGATGCTTACACAGCTGTGCGTGAGCCCTTGTGGCCGTGAGCTGGCAGAGAATATGGGCTTTATGACCGACCGCGATACCCTGGAAACTGCCCTGGTCAGGACGGCCGAAATGCGTGAAATCTGCCTGTTCGAGCAGCAATTCCCTACCGACGGATATCAGGACACGCTTATGTTCCTGCAGCAAATGGAGGCGCAGCCTGCCTGGGCTCCCCAGGTTCAGGATCTTGTCCACCTTCAGACGGCCATCAATACGGTAAGGGCTTTATTGCACTTTTTCGAACATACCCGCCAGGAAAGTTACCCGGCGCTGAAAGCCCTCTGCCGGCCCGTCACTTTTTTTCCTGCCATAGCGCAGCGGCTCGACCATTTGCTGGATAAATTCGGTGTTATCAGGGACAATGCTTCCCCGGAGCTGGCAGAAATCCGCAAGTCTTTAAAAAAGAAAGAACAACAGGTAGTTCAGAAAATCCAGAGCATTCTCAGGGAATCCCGTGACCAGGGGATTACCGAGCCCGATGCCTCGGCCTCTGTAAGGGACGGAAGGGTGCTGATACCTGTCCCGGCTGCGAACAAGAAGAAAATTCAGGGATATATATGCGATGAATCGGCCAGCGGTAAAACCGTTTTCATTGAACCCATGGAAGTGGTTAACCTGAACAACCAGATCAGGGAGCTGGAATTTGCCCAACAACGTGAAATTACCAGGATCCTGCAGGAATTTGCAGGATTTTTGAGGCCATATCTTCCCGATCTGATAGAACAGGCGCGTTTTTTAGGAACCATTGATTTTATTCACGCCAAAGCCAGGCTTGCTCTGAAGATGCAGGCAGGAAAGCCTGTGTTCAATGAACAACAGGGACTTTATCTGGTGCGGGCGCGCCATCCCCTGCTGGAAACGGCTTTGCAAAGGGAGGGAAAGCAGATTGTGCCGCTTACCTTAAAACTGGATACGACAAAACGTATATTGCTCATTTCCGGACCCAACGCCGGGGGCAAATCGGTTTGTCTCAAAACGGTGGGATTGTTGCAATACATGTTTCAATGCGGTTTGCTGGTCCCTGCTTCTGAAACCTCGGAATTTTCCATATTCCTGTCCATCTTCCTTGACATCGGGGACGAGCAATCCCTGGATAACGACTTGAGCACCTACAGCTCACATTTGCTCAACATGAAGGAGATCCTGGAAAAGGCAGATGAAAGGTCTCTGATTCTGATAGATGAATTTGGAGCCGGAACAGAACCGGCAGCAGGGGGTGCCATTGCCGAGACGTTGCTTGTGCAGTGGGAACAGCGTGGAAGTTTTGGGGTGATCACAACACATTACACCAATCTGAAATTTTATGCCACTACCAGCAAAGGTGTACTGAACGGAGCCATGCAGTTTGATGTGCAGAACATACAACCGCTCTTTAAGCTGGAAACCGGAGTCCCGGGAAATTCTTTTGCCTTTGAGCTGGCCCGTAAAATGGGCCTGCCTTCAGACCTGATTCAGGCAGCACAGGAAAAAGCCGGTGCCGGCTTTGTTCAAACAGAGCGGTACATCCGCAACATTGCCCGCAATCGCAGGAAATGGGAGGAAAAGGTGGCACGTATCAACCAGACAGACAAAACACTGGAAAACATAACGGATAAATACCAGACCGAACTGACAGAGATCCGTCTGCTGCGTAAAAAAATGCTGGACGAAGCCCGCAACCAGGCGCTCAGGATCGTAGATCAGGCCAACCGTAAAATTGAAAACACGATTAAAGAAATAAAGGAATCCCAGGCCGAAAAAGAAAAAACCAGGCGTGTGCGGGATGACCTGCAGGAATTCAGGAAAACACTTTCGCAGGAGCCAACGGATGCAGAAGATCAGAAGATCATGCGTAAGATGGAACAGTTGCGCAAGAGAAAAGAGGCTGGTGAAAAACGGAAACAGCAACGTGAAAAGCGATCGGGACAGGAAGGGATAACCAGTCACCGGGTACAGGATTCACCAAAGGAAACAGGACCTCTGGCCACCGGTGACAAGGTCCGCACCAAAGACGGAACCATGGTGGGAGAAATACTCAGGATTAAGGGCAACAAAGCCCATATTGGAATGGGTCAGATGGTTACCTGGACAGATATTTCAGGACTGGAGAAAATTTCACAGAATGAATACCGCACCCATACCCGCATAAAAATTAGTCCACAGGCCGCCAACCCTGATGAACTACAGGCCCGGCGCCTGCAATTTTACCCACACCTGGATGTTCGCGGACTCAGGGGCGGTGAAGCCCTGGAGGAAGTGATACGTTTTCTGGACGACGCCCTGGTCCTGGGAATGGAGCAGGTGGATATCCTGCACGGGACAGGTACCGGCGCATTGCGCACCCAGATCAGAGATTATCTGAAAACAGCTCCCGGAGTGGCTTCGTTCCAGGATGAACACGTAGAAAGGGGAGGACCCGGAATAACCGTAGTATATTTGAAATGAGACATTTTTTATTAATCACATTATGCCTGGCCACTTTGAGCGCCTGTAGCTGCCGGCAGAAACCGGAACAGGTTGCCCAGGCTTTTCTGGAATCTTTTTTTGCTTCTGATTATCAACAGGCTCGTGTTTACGCAACCGCCCAAATAGCTGATATCCTTGACAAAACCCAGTCCATCCTGGATTCGCTTTCTCAGGAGGAACATCAGGAGGTGAAAAGCTATCTGTCTGCTATCAGGGTGACCGTTCAGGCACCTGAAAAGATCAGGGGAGATACAGTACGCCTGGCTTACAAAGTAGACTTTTCCCGGTTGCCCGGGCCGGGTGAATCGTTTATTACACTTCGCCGGGAAGGCAGGAAGTGGAAAGTTTATGCCTTAGAATAGCCTTGATTTAAACGTATCTGCGTAATTGAGTTTTTCCCAGGCAAAGTATTCGATCCCATTTTTGACAAAGGGATCCCTTCCAAAATGACCATAAGCCGAAGTGGCTCTGTATATGGGGTTTTTCAACCGAAGTTCCTCAATGATCCGAGCGGGGCGAAGGTCATAAGTCCCCAGTATGATTTCTGCTATCTGAGCATCGGATTTTTTGGTGAAAGCTGTTCCGAAAGTATTGACGCTCACACTTACCGGCTGTGCAACGCCAATGGCATAGGCCAGCTGCACCAGGATTTCGCGGGCAGCTCCTGCTGCCACCAGGTTTTTGGCTATATGGCGTGCAGCATAGCAGGCAGAACGGTCCACCTTGCTCGGGTCCTTTCCAGAAAACGCGCCGCCACCATGGGCACCACGTCCCCCGTAGGTATCTACAATGATCTTCCGCCCTGTCAGTCCGGTGTCTCCGTGCGGTCCCCCGATCACAAATTTTCCGGTGGGATTGACCAGCAGCTTCATATCGTGCTCAAACAGGTGTTTGCGGGAAAGGTGAACTTTGTCTATAACCCGGGGCAATAATATGGTGCGGACATCTTCTGTGATCTGTTGCTGCATCACCTGATCCCGCGCAAAAGGATCGTGCTGTGTGGATAAAACCAGGGTGTCTATGCGCTGTGCTTTCTGGTTTTCATCGTATTCTATGGTGAACTGGCATTTTGAATCGGGCCTCAGGTAGGTCATCTGCCGGCCTTCCTTGCGGACGGAAGCAAGCTCCATCAGGGTGATGTGTGAAAGGACAATGGGAAGCGGCATGAGCTCTTCGGTCTCGGTACAGGCGTATCCAAACATCATACCCTGGTCTCCGGCCCCCTGTTCGTCGGGGTTATCTCTTACAACGCCCTGAAAAATGTCCGGAGACTGGTTCTCTATAAGAGAAATGATGCCACAAGATTCGGCATCGAATTTATACGCGGCCTTTGTGTACCCGATGTCGGTTATGACTTTGCGGGCTACCTCCCTGATGTCCACCCAGGCATTGGAGCGCACCTCGCCGCCAATGATCACCAGTCCGGTTGTGACAAAGACCTCACAAGCCACTTTTGATTCGGGATCAAGTCTTATAAACTCATCCAGGATGGCATCGGCTATTTGGTCAGCGATTTTGTCGGGGTGTCCTTCAGACACCGATTCAGAAGTGAATAGTGTTCTCATTTTAGCATTTTTCAATGTGGTTGCAAGCAAGCAAATCTGTCCACAAGTATGTCAATTGGGTGACAAAGGTAAACAATCTTTTGAACGGGAAAATTTTAATTTTTTTTGTTTATAAAAAACGCACCTTTGTTGATAATTTATATAACACATAAACAGCAGATTACGTTTTTCCGGACTATTTAAAATTATATTCCAACCCGTTACGGCGGATAATTTTATAATTTTGCCGTTTAACAGACAAGGTTCGTCACAGAAAGTAACCGGGAAAAACAGAAAACTTATGCAGCTTAGAAAAATCAGCAGAGTTCTTATGGCTGCGGCATTCATTCTTGCATCGTGTAGCGAGCAGCCTGAACCACAGACACTTTCCCTGGATAAGACACAGATTACCTTCAGTGCTTCTGCAGCGGATCAGCTTGTCCAGGTAACGGCCAATTGCAACTGGTCTGTGGCTGTAACAGAGGGAAGCGACTGGCTTTCCGTTACACCCCTTCAGGGTCAGGGAAGCAGTAACATCACACTTACTGCAAAAGCCAATACCGGCCCCGATCGCACAGCAGCTGTAAAGATTTATTCAGCAGAAAAGGAAGTTCGCATTTCCGTTGTCCAGAAAGAACAGGAAATCCTTTACCGGACTGTTTCCCAGCTACGTGCCCTGTACAAGGGTGTAGATGTTAAGGTGACAGAAAAAATTGTGGTTAAGGCTACCGTCATAAGCAATTACCTGAAATCAGACAACGGTGGTCTGAACAATTACACATCTCTAAAGGCCATGGTTGTCAGTGACGGATCGGCCGGCATCCAGCTCTATTGTGCCGAGGACAACACCACCTTCAGACAGGGGGATAAGGTTGAAATCCAGCTTAAAGACCAGACCCTGTCTGTATACAACAACGGGCCCCTTCAGGTGAACGGCATTCCCCTGGCCAATATCACAAAAACCGGTACGGAAGCACTGGTGGCAAAAGAAATATCGGCAGCCGACCTGCTAACCGGCAATTATGAGTCTATGTACGTGGCCATTCCTTCTGTGCAGGTGGCAGATGAAGACCTGAACAAGACATTTGTTGTTGGGTCAGCCCATACCTCTATTGTTATGGTTGCCAAAACCAAAGAGACATTTGATGTCTTTTCCTCCAGGTATTCTTCATTCAAAGATGTCACTGTGCCTCCAGGCAGCGGGGTTATCAAAGGCATTGCCGGAGTATATAACAGGCGTTACCAGATATCCTTTGCCACGTCTTCCGATTGGGAAGGCCTTACAGGGGAGCGCTTTTATACCGCACCTACCTTCTCGCTCCCGACTACAGAAAAAGAAGTACCCGGCGAGGCGGGGCAATTCACGGTCTCGCTGGCTGCCAATGTAACATGGAGCGTCACTTCTTCAGACCAGGATAATTTTACCGTCTCACCCGGCTCCGGGAGCGGTTCTGCACCGGTTACCGTTACCTATACGCAAAATCCCTCCTTATCCGGAACCCGCAGCGCCAACATTGTTTTTTCCACCACCGATACCGGTGTATCACAGAATACGCTTACACTGCATATCACACAAAGCCCCTTCGAGGCATTGGTTTCGGATCCGGTCCGTGCCTGGATGGAGTTGCCCGCGGTCCGGGAGCAGGAATCGTTTGCCTATATATCTCACATGACCTCTGTCAGGGGAAAGAGCGTCCGCAATTACGCATTCTGGTATGATACTCAAAACCGTCTTTCCCATTGGGTGGCTTACCCGCTTTACCGGGAGATTATTGGCAGCGGGAGCCGTACAGACTTATGGGACTACAATCCCAAGGTTCCAAAACGCTACCAGCCGGTTTTGTTCAGTTCATTTGGGGGATCCGGTTACGACAGGGGCCACCAGTTGCCTTCTGCAGACAGGCTCTATTCGGATGAGGTCAATGCCAGTACTTTCTATTTTACCAACCTGACGGCGCAAAACGGATCGTTGAATCAAAACCTCTGGGGAAACCTGGAAGTTTACGTCAGGGGATGGGCTCAGGCCTGTGATACATTATATGTGGTCACGGGAGCCATGATCCAGACAGCAGAAAATAAAAATATTGATTATGTGGAAGACAACAATGGCAACAAAGTGGCTGTTCCAAAGTTGTACTATAAAGTATTGTTGAAATATAAAGCCGGCCAGACAGAGAACGGGGGTTATTCCTCTATTGGTTTCTGGTACGAAAACCGTACCCACACCGCATTGTATCCCACAGCTGCCGATGCCAGAAGCGTTAAAGATATGGAAACGCTTACAGGCTTTGATTTTTTCCACAATTTACCTGATAACATAGAACTGGCCATCGAGGCTTCCTGCAAACCCGCGGATTGGGGTTTGAATTGATAATTTGTCATATATTTGCACTGTTTTTTGAATCCTGTATAGTAACTTATAACAACCTAAATAAACATCTATGAAAAAAGTAATTCAATGTTTTCTTGCTTTTGTGGCGTTAATTTTTCTGAGTGTGGGTGCTAACGCCCAGGTGACCACTTCGTCTCTTGGTGGCAGAATCACAGACGAGGCGGGAGCAGCTGCAGCAGGAGTAACCCTGGTGGCTACCCACGTGCCTTCAGGGACCATGTATGCAGCCGTAACCAACAATGATGGGCGCTATACGATTCAGGGGATGCGTCCCGGAGGTCCCTACAAGGTAGAAATATCTTACATCGGATACCAAACAATGAATTTCACCGACATCACCCTTCAACTTGGAGATCAATACAATTTAAGTACTGAACTCAAGGAAGAAGCCTTCCAGCTGGAAGATATTGTTATAGTAGCCTCTGCTTCATCTGCTTTTGCAGGAGAAAAATTTGGTTCTTCTACCAATATTTCCAACCAGAACATCCAGAGTCTGCCTACCATAAGCAGAAGCATTACTGACGTTGCCAAACTTTCTCCCTACGGCGGCAGCGGCATGAGCTTTGCCGGCGGCGATGGCCGTTCCTCCAATTTCACGGTTGACGGGGCCAATTTCAACAACAACTTTGGTCTTAGTTCCAGCCTTCCCGGTGGCGGCACCCCTATTTCCATAGATGCCATTGAAGAAGTCCAGGTGGTAATTGCTCCTTTTGATGTCCGCCAGACCAACTTCATTGGCGGCGGAGTGAACGCCATCACCAAATCCGGGACAAACACCCTGAGGGGGAGCGCCTATGTATACCACCGCAATGAAAATATGCGGGGTAACACAGTTGATGGCGTAGAACTTGGCAACAGGGGCATCGACCGCAATACCACCTACGGCGCCACGCTGGGTGGTCCCATTGTCAAAAACAAACTGTTCTTCTTTGTCAACTTTGAATACACCAAGACTCCCACCATTGTAAACCGCTGGAGGCCTTCAGTTGACGGTGTTGCCAATACCGACCTTTACATTTCCCGTACCACCATGGCCGATATGAAGAGGGTTTCTGATTTCCTGATGAGCAAATACGGCTACGATACCGGTTCCTATACCGATTATCCGGCCAATGAAAGCAACATGAAGATATTGGCCCGCCTGGACTGGAATATCAGCAAAAACCACAACCTGGCCATCCGTTACAACTACACATTGAACAGGGGCTGGAATAACACCAATGCATCTTCCTCCAACTGTATACAGCGCACCACGGAAAGCCGCCTGGGACAGTATTCCATGGCTTTTGCCAATTCCATGTACTCCATGGATAACATTGTAAATTCCATCTCTGTGGACCTTAACAGCCGTTTTGGAGACAATGTTGCCAACCAGCTGCTGGTTACCTATTCCCAGCTTGACGATATCCGCGGATCGAATTCTGCCAAGTTCCCCTTCATTGACATTCTGGAAGGGTACACCGTAAACAACGGCAAGATCACCCAGGCAATCGTTCCTTACATGTCTGCCGGGTACGAACTGTTTACCTGGAACAACGGGGTTCACAACACCGTGATCAACGCAAAGGACGATATTACCTTATACAAGGGCAACCACAAAATTACCGCCGGCCTGAGCTTTGAATACCAGATGGCCGACAACTCTTATATGAGAAACGGAACGGGGTACTACCGTTACCGCAGTCTGGACGACTTTTTGACCGGGGCTGTTCCCGAAACAGTAGCCCTCACCTATGGTTATGACGGCGAACAAAACCCGGCTGCCCGCGTTCGCTTTGTGCAGTTTGGCCTGTACCTGCAGGACGAATGGAGTCTGGGTAACAACTTTAAAGTTAATTATGGAGTCCGTCTTGATGAAATCGTTTTCAACAATAAGGACCTGATGCGAAACAATGCCATTTATGAGATTGAATATGATGGCAAGAGCGTTGATACCGGTAAATGGCCCAAACCAAAACTCCAGGTTTCTCCACGCATAGGATTCAACTGGGACGTGTTCGGCAACCGCTCCCTGAAGGTCCGCGGAGGTTCCGGATTGTTCTCGGGACGTCTTCCGCTGGTATTCTTCACCAATATGCCCACCAACTCGGGTATGGTTCAGAACATTGTGGCAATTTCCACCAGATATTCAGGCGGCGTTGCCAATCCCGATGCCCTTCTGGCTGCATTCCAGGGTGACATGATCACCGATGTGGACGCACTCATTGAGAAGCTCCATAGCCTGGATCCCAAGAAATTCCCAAAAACCATTTCTCCCGAAGACGGAGTGAAACCCTCCCAGATCAACGGAATTGATCCCAACTTCAGGATGCCCCAGGTATGGAAATCCTCCATTGCGCTGGATTACAATTTCCCCACCTCGTTCCCCTTCTCTATAAGTGGTGAATATATTTTCAACAAGACCATCAACGGAATCCAGCTGCTGAACTGGAACATCAAGGAAAACGCCGGATTTACCCAGTTGAACGGGCCCGACAGGCGTCACATTTATCCTTCTGCTTACAAATACACCACTACCGATGCCTTCGTCCTTACCAACACCAGGAAAGGATATGGCTGGACAGGCAGCTTCACGTTGAACATGACTCCGGTCGAAAACCTGCACATCATGGCATCATACACCCATACGGTTATGAAACAGATCACAGGCATGCCCGGTTCCAATGCAGAGTCCGCCTACCTGTATATTCCCACAGTGGAAGGCCCCAACTTTGCCGGACTCAGCAATTCCCAGTATGTTACTCCTGACCGTGTTATTGCTTCTGTCTCCTACAAAGACAAGAGCAACAACCACTTCTCCCTGTTCTATGAAGGCTATCGCGGTGGTTCCAACTATACCTATATGTATTACGGCGACTTCAACGGGGACAATATGGCTTACGATGTAATGTACATACCCAAAGACGATTCCGAAATCCTTTTCGCTTCCCAAAGCGACCGTGAACGCTACTGGGCTTATGCAGACCAGGATGCTTACCTGTCAAAGAACAAAGGAAAGTACGCAGAAGCATACAGTGTCTATTCACCCTGGGTCCACCGTTTTGACTTCCGTTATGCACATGATTTCGTGGTCAGAATTGGCAAAACCAGGAACGCCCTTCAGCTAAACGTTGATTTTCAAAACATTGGCAACTTGTTCAACAGCACCTGGGGTGTCCACCAGATACTCTCTACCGAGGCAATGAGCGGACGTATCCTCCAACTGGATAATATCAACGACCAGGGCGTTCCGGTATTCAAGACAAAGGTAGGGGCAGGTGCCAGAACCTGGGATTACAGTCATGCCATTGGCCAGTGCTGGTCTCTGCAGGTTGGTATAAAGTATCTTTTTAACTAATCAGCTAAAACTTTCCTCATGAAACTTAAATATTTATTACTATCGTTTGTTGCCTTTGCAGCCTTGCTTACAGGTTGTAAAGAAGAAATTGACATACCTTCCCTGGACGAGGTAAAAGTAGACATGTCCTATATCGCTTTTGCTAAAGCCGGTGGTTCAAAAACAATCACCCTGACCGCTACCGAAAGCTGGAACATCACCAATATACCCGCATGGCTTACGGTAAGCCCTGCCAGCGGAGGCGCTGCCCCGGAAGGCATAAAGGTAACCTTTACTACTGCGGCAACTGATTCTGACAAATCTTCCGAAGTTTATGTCAACTGTGCCGGCAAGGTGCAGGTGCTGACCGTAAAGCAGATTGCCGGACCCCAGGTAATCGTGATTTCATCTTGTAAGGATGTGATTGAAAAAGGCGTTGACGGCAAGATCTATTGGGTAGAAGGCCAGGTAACCTCTATTGCCAATACCCTTTATGGCAACTGGTACCTGAACGACGGAACGGGAACCGTTTACATTTACGGAACCCTGGATGCCAAAGGCAACACCCAGAATTTCCTAAGCCTGGGTCTTGCCGTGGGAGATCGCGTGATGGTACACGGCCCCCGCCTCACTTACGGTTCTACCATAGAATTGGTTGATGTGACTGTTGACAAAATAACCCCTTCGCTCATCAAATCGTCTAAGGATGCCGTTCAGGTGCCCAAGGAAGGCGGTGCTTTTGAAGTGCCCGTATTGTACAAAGGCAACGGTCTGGAAATACAATACGATGCCGACTGGCTTTCTGTAAAGTCCATGATCAAGGGAGCCGATGATACCACACGCGTGACTTTTGTAGCGCAACCCAACCCCGCCGGCGACCGCACCGCTGCCATTTCCATGACCTCTGCCACAAGTAGCAATTCTTCCACCATCCAGGTGAAAGTAACTCAAAAAGGTGCCATCATTGACGCTACAGTAGCCCAATTTATTGCAGCGGCAGAAGATGCCACCCAATACCGCATATCGGGTATTATCACCAGAGATACCGGCAGTGATTATGGGAATATATACATAAAAGACGCCACCGGTGAAGTTTATATATATGGAGTACTTGACGCAGCCGGTAAAACAAAACAATGGAAGAGCATGGGTATCAAGGAGGGAGATATTGTCACCCTGATTACTCCCCGCGGTTCATACAATGGTACCCCGCAGGGTATAAACGCCAAGGTTGAAACACATATTCCGGTGGTAGATGCCACTGTTGCCACTTTCCTGGCTGCCGCCGAGGACGCCACCTATTATCGCCTTGTGGCGACTGCAGGTGATTTGTCAGGTGCCGGCAAATACGGTAATTTCAATATTTCCGATGCAACCGGCCAAGTTTACGTGTATGGCCTGCTTTCAGGTTGGCGCGGTGCCAGCGGACAATTCCAGACACTGGTTACAGAAACCGGGCTCAAAGCCGGCGATCTTGTTACCATAGTGGGCAAGAGGACTTCCTACAAGGGAACTCCCCAGGTTGGCAGCGCTTTCTATGTTAAGCACCAGCCTGCAGATGCATAGTAGGTGCAGCTGTATCCTGAAATAATACGATCTTTGACGCGCCCCCGGATTCCCGGTAACTGGATATCCGGGGGCGTTTTTAAAACCGGGAAACCCATGAAACCAAAACGCGCCACAGGTTATATTGTACTCTTTTTGCTTACGCTGTGTATTTCGTGTACAAAGCAACCTGTCTCTTTTCTTATCCTTCACACAAGCGACCTGCACGGGCATTTTGATGAATCCATGGCGGGAATGGCCGGTTATATCAAACAGCAGCGTACATTATATGGTAAGCGTTTGTTGCTTTTTGATACAGGCGACCATCTGCAGGGAACGCCGGGGCTTTATTATTACAATCATGCAGACACAACGGGAGTACATCTGGGTTCTGCCTTTTTTAACTGGTTTTCCTATACTGCCATTGCCGTTGGAAATCATGATATTGAAGCGGGCAGAAACGTGTTTTCACGGGTCTACCGGCAAATGGAAATGCCGGTACTATCTGCCAACATAGTCCACGAATCTTCGGGAGAACCGTTTTTTCGGAAGACACAACAATACGGGCAAAAGCCCATAGCCGTGCTGCTGCATACCCTGGAAAGCCGTGTGGCCATGGATGGTCCGTCCCGCTGGCTGGACGAAGTACACAGGGGGCAACTGGAAATAGCCGGCGCAGATTCCGGTATCCGGCCCGATGTGTCCTTTGCCTCGGCAATACCTTGAATATTCCTGCACCCGGACTTTAGGTATCAATTTTGACACAGCGGCAGGGATCCTGTACACCATACACCGGAACAGACCGGAAGGGCAAAGAACAGAGATCCACAGTATGGCAGACGGACAGGCTTTTATTCCCCAAAAGAGATACCGGGTAGTGATGAACTCCTACCGGGCCCAGGACGGGGGTGGTCATTTGTTTGATGGATTGGGTTGGGATGAATCCGTAGCTTCAGGAAGACTCATCTGGGTAAGCCGGCAAGATATGAGAACACTTTTCATGCAGTGGGAAGCTTCCCGCAGCCCTTTCTCTGCCGATCTACTGAATCACTGGAATTAAGAATCATAAAAATTGCCTACATTTGTCTACAGAGAAGAGAATATGGAGGGAAAGCAACGAGACACACTGAAGACGGGAAGCATAGGAGAGAAACTGGCCGTGAATTTCCTGATAAATAAGGGATTCCGGATCTTTCACACCAATTGGAGGACAGGCCATAAAGAACTGGATATTGTTGCCGGAAAAAACGGAACAATCCATTTTGTGGAAGTACGATCCCGGTCCCGGGGTAGTATTGTGTCTCCCGAACAGACCGTTAACCGGTCTAAACAACGCATGGTGATGGCAGCTGCAAGGATTTATATGACCAGGTACCAGATCAGGGCCGAAGCCCGGTTTGATGTCATTGCCATTGTGCTTGGACCGGAAAGGACAGCAGGAAGTCCGGATTATGAATTGAAATACATACCTGACGCTTTTACACTTTTTTTATGATAAAAAACCAGTATTGCATAATCATGGCGGGCGGGATAGGATCGCGATTCTGGCCCCTGAGCCGGAATGCCATGCCCAAACAGTTTCTGGACATTCTGGGTCTGGGCAGGAGTTTCCTGCAGCTTACCTATGAAAGGTTTCTGAAAATCATCCCTTCCGAGAGAATCCTGGTTGTCACCTCGGAGCAATACAAAGATCTGGTAAATAAACAGTTGCCATCTATTCCCGAAGCTAATATCCTGACCGAGCCTACCAGGCGGAACACGGCACCCTGCATTGCCTATGCCACCTATAAACTGCTCAAAACAGACCCCCGGGCCATTGTAGTAGTGGCTCCTTCCGATCATTTGATTACCGGCGAGGAGGATTTTCTGGCAACCATCCACAGTGCCCTCCAGCTGGCGGCAGAAAAGGATGTGCTTATTACACTGGGTATTCAGCCGACCCGGCCGGAAACGGGTTATGGTTATATCCAGGCGGTTAAGAATGAGCCTATTACCATAGGAAACCACCAGGCATACCCCGTTAAAACATTTACTGAAAAACCGGATTCAGAACTTGCCCGCATTCTGGTTGACAGTGGTGAATTTTACTGGAATTCAGGGATTTTTGTCTGGAGCCTGACCTCTATTGCCCGACAGCTGGAACACTGGCTGCCGGAAGTGAGCCTTCCTTTCCGGAATGGGTTGTCTCTGTATAATACCCCCCACGAAGAAAAATTCATTAAAAAAGTATACGAAGACATCAGAAACGTATCCATTGACTATGGCGTAATGGAGAAAGCAAAAAACACCTATGTCTTTTCGGCCACATTCGGGTGGTCCGACCTGGGAAGCTGGGAAAGCATTTATATGCACCTGGAGAAGGATTCCAGGGGCAACACCGTTTCGGCGGCAGCCACCCTGCTGGAAAACGTCAAAGACAGCCTGGTATATTCCGGTAACCAGGGGAAACTGATCGTTGTCAAAGGTCTGGACAATTATATTGTGGTTGACACTCCCGATGCGTTGCTGATTTGTCCCAAGGACGAAACGCAATTCCGTCAGTTATTCAACGATATTGCACATAACCATGAAGCATTTGTATGAATGAAACAAAATTTCAAACCAGGATTAATTCCGAGATAGGCGAATTGGAAGCCGTAATCCTGCACACTCCCGGGCCGGAAGTGGAAAACATGACGCCAAGGTCTGTAGAGCGTGCCCTGTACAGCGACATCCTGAACCTTTCGGTTGCATTGCAGGAATACGAACAATTGTCCATGTTCCTGGAAAAGGTCGCAAAGGTATACCAGGTCAAAGACCTGCTGGTTAAAGTCCTGGACAATCCGGCGCACCGCAATTCCCTGATAGGCAAGATATGCCTGACAGAGAATGTGAACGATTACTATGACGAGCTCATGGAAATGTCTTCCAGGACCCTGGCCAACAAGCTGATTGAAGGACTTCCTGCCCGGATAGACAGCCTCACTTCATTTCTGAATGACGAATATTACGCTTTGCTGCCCCTGTATAATTTCTACTTCACCAGGGATGCCTCTGCCGTGGTAGGCAATAATGCCGTCATATGCCGGATGGCCAACAAAATACGGGTAAGGGAATCCCTGATCATGGAGGCTATTTTCAACAACAATCAGTATTTCACCAGCAATGTGATCAATACATTTGAACAGCAACCCCACGACCGTTCCATCCTTATGGAAGGAGGGGACATCCTGGTCATAAGGGAAGATATCCTGGTGGTTGGCAACGGGATGCGGACCACATCACAGGGTGTTGACCTGCTTCTGAACCGTTTATCCGGTTCTGCCCCGGAAGGCAAGAGTTATATTTTTGTTCAACAACTGCCTTCTTCACCGGAGAGTTTTATCCATCTGGACATGGTCTTTACCATGCTTGATGTGGACACGTGCGTGGTGTTCGATCCCCTTATCCAGGGAGATACCCGTTACAGCACTGTGCAGATTACCCTGGATAACGGCAAAGTGGAAAAGATAAGACGTGTACCCGGCCTGCTTACCTCGTTACGCCGCCTGGGTGTGGACCTGGAACCCATATCGTGCGGGGGCAGTGATGAGTGGGACCAGGAGCGGGAACAATGGCATTCGGGGGCCAATTTCTTTGCCTTTGCTCCGGGCAAGGTGCTTTCTTATGCCCGCAATGAACACACCCTGAATGAAATGTCAAAACACGGATTCGAGATCGTAACATCGGAAGATGTGACTTCGGGGAAAGTGGATATCAACAAATTAAAAAAATGCGTTGTGACCATCGTAGGAGCGGAACTGGCAAGGGGAGGAGGGGGAACACGTTGCATGACACTGCCCCTGCGCCGCAAACCCGTCACGTGGAAATAATGAAATATAATACAACCAACCTATGAAAATTCTTATTGGAGGAGACATTGAAGGTATAGCCACCGCCTGTGACTGGGATTCCATCACCCCCGGTCATCCCGATTATGAGCGGAACCGTATCCAGTATACGCGCGAAATGAACGCTGCCATTGAAGGAGCTTTCAATGCAGGCGCTACAGAAGTATATGTCCGTGACGGGCACGGTGGCAACAAGTCCCTGATCCCGGAACTCCTGGACAAAAGGGCCATGCACATTAAAGGCCGTTGCTCGGAAGATTACCGTGCCATGATCCTGACCATTGAAAAAGGTTATGACGCCTTGCTGTTTTTGGGATATCATGCCAAGGCCGGCACGTTGGACGGGGTGATGTGCCACACCATGGCCCGCGCGGTAGATGAATTCACACTCAACGGGCTTTCCCTTCCCGAGATGGGATACAATGCCCTGATTGCCGGCATGTACAACGTTCCGGTGGTCTACCTGTCCGGGGACAAGGCGGCGTGCCGCCAGGCAGAGGAATTGTTCGGAGGGATCGTTACCACGGCCGTCAAGGAAGGCCTGTCCCGTTGCTCGGCCATTTGCCTTCACCCGCAGGAAGCCTGTGACCGCATCCGCGCCGATGTGGAAAAAGCCCTGACCGGCGGGAAACGCTGCGTATACCGCATGGAAGGCCCTTACACCATGTATTGTTCCATCCGCCGGAATTACGATGCCCCCAACATTGAAAAAACACTGCAAACAGCTTCTCTGGAAGAAGCCCTGCACCTTTTCTGGACATTGACCTGACAAGAAGAATATGTGGGATACCATTAATGATTTAATAAAAGAACTGGAAGGGTTCCAGGCAAAAACACAGGCCGAGGTGGAAGCTTTCCGTGTACGCATGTTGGGCAGGAAAGGGATCCTTACCGGACTTTTTGAAGATTTCCGGAACGTTGATCCGCAACAGAAAAAAGAGCTTGGCAGGAAGCTGAACCTTTTGAAGAACCAGGTACAGCAGGTCATTGATGTGCAGAAGGAACGCCTTGCGATAACAACGCCCATGGAATCCCAGGCAGATGATCTTACAAAACCGGCCGATCTTCTGAACATGGGATCCCGGCATCCCATTGCCATTGCCCAGCGCCATATTCTCGATATTTTCAGAAAAATGGGTTTTTCAGTAGAAGAAGGACCCGAGATAGAAGATGACTGGCACGTTTTCAGTGCCCTGAATTTTGCCCCGGACCATCCTGCAAGGGATATGCAGGATACCTTCTTTATCAATAACCAGACTGACAATCCGGTACTGCTGCGTACCCACACCAGTTCAGTCCAGGTGCGGACCATGGAAAAGCAAAAGCCGCCCATACGGGTGGTATGCCCCGGAAGGGTCTTCCGCAACGAGGCCATATCGGCCCGGGCACACTGCATTTTTCACCAGGTGGAAGGATTGTATATAGACGAAAATGTCTCTTTTGCAGATTTAAAACAAGCCATCCTGGTTTTTGTTCACGAAATGTTCGGCTCTGCTGCCAGGATTCGTTTGAGGCCATCGTATTTTCCTTTTACCGAACCTTCTGCCGAAGTTGATATGAACTGCAACATTTGCGGCGGAACCGGTTGTAATATTTGCAAAAATACGGGATGGCTGGAAATCATGGGAGCCGGTATGGTAGATCCCAGCGTACTCAAAGCATCGGGTATAGACCCGGAAAAATATACGGGCTATGCCTTTGGCATGGGGGTGGAACGCATAGCCATGCTTAAGTGGCAGGTAAGGGACCTGCGCCTGTATTTTGAGAACGATGTAAGGTTCCTGGAACAGTTCCAGGGCGGACTGCTCTAAAGATTTGATTTTTTTTTGTCACGAGAAAAAAAACGCTAACTTTGCAATCCATTTTGCATGTAATGCGGAAATAGCTCAGTTGGTAGAGCATAACCTTGCCAAGGTTAGGGTCGCGAGTTCGAATCTCGTTTTCCGCTCAGAACCTCTCCCGGCGAGAGGTTTTTTTAAAGGTACCGCCAGATACAGGCTGCTCGGGTGGTGGAATAGGTAGACACGCAGGACTTAAAATCCTGTGGACAGTAATGTCCGTACGGGTTCGATTCCCGTCCCGAGCACTATAAGGCTCCACCGTATTATCTAAAAAGCCCGCCGCATGAAAAAAGCGATCTCTCGCTGCCTTACTTTAGTATTTCTTTCTGTAATTTTTACCCATTGTACTCCAAAAGATCAGGTTGATATTGACAACCTGCCGCAATACCAGGCCTTTGGAGTGTACAACAACGCCACCGCCCTGTTCTCTTACAGGCAGTACGAAGATCAGTGGAGCGTACTTACCTATGAAACACATTATAGTTTCAGGATCCAGAATTACGAGCAGAAACAGGTGCTGACCATTTCTTCCATTCCGCGCTCTGTTCAGAAGGGGGCGACTTTCACCATTAATGTCGCCGTGTATGGCATTGACAATATCACCCCGGGTGTAAAAACCGTTACAGCCGTACGCAATAAAGACAACCGTTTGCTGTTGCTGGACAAGGAAAATGAGATCAGTTACTATGTTTTCTATTAATGTGTTATGAGAAAGCTTTTTTCAATTGTATTGCTGCTCGCCTGCCTGTCGGCCGGTTTTTCCCAGCGCGCCCTTGCCGTGAAGGCTTATCCCTATCCCATGCAGGTTACGCAACCCGACGGAACGGTCATTACCATCCGGAAACATGGCGATGAATTCCTGAACTGGACCACCAGCGGCGGACGCCTGGTAAAACAGGGACCCGATGGTTTTTATTACCTGGCCCAATTCTCTTCCCGGGGAGTGGTCCAGGCCACTGCAACCCGTGTGCGGCCGGCAGCCACACCACAAGGGATTTCCACCATCACGCCCCCGGCAGCCGCTTATGAACGGTCCAGGGCAAGAAAGGAGGATTTTGCCAGGACATTTTCCGGCAGGAGCCATTTGTCCCGGTTGAACACGGCCGCTCCCGCCACCCGGGGTGCCCTGCGGTCCATATCATCGGGGAACAAGAAGTTCCTGACCATCCTGGTGCAGTTCAGCGATAAAACCTTTAACTCGGCAAGTCCCCAAAGTGATTTTTTCAATTTGCTCAACCTGGACGGATATGCCGTGAACGGGGCCACAGGCTCTGCATGGAATTATTTCCGGGAAAATTCGTCCGGAACTTTTGACCCTCAGTTTGATGTGGTCGGGCCCGTAACCTTGTCCCATGACATGGCATATTATGGGGAGAATGTTACAGATGAAGAAAGTGGAGATGAAGATGATATCCGGCCCAGGGAAATGGTGGTCGAGGCAGTTGACCTGGCAAACCTGCTGGGGGTGGATTTTTTGCAATACGATAACGATGGGGACGGGACCATAGATAATATTTTTGTCTATTATGCGGGATACAACGAGGCGGAAGGCGGCCCTGATGATTCCATCTGGCCCCATGCCTGGTCAATATATAATTACAGAACAGTAGACGGGGTAAAAACCGGGAGTTATGCCTGCTCATCGGAATTGAGGGGATCATCCGGAAGCACCATGGCGGGGATAGGGACCTTTTGCCATGAGTTCGGGCACGTGATAGGATTGCCCGATTTTTACGACACAGACTACGAAGCTAATGGAGAAGCCCTGGGCCTGGGGTCCTTTTCCCTGATGTCCAGCGGCAATTATAACAACAATGGCAGAACGCCGCCTTACATTACCTCCATAGAACGGGACTTGCTGGGCTGGTTTGACAATGAACCCGGGGTGATTGACCAGCAAGGCAATTATTCTTTAGGGCCTGTGTCTGGAAACGTTTGTTACGTGAGTGAAACCACCAATGAGGGGGAAACTTTTCTTTATGAATACAGGAAACAAACGGGATGGGACGCTTATATACCTTCCGGCCTGCTCATCTATCATATTGACAGGTCTGACAACCTGGTGGGAGGGAAAACGGCAGCTGCCCGGTGGAACGACTGGGACGGCATCAACGCGTATGCCTCGCACCAGTGTTGTGACCTGGTAGAGGCCGTATATCCCGAATCTGCCGTACAAGATTACGCACAGGTGCCATTCCCAGGCAGCGCAAACAATATTTCTTTTACCGCGGCTTCCTCACCTGCAGCCGTAGATCACGCCGGGAACCGCACCGGAACCGATCTGACCAACATTGTCAATACCGGGGACATGGCAACATTCACTGTAAGTAACAGTAATGAACTGGTAATAAATGGCATGGTTGCCGATCCTCAGGGAAATCCTGTAGCGGGTGCCACGGTAACCCTTTCATACCAGGCGCCCGACGGTATTTCCCCGGCCAATGCACCGGACTGGAAGACAGCCGGCGGGAGCAGCATCAAAGCTTCGCCAAAAAGGATGCTCGAACAGATTTCCCAGGTAATTACCAATGTCCAGGGGGCTTATACTTTTACTACTCAGATCGCTCCGGGCCAATATAACGTAACGGTAAACAAGCAGGATTACCACCCGGCAGAGAAAGAAACGAGTGGAATCAATCCCGGAACCGTACAACTGAATTTCACCCTGTATCCGATAGTACAGATCACAGGAGATGTCCTTAGAAAACACAATGACTGGGAAGGCAGAAGCGCAGGTTTTGGGCAGCCGGGCGGAACCATTTACGGGGCAGTAGGGTTTTCGGCAGAAGAACTGGTACAATGCCAGGGGAAAAGGATAAAGACCGTATCCTTCCAGCTGAGCGGCACCACGGCAGCAGAAGTGGGTGTTTTTGTTATCATGGGTTCGGAGGTGGTGCTGAACCGCAAGGTGAGCTACCCGGTCTTCGGGACCATGATGACAGTTGATGTGAGTGCCCATGAACTGATCATACCGGAGGGCAAACTGGTGAAAATCGGCTGTTATGTCAAAGACAGCAATAGTGGTTTTCCCATTGCCATAGATGAAGGTCCCATGCTTCCGATGGGCGGGTATGCCGCAGATGCTATTACCGCCCTGAATGAACCCTGGTCGCTGGATTACAACATCCTGGTATCGGCCACGGTAGAGGAGCCTCCCATCCTGGAAACAACCTTGAGCGGGACGGTGACCGATGAGCAAGGTGTACCTGTAGCCGGGGTTAGCATGTTGCTGTTTTATGACAGCACAGCCGAGACCGGCCCGGCCAATGCACCGGGATTGTTCAGAGAGTCCGGACCGTTCAGGTCTTCACCCCTGAGGACAGGAACATTGATCACCACGGTGGTGACAGACCAGCAGGGATACTACTCCTTCACTACAGAGAGCAGGAAGACAGGGTCTTTTATCATAGAGGCCTCTAAAACAGGTTTTTATCTGGCGGCGAGACAGATCCCGGCCAACCACTCAGGTACGGTTATAGCCCATTTTACCATGATTCCTGTGGTAAATGCCGGCAACGGGGTACTGAAAAAGCACGGGCTCTGGACTACGAATATCGGATCGGGAACACCCGGAGGAGCCATCTATGGAGCGGTGGGTTTCTCGGCCCAGGAAATGGCGCCTTATGCCGGCTATGTGGTCAACACCATATCCTGCCTGGTAAACGGGTCATCAGCTGCGGAAGTGGGTGTTTTTGCATACATAGATCAACAATGTGTTTTAACCCAGGCAGTCGGCAACCCGTCATTCGGGACCCTGATGAATGTAGATGTAAGCAGCCAGGAGCTGGTCATACCGGCGGGGAAACCGGTATATTTTGGTTATTATGTAAAAGGCACCGATTCTGCCTATCCTTTGACGGCCGATGACGGGCCCATGGTTCCTATGGGCGGTTATGTACGCTTTACTATGGGAGCATATTCAACCGACTGGAAAGAACAGTTTGACCTGGACCACAACATCATGGTTGCGGCAACAGTGGGACCACGGGATAACCAGCTGTTTTCATCGGGTTACTTCATGATAAAACATCCCGGTAAAGCCTATAAAGCAGGAGATACTTTCAGGTTTGAACTGAACGACTCTCCGCTGGTTGAAGGAGTGACAAGGCCCTCTGCCGTGCAATGGTATTTCGATGGCAAAGCATACAATGCGACCGATGTCATAACCCTGACATCAGGCAGCCATACCATCATGGTGGTCCTTACCTTTGCAGACTATTCACAGACCATAGTCAAGGAAATCCTTATAAGCGAGTGATCGTCACTGTTGCTGCGTCTCGGGGGAATTTTGTATTTTTGGGAAAAACCATACGGCGATGAAGACAGATATTGAAATTTCCCATCAATACAAGATGCTGGATATAAGAGACGTGGCGGCCAATGCAGGGATTGCCTGTGATGATTTGAGTCTGTACGGAAATTACATGGCAAAAGTTCCTGCTGACCGTATAGATGAAGACAAGATAAAAGACAGCCATCTGATCCTGGTTACAGCCATTACCCCAACGAAAGCCGGAGTGGGTAAAACCACCGTTTCCATAGGCCTGTCCATGGGGCTGAACCATATTGGAAAAAAAGCGATCGTTGCCCTGCGCGAACCTTCCCTGGGACCCTGTTTCGGGATGAAGGGAGGGGCAGCCGGAGGCGGTTATGCGCAGGTGGTTCCCATGGAAGACATAAACCTGCACTTTACAGGGGATTTCCATGCGATCACAGCCGCCAACAACATGATCTCGGCTTTGTTCGAAAACCATCTGTACCACAACCAGAGGAACGGTTCGTGCCTGCGTGAAATTGTCTGGAAGAGGGTTCTGGATGTGAACGATCGTACCCTGCGGGCCATTATTTCGGGGGTGGGAGGAAAGACAAACGGCATAACACGCGCTACAGGATTTGACATAACGGCCGCTTCTGAGATCATGGCCATACTGTGCCTGTCCAAAGACCTGGACGACCTTAAGCAAAGGATCGGGCGCATTATCCTGGGTTATAGCCACGACGGATCCCCGTTCTACGTGAACGACATGGGGGTGGCAGGGGCTATCGCCGTTCTGCTTAAAGATGCGATTCACCCCAACCTGGTACAGACACTGGAGGGTACTCCGGCCTTTGTGCATGGAGGACCTTTCGCAAATATTGCCCACGGATGCAATTCACTGGTGGCCACTAAGATGGCAATGACACATGCAGATTACGTGGTGACCGAGGCCGGTTTTGGAGCCGACCTGGGAGCCGAGAAGTTTTTCAACATCAAATGCCGGAAAGGAGGCCTGCAACCCAAACTGACTGTTTTGGTGGCCACTTTGCAGGGACTTAAAATGCACGGAGGCCAGGACCTTTCCAAATTGACTGAAAAAAATCGGGAAAGCGTGATCAACGGTTTGGCCAACCTGGACAGACATGTTGCCAACCTCCGGTCGTTTGGACAGAATATTGTGGTGGCGTTAAACCATTACGAATCCGATACGGAAGAAGAGATTTCTCTGGTACGGGAACGTTGCCGCGAACTGGATGTGGCATTTGCCGTTAACGACGCCTATGCGCAGGGAGCCCGGGGAGCTGTTGCACTGGCCTCGGCAGTTGTGGACGTTATTGAAGGCAAGCCATCCAGGCCCCTGATATTCACATACACGGACGATGATACCATTGAGCAGAAGATCTGGAAAGTGGCACACAACATATATGGGGCTCGTAATGTGTTTTATTATGAAACGGCCAGGGAAAGTATGGAAAAAATCAGGGAACTGGGCCTGGGCCATTATCCGGTCTGCATAGCCAAGACACAATATTCTTTCTCAACCGATCCCAGGGCTTACGGGGTTGCCCGTGACTTTGAAATGAACATACACGATTTGATAATCAATAACGGGGCCGGCATGATTGTGGCCATTGCCGGGGATATATTACGGATGCCAGGCCTTCCCAAAAAACCGCAGGCCGTGTTTATGGATATCAACGACGGTATGATTACGGGCCTAAGCTAGAACGGCCTTATTTAAATTCCGGATCCCGGTAGTATTTTGCCGCCTCGTCCAGACTTTCGGATATGGCGGCTATTCTTTTGACATCTGATGGGTGAGTACTTAAAAAATCAAAGGAGGATGACTTCTGGTCACCCATCATTTTTTCCCAGAACAAGGGGGTCTGATAAATATCGTAACCAGCCAGGGCCATGATATACAGGCCTATCCGGTCTGCCTCGTATTCATGTTTGCAGGAGAAGGGCAAAACCACCCCCACGTTGCTGCCAAAAGCAAAGGCCTGGGCAAACAGCTCTACCGTCTGGGTGTTTTGCCCGTATTTTGTCTGGCTGAATACTTGTATTGCGATTTGTCCGGCCGACTGCAGCAACGCCTGCTGGCTCATGCGTTCTTTCCCGTGACGGGCCACGGCATGACCCATCTCGTGGCCGATGACTATGGCCAGGTGATTCGGATTGTTTGCAAATTGGAGGATTCCTTCAAAGAGTACAATCTTACCGTTGGGCAGGCAGAAAGCGTTAACAGAAGGATCCTTAACCAGCCGGAACTCCCAGTCCAGGCCGCCCAGATAGTCCTGTTGCCCGATCCCGACCAGGTACGATGTAAGGGCTGCAACCATTTTTTCTCCCACCGACCTCACCATTTCTGTATGTTGTTTATCGCCCGAGATTACGGCTGTTTTGAGGAATTCTGCATAGGATTCGTCGGACAGGGCCGAAACAGATTCGTCTGAATAGACCAGCAATTGTTGCCTGCAGGTAAAAGCTGCCGTGCCACATGAATTGAGCACGATCATGGCAAATATTGAAAGTACTGCAAGCTTTTTCATTTGAAGAATGATTTGAGGACAATTAATGAGATTTGTATATGTCTCAAATATAATGAATTTTTAACTTTGTCTGTTTATCAATAATTTTATCATGAAGCATTTCTATACATTGTTTATAGCCTCTGTTTTTGTTTTATCAACCCCTGCAGGCATTCAGGCCCAAAGTCCACGGATGCGGGATTACGGGATACGGACCGGAGTCATGCAACCCGGACCGCTGAATGCCATTACCGATGTTAAAGGAGTGTCTGTGGGGCATGTTACCCTTATAGAGGGGGACAGTATCCGTACCGGGGTAACGGCCATTATCCCCCATCGGGGCAATATATTCCGGGAGAAAGTGCCTGCTGCATTCTGGGCCGGGAACGGCTACGGGAAACTGGCAGGGTCCACCCAGATAAAGGAACTGGGGAATATTGAAACCCCGGTCATCCTGACCAATACCCTGTCGGTTTCTGCCGGGATTGACGGACTGGTCACCTATACGCTGCAGCAGCCCGGCAATGGAGATGTCCAGTCTGTCAATGCGGTGGTAGGAGAAACAAACGACGGCGGATTGAATGATATCCGGGGCCGTCATGTCACACCCGCACACGTCCTGGAGGCTTTACAAAAAGTAACCCCAGGACCAGTGGCCGAGGGAAATGTGGGCGCAGGAACAGGTACAGTCTGCTTTGGATTCAAGGGAGGCATTGGAACGGCAAGCCGTGTCCTGCCCAAAAGCCTGGGCGGTTATACGGTTGGAGTATTGGTCCAGACCAATTTCGGAGGCGTGCTGCAGATTGCCGGAGTAAATGTGGGAGAGCGCCTAGGCAGGTATTCATACAAGAACCAGATTGAAGAACAGTCAGGGAGAACAAAGCCAGGCCAAAGCGCACTGGAACAGCAGGCAATCCATCAGAAAAAAGCGCCAGTCACAGATTCGGCCCCGGACGGTTCCTGCATGATAGTCATTATCACGGATGCTCCAATGAATGAGCGTAACCTGGAACGCATGGCCAAACGCGGCATGATGGGACTGGCCCGCACCGGAGGGATCGCCTCTAACGGCAGCGGGGATTATGTGCTGGCGCTGTCTGTTGCCCCGGAAAATCTGATCAAGGAATATGCTTCTGCCACACAACCTTATTCACCTACCTGGTCACCCACCTACCTGCATAACAATGAATGCTCCCCCCTGTTCCTGGCTGCCATAGAAGCCGTGGAAGAAGCCATCCTTAACGCGCTCTTTGCGGCAGAAACCATGACCGGCAAAGATGGCTATACGGTTGAAGCCCTCCCGGTGGAAAAAGTAATAAAGTTGTTCCCCCTTGTTACCGATATAGAATAAGGTGCAGGCGATAGCACCACCGTGGGAATAATTGTGCAGCCAGTGGGCAATAGCACCACCGTGGGAATAATTGTGCAGCCAGTGGGCAATAGCACTGCGTATAAACAGGCTGAGCCAGTATTAGTCAATATTAATCGACACATCATGAAAACAAGAATTACCTTGTTCCTGCTGTTTTTCCTACTGGCAACAATGAATTATGCCACAGAAGGGAACGCACAGCAAACAAAACAAAACCCTGAGGAAGAACAATCCATGAAAGAAGTCTATGATTTTTTAAGAACGTGCGGGGTCTATTAACTGGCTACGGTTGACAATGACCAGCCCCGGGTACGTCCTTTCGGAACTGTCGTTATCTTTGAGCAAAAACTTTACATCCAGACCGGCCGTAAAAAGAATGTGGCCAGGCAGATGGCAGCCAACCCCAAAGTGGAGATCTGCGCCTATGACCCCGGCAAGGGTATGTGGCTGCGCATAGAAGCTAAAGTGGTTCCGGATGAACGCCTTGAGGCAAAGCAATACATCCTGGAGCAGTATCCGCAATTAAAAAGCATGTACAAGGCCGAGGACGAAAACATCCTGGGCCTTTACCTGAAAGACGCGACTGCCACCTTCAACAGCTTTTCCAACCCCGCCCGTACCGTAAAGTTCTGAGCCGGCCACCCTATATTGCTTCTGCGCTCCCCGGCAAAAAGGATGCGCCCCGGATACATCGGTCGCCGCTTGAAACAGCAGTTGCCGCCAGAAGCATCGGTCGCCGCCTGAAACAGGTGGAACCTACGTGAGAGTTAACCACAGTAATGCCGGCATGAGAGCCTGATTACCACGGGCATTTCCGGGATTGTCCTAAGAGTTGAGTATTCTCCTGGTATTCAAGAACATCTGATGATATTGCAAGACAACGGGCTATCTGACCAGGGCCTGCCCTTTTCTGCCAGAGTAATTGAGCCAGTCTGAGCTTTTCTTTATGCAGGAGGGTTGTGTAAGGAGCTCCTTTTTTATTATCCTTTAACCATTTATCAATAAACTGACACACGTCAACGTCACTGATCCTGTTGATTTTCCCTGTGATTTTTTCATTATTTAACAATTCCTTTGCTTTAGTACCCATCCAGGATTCAATATGCAGCATAGCCCATTCCTCTCCGGATAGTTTGTTCATGTAATACGAAAATTTTCTGGGAGATCCGTAATAGTGCTCTACCATTTTTATCTGTAGAATATTTTCCTGTATTAACATTCCACTTTTATCCAATACATAACCAGGTGGCAGTTTTACTTTCCAGGAAAGAAATTCCCGTTGCTCTTTCCATGAAGTTATTGGGGTATAAAGGCCATGAACCCCGAAATCCTTCATGAAATAATACCTGGTGGAACAGAAAGGATATCCGCTTGGATACGACCCCACATTATGGTGGACTCCATTTCTTAATACATAGGTTATACCTTCCAGAATATGCTCCGGTGTATTCAGTTCCACTGCATGAAAGCCTTGATGACCCAGAGGGCCTTTACGCGAGTACTTACTGTTGAACCATTTACTATAGCCATTCCGTAAGGCACCGATATAGATAACCGGATTCTCCGTTTCAACGATAACATGAAAATGATTTGACATAAATGAGTATGCCAACAAGCCGGCATCATGGTGATAGGCCGCCAGGCAGGCCCTGTTTATACCCTGGTAATAATCTTCAGGAACCCGGAACATAACCTCGGGTGAACTGACACAAAGATGATAAAGCTTTTTTTCATGAGATCTTCCCTCCAAACCAACAATAGCAATTAATGAATATTGAACAGAACAAAAGTACTGAATATAATTCTTACAAGCAATGCACAGATAAATATTATTCAAACAGGCGAGGAATAGAATAGAATTTCCTTCAGGTGGGAGGGTGGTAAGTAGTGAAATACTGCGCAACGCATCTAAGAAGCAGATATACAGCATATTATGCGTTTTTGTAACATCGTTGTTACTTACCACCTCCCCCCTCCCGGAAAAATACCTGAAAAAGAATGGTGCTGCGAAGCAGCGCTTTAAATAAGCGCCAAAGGCATTTGGCGCACCGCCTTGAAGACCGCAGGGTGGTTGTTTGAGCAGTAATGCTAAAAAGCACCCTCACTACAATTCAGGCGCGGCTGCCAGGGTCATCATTTAAGCAGCAATGCTACAAAAGAGGTAAGGTCGCTGCACCACAAAGAACGCAGAGCCTCGGCAAGAAGAAAAAAAGCTCTCCGTTCTTTGTGGTGCAGCGACCACTCGCAGAAGCATTTGGAGCCTCGGCGTACAAAAATGCTTCCAGTGCCTGAGGAAGCAGCGAGCGCCTGTAGCTAGTGTTGTAATTAATTAAAAAGTAAACTATATTTTTAAGGGTTTACCGGTGTATGTCCACTCGAAAGGTTTAGCCCTTGTCTTGTTGTATGTATCGACATACTCCAGCAGCTGAGCCGATAATTG
>Ga0209718_1000695_pt1 | contig 43536 bp, 40 predicted proteins | sample AD_JPNAS1_MetaG_FD_184420 | JGI IMG/M metagenome (GOLD analysis project Ga0209718, IMG submission 184420) | Active sludge microbial communities of municipal wastewater-treating anaerobic digesters from Japan - AD_JPNAS1_MetaG (SPAdes) (version 2) | ecosystem: Engineered > Bioreactor > Anaerobic...
GAAAAACACGCCATTTTCGACGCAAAAACACCAATTTTCTGGACTCAAACCCTTGCGCCACGCAAAATGGAGGAGTTGAACAAGGCGCTTGAGGCTATCGGCGGCAAGCCGCCTCAGCCTCATCGCTAACGTTCAACAAATGAGGAGTGATCTCCAAAACCCCAACGCCCTCGCGGAGAAGTGACGCTACGCCAAAAAATGAGAAAAGGTGCCGGTTTCGCGCCCATAAATCACCAAAAACACCCCAAAATAGCCCCAACAACATGAAAACCTGCCATTTCCAACGCAAAAACACCAATTTTCTGGACGCAAACGCCTCGGCCAGACAAAATGAAGGAGTTGAACAAGCCATTCAAGATATGGAGGCAGCATGGCAGATATAACTTTTGATTGCCCGCAATGTGGTAATAACCTCGTAGTAGATGAGAGTGGTGCCGGCTTGTCGGCGCCATGCCCTGAATGTTCCCAGATCATAACGATTCCTTCCCCCGCAACAGCGCCGAGACCCACTCCACCCCAAGGTGATATCGTATTTAATTGCCAGCACTGCAAACAGTTGATTGAGGCGCCACTTGCTATGTTCGGCCAACTTATAGACTGCCCTGCGTGTAATAACCCTGTTGAGGTGAGACGGTCCTCCATGCTCAAGCCCCTATCGGGGCAACCGATTATACCTCCATCGCCAGCGCCACTGCCGCCGACGCCGCCACCAAGCCCGCAACAACAAACACAACCTTGTCCCTATTGCGGAGGCCCAGTACTTCCGACGGTTCAGAAATGTAGGCACTGTGGCGAATGGCTGAACAAACAGGGGAAAGCCATATTCAAGGCATCAAGTGAATTCATTGGATTGCTTGCCTGGTACAGTATTATGGACGCCAACAAAAGTGTACTTGCGAGGCTTTCGCCCGGAGAAGTGTTCGAGGTGCCAATCAACCGCGACACCAAAATGTATGTCAAATATACTGGAGGATTCGGCGGCGCAAAAGAAGTGACGTGCTATGCAAAGCAAACCAATAGGTTTGCGATATGCAAATCACAGACGGGATTAAGCTGTGTTGTGTCTAGGGTAGACGTTATTGATAGTGACTAAGATTATGAGCAAAGGGGGCCAGGAACCTGGCACAAGGTGCCGGGCACCGACCATTGGCGTTCAAGATAAGGAAACACATGGCAGATATAACTTTTGATTGCCCGCAGTGTGGTAATAACCTCGTAGTAGATGAGAGTGGTGCCGGCTTGTCGGTGCCATGTCCTGAATGTTCTCAACTCATAACGATTCCGTCCCCCACAATAGCGGCAAGGCCAACTCCACCTCAAGGCGATATCGTTTTTAATTGTCCCCACTGCAAACAGTCAATTGAGGCGCCACTTGCTATATTCGGCCAACTGATAGACTGCCCTGCGTGTAATAACCCTGTTGAGGTGAGACGGTCCTCGTCATTACCAATGCCTCCGCCGAGACGACCGACCACACCTCCTCCCCATATAGCTCCTAAAGTCCCGCGCCCAGTCCCCGGGCCGCATCCTCATCACATCAGCAGCATAAAGGTTATCTCCGGACGCACTATTGCGGCTTTAATTTTTGGGGCAATTGTTCTCGTTGCTTGGACGCGTAATTACTTTTTTGTCCAGAAACCAGTGGCTGACACCATACGTGCAGATTCAAGGAATTATGGGTATAAGCTTACTGCGCGGCTACAGTATTACATACTGCCTTCAACTCTTATTCTTGATTTAGTTAAGGTGAAGTCTGTTGCTCCCGTTGACTTGTTTCGCGGGCTTTTCCAATCCGCTGAGGTATTTTCTGACGCTCGGAGGAGATTTGACAAGGTCATTCTTGCGCGAAACGGAAAACCAATATTTGAAATCAGCGGAAGCGATTTCTGGACACTTGGTTCCGAGTACGGGTCGGGACAGAATCCGATGTATCTCATAAGAACATTGCCGGAAAAACTTTACCGTCCCAATGGTCGCCCCGCCTATAGCACTTGGGAAGGTGGATTTTTAGGGGTTGTGAGCAGGCAAATGGAGGATGCGACAGATGCGGCTCATACCTGGGCTGATTATTAATGTCGTTTTATAACTCCGATTTCTTCGTTTTGATTTCATGGAGATAACACGCGAATTGCGCAGAACGCCACCTGCGCGGTAAGTGAATTTGTGAAAAGATGATTGGAGTAGAGCGGGAGCGTGCCGCGAGGTGGTCGATCCGGGTGGGTTTGGCGCTTGGGTGATGCCCGGGGCTTGTCAATGTTCGGGTGATGGCTTAGGCTGGTTGGCGAACCTATGAAGACACTGCATCTTGTTCGTTGGGCTGTTGGGATCTGCCTTGGGGCGCTGCTGGTGGGTGGAGCAACCGCGCAAAACCCGCCCGTCACGCTGCGCGTCGGGCTGTACCAGAATCCGCCGGAAATTTTCACGGATGAGACGGGCCAACCGGCCGGCATCTTCGTGGACATTTTGGCGGCCATTGCCGAAGCCGAGCACTGGACTCTCGATTATGTGCCCGGGAGCTGGGCCGAAAATCTGGACCGCGTGGCCACGGGTGAAATTGATTTGATGCCCGGTGTAGCCATCACCGCCGAACGCGCAGAGCGCTACGCGTTTCATGCCGAGCCGGTGCTGTCCGACTGGTTTCAAATTTACGCGCCGCCGGATGCAACCATCCGTTCACTACTGGATTTGGATGGGCGGCGCGTGGCCACGGTCAGCCACTCGTTGCAGGAAGAAGCCTTCACGACGCTGGCCAACGGATTCGGCCTGCACACCACGCTGGTTCCCGCCAAGGATTTTGCGGCAGCGTTTGATATGGTCCTCAACGGGCAGGCGGATGCCGTGGTGGCCAGCCGTTTTGCCGGCAGTTATCTCCAGCGGACGAAGCGCCTTGCGGACACGGCGGTCATCTTCAATCCCAGCCGCTCGTTTTTCGTGGCACCGCCCACGGTGAACCCGCTCATTCTACACATCATTGATCAGCATTTGGCGCGAATGAAGCAGGATCCTGATTCCGTTTATCATCATGCCTTGCGGCATTGGGCCACGGAAGACGTGCACACGCGCATTCCGCGCTGGTTGCCGGCGACTGGCGCAGCGCTGGCTGTGCTGTTGCTTCTGGTGCTGGCCTGGAATGCCGCGTTGAACCGGCAGGTGGCGCGGCGCACCGCGCAATTGGAACTGCAGAATGAAGAAAGCCGCCTGCTGGCCAGCCGGGTCAAGGCCGGCGAGGCGCGGATGCGGTTCCACGCGCAATTGCTCGACAGCGTGCGCGAGTCCGTGGTGGCTTCCGATCTGGAAGGCCGCATCACCTTCTGGAGCCGCGGCGCAGAACGGCTCTATGGCTATTCCGCCGTGGAGGTCATGGGCAAACCCTACCGCGATTTTGCCGGCCCGATCCAGCCGCCGCCCGAAGAAGATTTCCGGCGCGAGTTGATTGCGCGGGGTTGCTGGCAGGGCGAACACCAGCAGAAGAACCGGCGCGGCGAAACTTTCTGGACCTCCACATTTGTCTCGCTGGTGCGCGATGAAGATGGCCGCCATGCGGGCTACATCGGCCTGGATTTGCCGCTGACCGAGAAGCAGGCGGAGCATCTGCAAAACCAGTCGCGCTGCCGCGATTGATTTGCAGCCAACAAAAAAGCCGCGGCATCTGCCGCGGCTTTCGTTTCATCTGAGGGATGAATTACTTGGCGCCGAGGATGGCGTCCTTCGCAGCCTTGGCCACGCGGAACTTCACAACCTTCTTGGCCTTGATCTGGATGATCTCGCCGGTCTGCGGGTTGCGGCCCTGGCGCGCCTTGCGATTCACCAGCACCAGCTTGCCCAAACCAGGAACGGTGAAACCATTCTTGGCATTCTTGTACGCCAAAGCCGAAAGGGCTTCCAGCGCCGCGCCAGCCTGCTTCTTCGAGATGCCAGCCTTTTCAGCCACCGCAGCCGTAATCTGACTCTTTGTCATCGCCTTTGCCATAACCAGTACTCCTTGTTTTCTGTTTCTTTTTTTAAGATGGGTTTTTAAATGGATGCCCAATCTGGAGGGCGTTTATCCTCCAAATACGGAAGAAATGCAACCTTTTTTCCAAAATATTTTCATCGCGGCGCAAGGGGGTGCGGCAAATTCCTGCGCGGTCATTTCATCAACGCGATGGCCGGCGCGAGATCCGCCGCGGTGCGGATGCGCAAACTGCACGCGGTGGTGGGCACGAGGCGCGGCGTGATTTTTTGCGTGAGCATCGCTTCCAGATCATCCGCGTAATTTTTGCGCGCCTTGCCGCTCTTGGGATAGGCCTTCAGCAAAGCGGGCAGCGGCCACGTCTGCGGCGAGATGGCCGCCCACAGCCGCTCATCCTGATCGAAGCGCGCATGGACGGCGCTCTTCTTCGCGGCGACGACCGCATCGGGGATTTCCGTGGCGGCGATGCCGGAGCCATGCCGCCGGGCGGTCTTCACGGTTTCGGCAATCAGATCGGCCTTCACCATCGGGCGCGAGGCATCGTGCACGCAGACCCATTCGACGCTGTCATCCACATGCTGCAAGCCGGCGGCCATCGCCGCCGCGCGCGTTGCGCCGCCCGCCACAATTTTGCGCACCTTGGCAAAGCCGAACAACTGCACCATGCCCAAGACACTCTCTGCGCGTTCCCGGCTGACCACCACCACAATGCCGTCAATTTCCGGACACTGGTTGAAGGCCGCAAGGGAGTACGCCAACACCGGGCGGTCGTTAAGATACAAAAAAGCCGTCTCCACATCGGAGGCAATCTTCTCCGACTTCCCCATGGCGATAATCAAACCCCAGGCTGACTGTTTCATAATTTTTTCCTTCGCTTGGGCAGCCGTCAGGTCCGCGCAGGGTGAGCGGGCAATCCAACGGCCACATTTGTAAGTTTGGGGATGCGGCAGGGGGAGGTCAAGCCCAACTCTACAAAAACAGTGATTTTTCTGAACTTTTGGCCAACTCCTCCCCCGCCCTTTGGCTTGCCACGGGCGCTGGCCACAAGCCGGTTCAATACCAGCCGGGCTTCAGGCCGCCGCTGGAAGGCTTTGGCTTGGTCATGCCGGGATATGTAACCGGTTGTACTGCAGGTTGTTCTGTATGTTGCAGCCAAGAATTAGCCCCTGTGGTTGGGCGCCCCCAATCCCCCCCCCATTTGGGCTTTTCCAAGCCTCCGGAGGCCCCTGGTGTGCCAGTTTGGCCCCATGACCAGCCGCCCCGGTCGGGAGCGGGACGGTCGGCCGCCCCCCCCCACTTTATTGAAATGGGCTCGGTTGGGGCCATGGCCTGCGCGGGAGCGGCTGGCGGGGTGCCCCGGGTCAAAGACTCTCGCAAGGCGGTAAAATCCGGGCGTGATTCGGTTTTGAAGGAGTCGAGCAATTGGCGGGTTTGCCCCAGATCGGGCGCGGCGGCGGCGGGAGCATAACCACGCGAATCGCCGGCCAAGGCGCTCGGTGCGGTGCGTACGGCATCTGTTTTGGGCATCAGGTCTGGGCGCGCAGCCACGTCGGGTGTTGGCAAGTTGCCGGGTTGGAGCGTAGTTCCGCGAGCCGCATCGCTGCCGGTGGCATCAGGGCCGGCAACTTTGGCCAGGGCGGGGTCTTCGCGCCAAAACGGATTGGCTGCGCCCGTCAGCATGGCTGCCGATGGGCTGGCCGCCGCCGCACTTTCTTCCGCGCGCATGATTTCCTCAGTCAGTTTGGCGGTGGAATCCGCATCCTGCTGGCTGCCGGCGCGGGCAACATCGTTGGCCAGCCAGCCCCAGCCGGAGGAATCGCTATCGCGCGAGAAAACCTCGGTGGCCACGTTGCTGTTGCTTTGCCCCAGATTTTTCAGACTGAGACTGCCGGCCAGCCAATTGCGCTCGGCTTGCTTGCGCTGGCTGACGCGGCGTTCCTGCGGATCCGTTTGCGGGCTCAATTTGCCGGGGATGTGGTCCGGGCGGCGAGAAATCAGCCCGGCCTCGCTGAAGGCCACGGCCAGCACCGGTTCGCGGCCGAGGAGCAACTCCTGCGCCTGCGCATCGCGCAAGGATTGTTGCGCGGCCAAATCCGGCGCCACATCGGCGAAACGGGCCACCTGGCCGGATTCGTCATAAAAGGTGATGGGCTTGGTGTACTCGCGGTGGACGGGGATATCCCGCGCTTGGGCGGCCAGCGCGCCCAGCACGCCGGCCAGCCAGAATCGCCTGAAAACACCTGCGTTCATTGCGGAGCAGCCTACCCCGCCCCGCGCGCGGATTCAATCCGGAACCTTGCGTCGCCGGGGGCGTTGGCATACTATCCCGCGCATGAAACGACTCGCCATGTTCACGCTGCTGCTGTGGGGCTGCCTGCCCGCCGGGGCGCAATCTACGCCACCGGCCGGCATTCTGCTGGACAGCTATGCCGCATTGGTCAACGGCAAGGTCATCACTGTGGGCGATGTCCTCGTGGCCATGCAACCCGCGCAGGAACGCCTGACCGCGCAATATGCCGGGCGCGAACTGGAGCGCAAGCTGCAAGAGCTATACACCACCACCCGCGAGCATCTGGTGGATTCCGAGCTGATCCTGCTGGAGTTTGAGAAGCAAGGCGGCGCACTGCCTGACCGCGCGCTGGAAAACCATGTGAACTCCGTCATCCACGATCAATTTAACAACGACCGCACCGCGTTCCTCAAGGCGCTGGCCGACCAACGGTTGACCTATACGGAATGGCACAAGCAAATCAAAGAGCAGTTCATTGTTCAGTTGATGCGGCAAAAGGAAGTGGTCGCCAAGATTCTCATCACCCCGCTCGACTTGCAGCAGGCCTATGACGAACAAAAAGCCACGGCCTTCACCACGCCGGCACGCGTGCAGTTGCGCACTTTGACGCTGACTGGCGCGGCGCGTTCGCAGGCGGCGGATCTGCGCCAGCGCCTTCTAGCCGGCCAATTGACCTTTGCTGCGGCGGCTGCCGAGGATATTGCCGCGCAAGATGAACCCGAATGGCTGGCCACCGACAGCCTCGCCGCGCCGCTGCGCGCCGCGTTGGCCGACTTGGCGCCCGGCGACATCGCCGAGCCTCTTGAACTGGGCGAGGCTACCTATCTCGTGCAACTCGTGGCGCAAGAGGACGCGCACACCCGCCCCATGGACGACGTGCTGCCCGAACTGGAACGCCAAGTACGCAACGCCCAGTTCGACCGGCTCAATCAAGCTTGGCTGGAGTCGCTCCGCGCCAAGTATTACATCAAGCTCTACGAGCACGACCTGTGAGTGGCCCATGAAGCCCATCGCGATCGGCATCACTTGCGGCGACGCGAACGGCATTGGCCCGGAAGTGGCCCTGCGCGCGGCGCGGCAACCACAACCGGCCAACCGACGCATCGTGCTGATTGGGCACCGCACGGTCTGGGAACGCACGGCCCGCCTGATTGGCTGTCCCCTGCCGCCGGAAATTTCCGCACTTGGCGGACCGCTGCCGCGCTGCAGTACGTGGGATCCGGCCATGGCCCCGCTGCCGGCCCATCGTCCCGGCCGGGTGCGCGCAGATTCCGCGCGCGCGGCCTATGCCGCCATTTTGGCCGCGACCGCCGCCGCGCAAAACCGCCAACTGGCGGCCATCGTCACTGCGCCCATCAGCAAGGAAGCCTTTCAACGCGCGGGCATCCGCGAGCCGGGCCACACGGAGCTGCTGGCACGGCTGACCGGTACACGCCGCTTCGGCATGATGCTTTTTGGCGACAAAATCCGGGTGATTCTTGCCACGCGCCATCTTCCTCTGCGGAAAGTGGCCGATGCACTCACCGCGGATGAAATTGTCCACGCCGTGGAACTGCTTGCGCGTGCACTGCCGTGGATGGGGTTCAAGCGCGCGCGCATCGGCGTGTGTGGCCTGAATCCGCACGCCGGCGATGGCGGCGCCCTCGGCACGGAAGAACGCGACATCATTGCGCCGGCCATTGCCCGCTGCCGCCGGCGCGGCTGGCAGGTTGCCGGCCCGATTCCGGCCGACGTCATTTTTCACCAGCATCTGGCCGGCAAGCATGATGCCGTGGTGGCGATGTATCACGACCAGGGCCTCGCGCCGCTCAAAATGCTGTCGTTTGAAAATGGCGTGAACCTGACGCTTGGCCTGCCGATCATCCGCACCAGCCCGGACCACGGCACGGCGTTCGATCTGGCCGGCCAAGGCCACGCCAATCCCGCCAGCACGCGCGCGGCGCTGGACTGGGCCGCACGGCTGGCCACCCGCCCCAACCCGTGGGCATGAAACGCAACCGTGCCCGCCGGGGAAGCTGCGGGTTGCTTTTTCGGGAAGCGTTTGCTGTGATGCGCGCGTATGGCGAAATTGGTTCATAACTACGACGAGAGCAAAATCCAGACGCTGTCGGCGCTGGAGCACATCCGCAAGCGCACGGGCATGTATATCGGCCGCGTGGGCGATGGCAGCCAATATGACGACGGGATCTATGTACTGATCAAGGAAGTCATGGACAACTCCGTGGATGAATTCATCATGGGGTTTGGCCAGCGCGTGGACATTACGCTCGACGGCGCCAAGGTGCGCGTGCGTGACTATGGCCGCGGCATCCCGCTGGGCAAGGTGGTGGAGTGCGTCTCGCGCATCAACACCGGCGCCAAATACAACGATGATGTGTTCCAGTTTTCCGTGGGCCTCAACGGCGTGGGCACCAAGGCGGTCAATGCGTTGTCGCTTTCGTTTTTTGTGCAATCACACCGCGACGGCCAGTATGCCAACGCGCGTTTTGAGCGCGGCGAACTGGTCAAGCAGGCCACCGGCAAATGCCCCGGCGAACCCAACGGCACGCTGATCGAGTTCGAGCCCGACCCGCAAATCTTCGGCGTGGTGACGTATCAGGACGACCTGCTCCAGCGCCGCCTGCGGCTCTATGCCTGCCTGCATTCCGGGCTGGCCATCGTTTATAACGGCACGGAAATCCTGTCCGAAAACGGACTGACGGATCTGGTGCTGGAAGAAGTGGGCGAGGAAGCCATCTATGGCCCGCTGCACCACCGGACGCCCACGCTGGAAATCGCCTTCACGCATACCCAGCGGTTCAACGAGACGTTTTTTTCGTTCGTCAATGGGCAGTACACCGTGGATGGCGGCACGCACCTCTCCGCGTTCCGCGAAGGGTTCCTCAAGGGCGTCAATGAATATGCCAACGCGAAGTTCGATGGCGACGATGTGCGGGAATCCATGGTCGGCGCCATCGCCATCCGGCTGAAGGAGCCGGTCTTTGAGTCGCAGACCAAAAACAAGCTGGGCAACACGGAAATCCGTTCCGACCTTGTGGCGCAAATCCGCGACGTGGTGGCCGACTTGTTGCACCGAAATCCCGATGCCGCGCAAGTGCTGGTCAAAAAAATCGAAGAGACGCAATCGCTGCGCAAGGAATTGCAGACGGTCAAAAAGCTCGCCCGCGAGCGATCCAAGGCGGTCAGCATCCGAATTCCGCAATTGAAGGACTGCAAAAGCCATTTGGACCCACGGCGGCGGCGGGGATTGGACAGCATGCTGTTCATCACCGAAGGCCAATCGGCGGCGGGCTCCATCACCGCGTGCCGCAACGTGACCACGCAGGCGGTGTTCACACTGCGGGGCAAGCCGCTCAATGTTGCGGAACTCGACCGCGCAGTCATGTACACCAATGAGGAGCTCTACAACCTGATGCGCGCGCTGAACATCGAGGACGCGCTCGACGGCCTGCGCTTCCAAAAAGTTATCATGGCCACCGATGCCGACGTGGACGGGCTGCACATCCGCAATCTGCTGCTGACATTTTTCCTGCGCTTTTTTGAGCCGCTGGTGCTGGCGGGCCACCTGTTCATCCTGGAAACGCCGCTCTTCCGCGTGCGCAACAAAAAGGAAACGCGCTACTGCTATAGCGAAGCGGAACGCGATGCCGCCATGGCGGGGTTGCGTGGCGCGGAAGTCACCCGCTTCAAGGGCCTTGGCGAAATTTCGCCGGATGAGTTCAAGCATTTCATCGGCCCACAGATGCGGCTGACGCCGGTGCAGGTGGCACACGACCACAAGATTGCCAACCTGCTGCGCTTCTACATGGGCCGCAACACGCCGGAGCGCCGGCAGTTCATCATGGACCACCTGCGCGTGACCGCGGAAGAATAGTCCGCTTTACGCGGGCTGCAGTTTGGCCTCGAGCGCGATGGCCTTGGGGAAGAGCAAATAGTTTTCCAGCGCGATGTGGCGATGGAGGTCCTGCTCCAGATCGCCGAGTTCCTTGAACAGCAGCCGATAGGTGTTGCAGGCATCCGCCGGTGGCTGGAAGCCGTTGGTTTCCGCGTGCAGTTTATCCAGGATGGCACCGGCGGTTTCATGCTCGCTGATCATGGCGGCGATGGGCGCGTTGACCGTGCCGAATCCCGCCACGGGGCGCGGCTGGCCCGCGCGCTCCGCCCGCACCATGGCTTCGATGTAAGGGAACAACACCCGCTCTTCCTTTTGCAGGTGCATGTCCAGCTCGGCGTGCAACGCCGCAAACGCCTCCTGCTGCGCGGGCAGTTCGGGATGGTTTTCGCTGTGCGCCCGCACAACCGCCGTAAAGTGCGTGGCGATAGAGGGCAAAATCTGTTTTGTGAAAACGTGGTGGGTGGCCACGATGTAGCGGGCCAGCTCGTCAATCGCCATGGCGTTGGCATCGGGCAGCAGGGCATCCTTGGTTTGGGCAGCGGCGGCCAGTTCGGCCTTCACCTGCTCCAGCGCCACGCCGTGTGTCTGGCAGGCCGCAGCCAGCGGCTGGTGGCCGTGGCAACAGTAATCCATGCCATGGCGTTCAAATACTTTGGCCGTGTTGAGGTCTTGGGCGACAATCTGCCCGATGGGTTGTTGGTCCAATGCTGACATGGTTCTTTCTCCTGAAGGTTTCCACCGGCCTGCCGCCGGCTCGGGATAGTATAGCCCCGGGCGGGCCAAATGCCAAATGATTGCCCTGTTTTTCACCGGTTCAGCCACGTCTGGCTCGACATTTCGCCCCCCCGCCGGCAAGCCAACAAGGCATTGCGTTTCTTCTCGCTTTGGGGTAGAACTGCTCGCATGAATCAAGAATTCGCAGGCTACTCGATCACCCGCTCCATTTCCGGCGGCGGCATGACCAAACTGTACGTGGCGATTGACGCGCAACAAACGCGCTACGTCATCCGCGTGCTGGATTCCGTGATGGCCAAAGACCGGCGGAATCGCCACCGTTTTTTCCATGGCGGCGAAGTGCTTGCCAAGATGCACACCCCCCAGCGGCACCCGAACATCGTGCCGTTCGTCAAGGCCGGCTACGAAAACAAAACGGCCTACATGGTGCTGGAGTATATTGAGTCGCGCACCCTGCGCGATTTGATCCTCTTCCGCGAGCCGCTGCTGACCGATAACGTGATGATTTTCATCCGCCAACTGGCCAACGTGATTCAATACGTCCACGCGCGCGGCTACCTGCATCTGGACATCAAGCCGGAAAACATTCTCATCCAGCCCGACGGCCGTCTCGTGCTGATTGATTTTGACCTGGCGCTGCCCCGCAAGCGCTTCTTCAAAAAATTGGCGACGGTTTCCGGCACCACGGCCTATGTGCCGCCGGAAACGCTGGTGAACCGCGTGGCCGATGACCGGGCCGACATCTATGCGTTCGGCATTTGCTGCTACGAAATGCTGACCTTCCGCAAGCCCTACGAAGGCGAAAAAATTGACCAGGTCCGCGCCGCGCAAATTGATCCGAAGGTGCCGCCCACGCCCATCCGCCAACTGAACCCCAACATCCCGGTGGCGCTGGCGAATATCGTGATGAAGTGCATCGCCAAGAATCCAGAAGACCGCTACCCCGACATGGTGCTGGTGCTGCGCGACCTCAACAAACTATCCTAACCCCCCCGCCCCCGCCCGCCCATGGAACTGCAAACCCCTCCCGATATCTATTTGATGAAGCGCGAGAAGTCGCGCGCCGGGTGTATGACGGCGCTCTTCGCTGCGTTGATCGTTGTGGCGTTGGCCGTCATTTTCGGCTTGGTGCATTGGTTCAACCAGCGCGGCACCGAACCCGCCGAGCCGGTCGAGTTCCCTGTGGCGCCAATTCAAGACGAAATTCCGCCGGTGCAATTGCCGGACATTCCGCTGCCGGAAGTCAAGCCGACGGCCAAGCCGGACACCAAATCCGCAGCCAAGCCGAGTGCCAAGCCGGCCCCGGCCCCCACGCCGGCCCCCGCGCCCGTTCCGGAAGCCGCGGCGGCGGATACCACGCCGGAATCGGCCGCTGTAGAACAAGCTCCTGCCGCCAACACCAACGAGGCCGTCGCCACGCTGGCCAAGGCCCGCCGGAAACTCAAGGCCGGCGATCACGCCGCAGCCCGCACCTTGGCGCTGCAAGCCCTGGCCGCCAGCCCGGGCGATGCCGCCACGGAAGAATTTTTGAGCGAACTCGCCATGCCCCTGCTGGCTTCGCAGCGCCCCATGCCGGAAAAAGTGGAGCACGTGGTGCAAAGCGGCGACTATCTCGGCAAACTGGCGGCCACCTACAACACGCCTGTGGCATTGATTGCCAAGGCCAACAATATCCAGGGGGCCACGATCCGCATCGGCGAAACCCTGCGCCTGCTCGATGGCAACAAGCACATCTTTGCGCTCACCGTCAGCAAGAGCCGCAACGATTGCGTGGTGACCCTGGACGGCAACTTCTTCAAGCGCTATCGGGTCAGCACCGGCACCAACAACATCACGCCCACCGGCGTGTTCAAGATTGTGGACAAGATCGAGCATCCGCCGTGGCACAAGCCGGGCAGCAAGGTCATTCCCTACGGTTCGCCGGACAACCAGCTTGGCACGCACTGGCTGGCCTTTGACCAACCGGGCTACGGCATGCACGGCACGTGGGAGCCGGATTCCATCGGCAAACAATCCAGCGCCGGGTGCGTGCGGCTGCTCAATAGCGATATCGAAGAATTGTACACCATCCTGCCCAAGGGGACGCTCGTCACCATCATTGAATAAAGGTGCTTCCGTGGCCGCCTATACGCTTCCCTTCGAAAAACCGCTGCTCGATCTGGAAAACAAGATTGCGGAGCTGCGCCAATTCTCCAAAGACCAAGGGCTGACCGCCTCGCAAGACGCAGCCCGGCTGGAAGCCGAGCTGGTGGAAACACGCCGCACGCTCTACGCCACGCTTACCCCATGGCAAAAAGTGATGGTGGCCCGCCATCCGCGCCGGCCCTACACCCGCGACTATATTGCCGCTTTTGTGCGCGATTTCACCGAACTGCACGGCGACCGCCTGCTGGCGGATGACCTTTCCATCGTGGGTGGGATGGGCTGGATTGGCGAACACCCGGTGATGGTGATCGGCACCCAAAAGGGCCGCGATACCAAGAGCAATCTGGCCTGCAACTTCGGCTGCCCCTATCCCGAAGGCTACCGCAAAGCGCTGCGCCTGATGCGCCTCGCCGCCAAATTCAACCGGCCCATCGTGTGCTTCATTGACACCCCCGGCGCTTTTCCCGGCATCGAGGGCGAAGAACGCCACGTGGCCGAAGCCATCGCTGTCAATCTGCGCGAAATGTTCCGGCTGGCCGTGCCGATCATCGCCGTGGTCATTGGCGAGGGCGGCTCGGGCGGCGCACTGGGCATCGGCGTGGCCAATCGCATCCTGATTCTGGAACATGCCTATTATTCCGTGATTTCCCCCGAAGGCTGCGCCGCCATTTTGTGGAAAAACCGCTCGCACGCGGATACCGCTGCCGCCGCGCTCAAGCTCACCGCGCCCGACCTTGTGGAACTCGGCATTGCCGATGACATCATCCCCGAGCCGCAGGGCGGCGCCCACGCCGACCCCGCCGCCGCCGCGGAGTTGGTCCGCGCGGCGCTGGAAAAACATCTGGCCCAATTGCTCAAATTATCCCCCGCGCAACTTCTGGCCCAGCGCTACGACAAGTTCCGCGCCATGGGCGTGTTCAAGGAAGGCCCGCTTCCGGCCTTGACACCGCCGCCCATTCCAGCAGATAACGCCTAGGATTTGACAACACGCGGGCCCCGCCCGCTAATCAGGAGACCGCATGAAAAGCATCAAAGGAACCCGTACCGAAAAAAACCTGCTGGCCTCGTTTGCCGGCGAATCCCAAGCCCGCAACCGCTACACCTATTTTGCCTCCGTGGCGCGCAAGGAAGGCTTGATCCAGATTTCCAAAATTTTTGAGGAAACTGCGGATCAGGAAAAAGAGCACGCCAAGCGCTTCTTCAGCTTTCTTGAAGGCGGCATGGTGGAAATCACCGCGGCCTACCCCGCGGGCGTGGTCAGTTCCACGCTGGACAACCTGAAGGCGGCCGCCGCCGGCGAAAACGAGGAATGGACCAAGCTCTATCCCGAATTTGCCCGCATCGCGCGCGAAGAGGGCTTCGAGCAAATCGCCACCCTCTGGGAAAAAGTCAGCAACGCCGAAAAACAGCACGAAAAGCGCTATAACGACCTCTGGCAGAATCTCTCCGCCGGCAAGGTGTTCAAGCGCGACGGCGTCGTGGTCTGGCGCTGCATCAATTGCGGCTATCTGCACGAAGCGCAGGAAGCCCCCAAGCTGTGCCCGGCCTGCCTGCACCCGCAATCCTTCTTTGAAATCCTTGGCGAGAACTGGTAATGTTCCGCTGATGTTGGACCCCCACCCCTAACCCGAAAGGAATACCGAAATGAAAGCCACTGTTGATGCGGGAACCTGCACCGGTTGCACCCTTTGCTGCGATCTGGCTCCCGATGTGTTTGTGATGGGCGATGACGGCGTGGCCCACCCGACGGCCGATGTCGTCCCGGCGGCCTCCGAAGGCGCGGCCCAGGAAGCCGCGGCGAGCTGCCCGGTGACGGCCATTACGCTGTCCTAACGCCCGGCTCTGCCGAGCACGGCCGCCGCCGCCAGCGGCGGCCTTTTTTTATCATGAATCTCCTGCTGGGCATCGGCAATCCACGCCATGGCGATGATGGCTTGGGGCCGCTTTTTGCCCGCGCCTTCCGGCATCCGGAGTGGCGCACCATCAATGCGGCCACGGCGCCGGAAAACTTCACCGGCCTGATCCGGCGCATTCGCCCGGAATTGCTGGTCATGCTGGATGCGGCCGAGATGGGCCTCCCACCGGGCACATTGCGGCGGTTGCAGCCGGCGGAGATCGGCGCACGCGATTTCGGCACCCACGCACCATCCATCGGTCAATTGGCCACCTATCTTGCTGAATGCGCGGGGCAGGTGGTGATTCTGGGCATCCAACCGGCCACCACGCAACCCGGCGCGCACCTCTCGCCGCCGGTGCGTGTCACGCTACGCGATTTGGCCCGTCAGTTGGCTGCAGGACGCCTGCCGCCGGAGTGAGATTATCCCGCAGGTATGGTAAATTGCCGGATGACCACCTGACATGAAGCGCGCGTTATCCAGCCGGCAATTGCTGATCGCTGCGGGGCTGATGTTTTTGGCCACGCTCTGGTGGAGCCACCCGCGCCTGAATCTGGCGTGGTCCCCGCCGGGGCCAACGGCGGTCGAAGCCAATCAACAAGCCCATGCCGCCATCCAACAAGCGCGCGCGCAGACCCGCACGCCCCCCCCTGCCCCGCTGGGCGACCGCCCAGTGATCCGGCTGCGGGCGGGTGACCTCTTTCCCGGCCCGCTGGATGAGCAGCCTCACCATACACCTTCCACGCGTGGTTATCCGTGGCTGGTGTTGTTCGATGGCCCGCTGCAACCGGAATGGCGGCAAGCCTTGCAGGATGCCGGCGCCACCGTGCGCGCCTATCTGCCACATCACGCGTTGTTGGTCGAAGCGCCCGCGGCCACCATCCGCCGGCTGGCCCACATGCCGCACGTGGCTTGGCATGGGGAATACCGGCCGGCCTACAAACTGCAACCCCTGCTCGCCGCCCTCCTGAAAAAAACGCCCGCCATCGCGCTGCCGGTCACTATCCAGACCTTTGCGCCCGATGATGCGTTCGCGGTTGCGGCCGTCTTGCGCGCCGCGCAAGCCGGCGAAGTCAGCGCCACACCCGGCAAACGCTGGGGCTTGGTCCGCGCGGTCGTGCCGGCGGGTGAGATCGCGGCTCTGGCCGCCCGCGCCGATGTGCAATGGATCGAGCACCGCCCCACCCCGCGCCTGTTGAATGATGTCGCCCGCGCCGCCAACCGCCTGAATGTGGATGCCGCCCATGACGACCACGGCCTCGACGGCGCTGGCCAAATCGTAGCCGTGGCTGATACCGGGCTCGATTCCGGAAATCTCGCCTCGCTGCATCCGGATTTTGTCGGCCAAGTGCTGCAAGTCTTCGATACTGGCCGCGGCAATGACTGGAGCGACAAGTACTACCACGGCACCCACGTGATTGGCTCCTTGCTCGGCACCGGCGCGGCTTCCACCAACCAGTTTCGCGGCGTGGCACCCAGCGCGCAACTGGTGCTGCAATCCGTGATGGACGCTTCCTCGCGCCTCAATCTGCCGGATGATCTCAACGAGTTGTACCAGCCCGCCTATGATGCCGGCGCGCGGCTGCATTCCGATAGCTGGGGCGGCGCGGCGGAAGGCGAATACAACAGCGATTCTATGACCACCGATGAGTTTGTGTGGGATCACCCCGACTTGTTTGTGGCCTTTGCCGCCGGCAATGAAGGCACAGATGACAATCGCGATGGCGTAGTTGATGAGCAATCGTTGGATGCCCCGGCCTCCGCCAAAAATGTGTTGGCGGTGGGCGCCAGCGAAAGTGGACGCCCGGCCGGCAGCGGCGGCCAAACCGCCCAAAATTACGGCATGAATTATCCATCGCGCTTTCGCACAGAGCCCATCCTCAGCGACCTGATATCCTCCAGCCCCGGCGGCGGCCCACAGGGAATTTCTGCGCTGTCTTCACGCGGCCCCGCGATGGATGGCCGTACCAAGCCCGATGTGGTCGCGCCGGGTAGCGATGTGGTGTCCGCGCGCTCGCGAGCCTCCAGTAGCACGGGGCGCGGCGTGCTGTCCGGCAACACCAATTATTGCTTCATGACCGGCACCAGCATGGCCGCGCCATTCGCCACCGGATGCGCCACGCTTCTCCGGCAGTTTTGCGTGGAAACACGCGGGCTGGAAAACCCCTCCGCGGCCTTGCTCAAGGCGGCGCTGGTCGGCGGCGCGCGCTCACTCTCGCCCGGCCAATACGGCACCAATGAGTTCCGCGAAATCCCCGCCCCCCCGCGCCCTAATTCGGTTGAAGGATTCGGCCAAATCAATTTGGCCGGCACCCTGTTCCCTACCGGCGCAACACAAGTGGCCTTGCTGGATTCCCCGGCGCCGCTCACCACCGGCGGCAGCAACACGCTGGAGTTCATCGTGCGTGAGTCCGCGCCGCTGACCGCCACGTTGGCCTATAGCGATTATCCCTCCGCGCTGGCGGCCGCCGTGAATCTCGTCAATGATTTGGACCTCGCGCTCCATGACCCCGACGGCGCCTCATATTTTCCCAACGGCTTGGCGGAGCCGGATCGCCTGAATAACGTGGAAGGCATTGACCTGGATGCGCCAGTCACCGGACGCTGGACGTTGGTGGTTTCTGCTCATAATGTTCCCGAAGGCCCCCAGCCCTACGCGATTTATATGCGCGGCGCCATTGATCTGCCCGCGGCCATCGAACACGCGCCGCTGGACAACACGTGGCAAACCAATGTGGAATATACGGTCACGGCGCGCGTCACCTCGCCGGGCCAATTGGACCCCGACACCGTGCAACTCCACTGGAACACCACGGGCAGCACCGACGATTTCAACGTGGTCACAATGACGCCCGGCAGCAATCAGATGTTCAGCGCGGCCATTCCCGCCCAACCGACGGATACTTGGGTGTACTATTATCTTTCTGCCGGGCCGGCTGACCTCCTGACCACCCACCCGCCCGAAGCGCCGGCGGCCCTACATCAATTCGCCGTCACGCAACCGCTGACGCTGACCATCACCGGCGCGCCCGGCGAATATTTTGCGGTGAACCCCGGCTACGGGACGCACACCTTCGCCTCCGGCATCGTGGTGCAAGCTGACGCGGCTTTTTCCGCCACCGGCACCAACGGAATGCGCACGGCATGTGTCGGCTGGCAGGGCGTCGGCTTCGTGCCGGCCGCCGGTGTGGCCAATACGTGCGAGTTCACCATCACCGCCGATTCCTCCCTCGTGTGGCAATGGCAGGAGCAAGCCTTGTTGATGCACATTTCCGAGCCGCACGGCATCCTCAACACAAATGTCTGGCACGAATTGGGCTCCGCAGCCTCCTCGCTGCCGGCGCCGGAAAGTGCGCTGGTCGGCCAGACACCCTATACGTTTGCCGGCTGGCTGGTGGATGGCGCGCGTTGGCCCACCAACGGCGAACCATCGCAGCACCAAGTGGACGGCATCCCCATGACCGAGCCGCGCGCCGCGACTGCCACCTATCTCCCAACGGAACAGGATAGCGATGCCAACGGCCTGCCGGATTGGTTTGAGCTGCGCTACTTTGGCGCGCTTGGCCAATCCCGCTTCGCCGACCCCGATGGCGACGGCCACGAAAACGAGGTGGAAGCCGCCGACCACACCGATCCGCTCGATTCGGCATCCGTGCCCGTTGCGCCCGGCATCACGCACGAGCCGCTGGCCTCGCCCGTGGCCAGTCCCGCCCCGTGGTTGCTGAGCGCCATTATCACGGACAACTACCGCGTGGCCACCGCCACCCTGCACTGGCAGCGCAACGGTGGCCTGCCCCGCTCAGCCCCCATGACCAACAGCGCGGGGGATGTGTTTACCGGCGCGATCCCTTCCCCCGTGCGCACCGGCGACAGCGTAGTCTATTCCTTCTCCGCCACCGATGTCGCCGGCTTTTCCACACAGTCCGCCGCATGGACGGTGCAAGTAGCTTATGCGCAATTCGACTTCGTGCCGACCAGCATTGTGGCGGGCCTACCCGCGAATACCGCCACCAATCTCACCCTGCAAATAGAAAATTCCGGTGATTTGCCACTAGTATTGGACATTGTGCCCGTTTTTGCGGGGTTTGCCGATGACATGGAATCCGGCACCAACGACTGGACGCGGCCGGATGGCAACCAAGATTGGCATATCAGCGCCCAAGACGCGCACTCCCCCACCCGCGCCTGGTATTGCGGGCGCGAAGCAACGCGCACCTACCGCGAACTGACCCACGCGGCTCTGGTTTCGCCGCCCATTCAACTGGCGGCTGAATCGCGGCTCTCTTTCTGGCATCATGCCCGTTTTGAAAACGACGTGGATGACATCCTCGACGGCAAGCATTACTGGGATTCCGGCGTCATGGAGATTTCCACCAATTCGGGGGCAAGCTGGCTGCCACTGGAACCGGATGGTGGTTATCCCGGCCGGATCACGGAAAATCCGATGTCGCCATTTGCCGCCGAAACACCTTGTTTTGCGAGCACCCTCGGTTGGGAGCCGGTGACGGCATCGCTGGCCGATTATGCTGGCCAGATGGTGCAGATCCGCTTCCGCTTCGGGGCGGACCGCTACGTCAACGAAGAAGGCTGGCGCCTGGATGACGTGACCGTTTCGCCCAATAGCGCAGCCACCAATTGGTTCGGATTGTCCACCACCAACTTGACGCTGACCAACGGATATTCCGCTCTAGTGCAGTTGCAGTTGGATACCACCCCGCTGCCACCCATGGGCTCCGCCGCCGTGGCCCTTTATCTGCATCACAACGATCCCGAACAACCCTCCCCGCGGGTTCTGTTGGTTCAACTGCAAAATCTGACGCGCCGCGTGGACATTACCACCTCCGGCCCCGGGCAGGCCGTACCCACTGGCACCTTCCTCCTCGCTCCCGCCGAGCCGCTGGAAGTGGAACTCACCGCGGAGCCAAATCACTTCATCGCCGATATCCTGACCAATGGCGTGCCGGTGCCTATTCCCAATGTGTTCACCACGCAAACCCTGTCGTGGTCCAGCCTGCCCGGTAACTTGGCCCTGCATGCGATCTTCATGCCCCTGCTGCCCGACAATGCCGTGCCGCCGGAATGGCTGGCCGGCTATGACCTGACCACGCGGCACTGGATGGCCGAAGCCAGTTTGGATCACGATGGCGACGGCCTGCTGACGTGGCAAGAGTATGAACTGGATAGCGACCCGCTCGACCCCGAATCCGCGCCGTTGCAAGTGAATCTGCTCGCGCCCGATGAGCCGACCAATGCGTGGCGCATTTCATGGCACGCCTTCACCAACGCCAACGCTACCTACACGGTGCTGGGTTCCACCAATCTCACGATGGGCTTCCACGCCCTGACCAATATCCTTGCCGCCCCGCCAGTCATGACTTCTCCGCCCCTGCCCCCGGATCACCGCTTCTTCGGTCTGCAAAAAACTCTGCCTTGAATTGACCCCGCCGCCCGGGAGTGACACACTGTTCCCCGATGAACACCTCGCGCGCCATGTGGTGGTTTTTCGTTGTCGGCCTGCTGTTGGCGGTTCATGCCAATGCCGCCGCGGAATACACGGTGACTGACTTGGGCACGTTGGGCGGCAACCACGCCGAAGCCAATGGCCTTAACAACCGCGGCCAAGTGGTCGGATGGTCATTGGATGCCGATGGTCGCCATCAGGCTTTTGTTTGGCAAAACGGGCGCATGACGGGCCTTGGCTTTTTGCCCGGCGGCACGTCCAGCGTGGCCATGGCCATCAACAATGGCGGAAAAATTACCGGCCATGCCCACATTTCTGCGGCCAACCAGCGCGCCTTTTTATACGTCAGCAACAGCATGATCAATATCGGCACCTGGGGCAGCATCAACAGCATGGGCAGAGCCATCAATGATCAGGGTGCCATCTCCGGCACCGCGCCCCCCACCAATAATTCATCATATAATTCATCCTTCTATTGGCAGACGAACCAATACACGCAAATCCCCGCCTTTGCGCCCGGCAATTCTTGCGACGCGTATGGCATCAACAACCTCGGCCAAGTCTGTGGCATCACGTTCGTTTACTCTCCGAACCCGCGCTGGTGGGCCTATGTTTGGCATGACGACAACACCAACGGGCTCCACGACAACGGCGAAATGAAGTTGCTGGGCACTTTGGGCAGCAAGGATTCGGTTGGCGAAGTGAGTGCAGCCAATGCCATTAATGACCACGGCCTCGTGGTCGGGTGGAGCGCCATTAGCAACGGATATTATCCCCGCCACGCTTTTTTGATCACCCCTTCCAATGGCATTTGGAAATTACCTTCCTACAGCAACACCGACCCAACCAATTTGCTGATGCGCAGCCTCGGCACCTTGGGTGGGCCCACCAACAACTCCTCGGCCAATGCGCTGAATAATCACGGCTGGATCGTCGGCACATCCGACACCCCCGCCGGCACCAATCAAGCTTTTCTTTGGCGTAATGAAACCATGCTGAACCTCAATTCATTGATCCCGCCCGACACCGGCTGGGTGCTGACCAACGCCACGGCCATCAATGATGCCAACGAAATTGCCGGCAACGGCCTTTTCAACGGCGAGCCTCGCGCCTTCCTGCTGCGCCGCGAGGGGCGCATCCACGAGTTTGAATCCCACGTTTTGCACTGGTCTGGAATCTGGAGCACCAACATCAACGAAACCAACGTGTTCACAGTGGAATATAGTGCGACGCTGCAACCTGACTCATGGCAACCCGCGCCCCCCACCTCCCAATGGCCCATTGTGGATATGTTCTGGTCGGACGATATTTTGCCGCCGGCCTCCACACGGTTTTTCCGCGTCCAAGCTCGGCCGTTCCCCGGCGAGTAAGCGCCACCAACGGGCAACAAAAAAGCCGCCCGGCTTCCGTTGGGAAGCGGACGGCGTCAAGCACGCCAAGGGCTACTGCACGTAGCGCTTGATCAAGTTCGGCTTGGCAATCAACAGGCGAATACGGTCGTGCGGCATCTGCAGCACCTTCTGTTCATCCACACCCAACGCCACCAGCCGCCGGCGGTGCTCCAACAAACGGCGATTCTTCGCCGCGCCGCTCTTGCGCGGGCGCGTCGTATCATTGTTTCTCACGTTCCGGGACATACCCTCTCTCCTTGCCTTTCCAGCTCGCTTCAAAAATGGCGACCCCAACGGGAATCGAACCCGTGTTACCAGGATGAAAACCTGGTGTCCTAGACCTCTAGACGATGGGGTCGTCGGCCTCTGCCGAAGCAAAAGTCGCCGAACAGTAGCCTACCTGCCTGCCCCATGCAACAGGAATCTTTGCCATTTTAGGCCGCGTTTTGCACAAGGCCGCGCAGCCGCGCCACGGAGTGTGCCGGAATCAATACACTTCCGGCACGAAATGCTGGTCGGACAACGGCGGGCGCACGTACCCTTTGCGTTTTTGCCGGGGCGGCAACTTCATCGGCTTGGGCGTCAAATCCTTGTAGGGGATTTGGCTCAACAAGTGATGAATGCAATTCAAGCGGGCCCGTTTTTTGCAGTCGGCATGCACCACATTCCACGGAGCTTGGGCAATGTCGCACACTTCAAACATCTTGTCCTTGGCCTTGGAATATTCCACCCAGCGCGCGCGGGACTCCAAATCCATGGGGCTGAGTTTCCACCGCTTGGTGGGGCTATCAATCCGCGCCTGAAAACGCCGTTCCTGTTCTTCGTCCGATACGGAAAACCAGTATTTGATGAGGATGATCCCGGAACGCACCAACATTCGCTCAAAGTCCGGGCACGAGCGCAGGAATTCTTCATACTCCGCGTCGGTGCAAAATCCCATCACGCGCTCCACGCCAGCGCGGTTGTACCAACTGCGGTCGAACAGCACCATCTCGCCGGCGGCGGGCAGTTGCGCCACATATCGCTGGAAATACCACTGCGTTTTCTCCTTATCGGTGGGCACCCCAAGCGCCACCACCCGGCAGATACGGGGATTCAGGCACTCGGTGATGCGCTTGATGACGCCGCCCTTGCCTGCGGCATCGCGTCCTTCGAAAATCACCACCACCTTCAGCCCCTTCTGCTTGATCCATTCCTGCAGTTTCACCAGTTCCACCTGCAGCTTGGCCAGCTCCTTGCGATATTTCAGTTTCCCGCCTTTTTTTTCTGCGCTTTCTTTCATGTGCAGATCCTCCCGCGGGGCGTTCGCCCACAACAACAGCTTACCGCCGGCCGCCCGGCCGGCCAAGCGCAAAAAGGCGCCGGCGGCTGTGGCACGTTGCCTCACAATTCATGACACCGAAATATTTCTCTGCGTGGGGCCCCGTTTGCCAGGTTGCCTCAAATGAAATGACACCGAAAATATGGTCATGCATATGTCCAAAGGAGGAAAGAGCCATTATTGTCACGCAATGGACTGAAACACGAAGCGTGTGGAATCGAAGTGCTGAGGTTGTTTGCCCAGTGTTGGGTTACACCGCTGCCGCCATGCCGGCCCCCCCGCTCTTCCTGAACTTAGACAAAGCCGAGGCAGTGCTCTATGCTCATATCACACGGTATTGCTGAGTGATTAAACTAGAAAATAGTGGTGCAACGTACGCGGGAATCGTTCCAAGGACGCGGGACAGGATGGATCTTATCCCTCCATTGGCTGACTACAGGATCCTGCCCATCTCCAAGCACGATTTGGTGCATCGTATGAGGTTAGGCTTCAGCGTGATGGCTACAAAACCGGAAAAGATTATAATAAGGGTTACCCCTTCTGTTACTTTAAAAACACGCCATTGATTAGAGAAACTTCGACAAAATGGCGGAGTAGGAGATGGCGTTGAGGTGTGTTTGGATGTCGGATTGGGCGGAATGGGCGATTTGGGCGGAAAAATCGGGGTTTTCGAGGAGTTTTTGGAGTTTATGGGCAAATTCGGCGTCGTTTTGGGCGATTAGGATGTTTTTCCCGTCTTGGAGGAGGGTCTCAAAGCCTTTGGCGGCAAAATTGGTGATGACGCACGGGCGGCCCATTTGCATGGCCTCAAGCACTTTGATGTTGGTTCCGGAGCCCGTGTAAATCGGGACAATGACGGCGCGGCATTGGTTGTATTCGGCAACCAAATCGGAAACGAAGCCCAGTAGTTCAACTTGAGGGATTTTGCTCCATTTTTCGCGTTGTTCCGCCGGAAGGCCGTGCCCGGCCACCCGCAGGCGGGTTTCGGGGTGTTTTTCGAGGATTTTAGGCCATATTTCGGTCAAAAAACGCCCTAAACCCTCAAAATTTGGCGGATAGCTCAATAATCCGACAAAAAACACGATTTTTTCGGGAAGGATCACCTCTTTCAGCGAGTTTTCGGCAGGTGGAAGGGGTAAATTGGGGAGCCAAGAAAATCCTGTGAAACCACTCTGATTTTTGTAGGCCAGCAGCACTTTTTGGCATTTTTTGGCGATTGACCGCGTATGCCAGCGAGCAATGTGAGCGGCGAATCGAAAATAGACTTTTCGGAGCCATGAACATGCTGAGGAACGGGCGGCTGAACGCAAATGCTCTTCGGGGAGGTCGTCGGCATCAATGATGACCTTTTTATCCAGTGGCACCCCTGCGGCTATCGCTATTTGGATGTACCGAACAAAAATAATGTCATAATCGGTCTTTTGTAGCTCCGATTGCACAATTTCCGCCCATTTTTGGTTTCTGGGGTGTAAAAACTCTTTTTTCCAGAAAAACAGGACATCTTTGATTGTTTTTCGGGCAATATTTATCTCATTACCCCAAAAAACAATATCCCCCCTTGCCTTTTCAGGAGGATTTGGCTGATCGGCCCCAAAACAGATGAGAGAAACATCAGATTTTTCACATAATACATTATAAATTTGCCATGTGCGTTGATGGGCGCCCGATTTTGTTTCGAATGGACTTAACATTGTGATGAACAGGATTTTTTTCATGAAATTTTCCTGTTATGGGCAGTCGAATCGCGAATGGCCTGGAAGCGGGCGAGATTTTCGGGGTTATGGCGGGCGAGAATGGAACGTAGCCAAAACTTTGTGGCAAGGTAGGCCTTGACGGTGCGGTAGGTGCCGCGATGTTTTTGGAGATATTGGAAGAGGCTGGTGTAGTAAATGCGGAGGCGTTGGGCGGATTCGGGGCCGAAGGAGCTGCCGAGACGGTGGATGATGGAGGTGGCGGGGGTGTACCAGATTTGGTGGCCAGCCTCGCGAATGCGGGTGCAGAGGTCGGTTTCTTCGAAGTAGGCAAAGAAGGTTTCGTCGAGGAGGCCGGTTTGGTCGAGGACGGCGCGTTTGATCATGAGGTCGGCGCCGACAATATATTCGACGGGGTGGGCGGGCTCATCGGCTTGGGGAATCACCGCGCCGGGTTTGCGTCCGCGTTGGATGCGCAGGATTCCGGAGAGGGTGATCCAGAGCATGCGGCCGAGAGAGGGGGCGAAACCATAGGACCACTGGGGGGCGCCGCCGGGGTAGATGAGCCGCCCGCCAACGGCGCCGATGGAGTCTCGAGAGAAGAGGAAATCGTGGAGGATGCGGAGGGAGTTTTCGACGAGCTCAGTATCGCTGTTGAGCAGGATGACGGCATTGCCCCGGGCCATCCGGATGGCCTGATTGTTGGCGGCGGCGAAGCCGAGGTTCTCGGTGTTTTCAATCAGCCGCACATCAGGAAACTGCTGGCGCACCATGGCGGGGCTACCATCGTGAGAGGCGTTATCCACAACGATAATTTCGTAGGTGATTCCGCCGGTGTGCTGGCGGACGGATTCGAGGCATGCGCGGAGGAGTTCCCGCGTGTTCCAGTTGACGATGACCACACTAAGCTGGAGCGCTGGCGAATCCATTTGTGGTGAATATAGAGAGGAAGGTGGTTCAGGCAAAGGAAAAGAAAATGCGGGCCGGCGCCCCACCCCGTTTGAATCGGAACCGTGGGGAGGTTGCGTGGGGGGTAAAGTTGGGGTAGGATGCGAGCCATGACGATGAATCTTCCATTTCGTGGGCAGTCGAACCGGCGGTTGTTTTTTTTCGATACTGAAACCACCGGGCTGCCGCGCGATTGGAACGCGCAACTGCACCCGCGGACGTTGAACAACTGGCCGCGGATGATCCAGTTGGCATGGATTTTGTGTGATGACGACGGCAACGAGCTGAGCGCTTGCACAACCATCATCCGGCCAGAGGGTTTTGTGGTGCCGCCGGATGCGGCGCGGGTTCATGGCATCACGACCGAAATGGCCATGAAGCAGGGCCGGCCGCTGCTGGAGGTGCTGGACGAGGTGCTGCCGGCGATCGAGCAGGCGACCTTCGCCATTGCGCACAACATCGCGTTTGATGAAAAAATCCTTGGCGCGGAGTTCATGCGGCAGGGCCGCCCCACCCCGTTCCTGAAAAAGCCGATGCACTGCACGATGAAAGAGGCCACGCAGTTTTGCGCGATCCCGGGGCACTACGGCTTCAAGTATCCGAATCTGAACGAGCTGTACCGCAAGCTGTTCAAGAAGTCGGTGGAGCGGGCACACGACGCGGGGGTGGACGTCCGCGCCTGCAAGGAAATCTATTTCGAGCTGCGCGCGCGCGGCATCATGGGCTGAATTCGGATCCGCAGCGCGGGCGCACGGGGTCCAGGCACGGCGAAAGCCCGCGCCACCCGCCAGCCGGCCAGCGCGGCGATTTCACCGCCGCATTCCACCACCACCCACGCGGCGCGTTGGTCGCGCGGCACTTTGAGGTCAGTAAAAATATCGGACAGTTTTTTGCTGCCGGCCATGCCCAGCGGCTGCATGCGGTCGCCGGCACGCCAGTTGCGGAAGATCAAATCGCGTCCGCCGACGGCCGTGGCTGACAGGCAGACTTCGTCCAGCCGGCGCGTGAATCCGCGGCCGTGGCGCAGGCGCAGGGTGCGGGGGACGGCGGAGTTTTCCACACTGTGGAAAATAGTTTTCCACGCTGTGGAAAAAGTGCCGGGATTTTTCCACACTATGGAAAATCCCGCCCATGCGGGATGAACTTTTTTTCCACGCTGTGGAAAAGTTGACGATTTTTTGGCGGCGGCGGGGCGCGCGAACGAAGATTTTTCCACACTGTGGAAATTTTTTTTCCACACTGTGGAAAAAGTGTCGGGGTTTTTCCACGCTGTGGAAAACTGGTCCACGGCGGCGAAATCCACAGCGGCGGGATCGGCACCGGCGCGATGCAACGCGGCGAGCGCCTGCCGCCGGCGGAGGGCCAAGGGGGTCTTGGCGGAACGCGGGGCGCGCCGCGCGAGGCCGGCCATGAAGTCATCTTCGGCGGCGGCGATTTCGCCCAAGCGCAGCAGGGCGGCGTGGATATTCGGGTTGAGTCGCGCGGCAAGGAGCGGAAGGATTTCGTGGCGAACGCGGTTGCGCAGGGCGAAGTCGTCGGTGTTTGTGGCATCTTCGCGCCATCGTTGTTTTTGTTGGCGTAAAAATGCTTCTACTTGTTGGCGGGTGGCGTCGCGCAGCGGGCGGATGAACGTGATGTTGCCGTGCCGGGTGGAATGACGAATGCCGGCGAGGCCGGAAACGGATGTGCCGCGCGCGATACGGAGCAGCAGGGTTTCGGCTTGGTCGTCGGCGGTATGGCCGGTGGCAATCAAGTGCAGGTTGCGGCGCTGCGCGGTCCGGAGGAGGAAGTCTCGCCGGATGCGGCGGGCGGCCATTTCCAACGATTCGCCGGGACGGCGTTCCTGCGGGACAGAAAATTTGCCGGTGACCAGCGGCAGGCCGAGCCGACGGGCGAGAGCGGCGACAAATCGGGCATCGGCCGCGGCGGCGCGGCCCCGGATGCCGTGGTTGACGTGGGCGAGGACCAGTTTCACGCCCAGTTGGTGCAGGGCCAACGTCAACGCGACGGAATCCGCGCCGCCGCTGACGGCAACCAAAACGCGCTTGCCGCGCAGGGGCGGCAAGCGCGTGGCCAGGGTGTTCTGGACCGTCGCCAGCATGGGCGGGTTTAGGCCGGCGGTCCGAGGCGTTCCAGTCCGCCCATATAGGGGCGGATGGCGGCGGGCAGCACGACGGAGCCATCGGCCTGCTGGCCATTTTCCAGCAAGGCGACATAGAGCCGCGAGAGCGCGAGTCCGGAGCCGTTGAGGGTGTGAACGAATTCCGTTTTGCCGTGGGCGTTCTTCCAGCGGATGTTGGCGCGGCGCGCCTGAAACGCCTCGAAATTGCTGCAGGAAGAATCTTCCAGCCAGCCGTTGTGGCCGGGGGCCCAGAGTTCGATGTCGTAGCACTTGGCGGCGGCGAAGCTCATATCGCCCGAGCAGAGCTGGAGGACGCGGTAAGGCAGTTCCAGCGTTTGCAGAACGTGTTCGACATCGCGCACGAGGGCTTCGAGTTCGTCGTAGGAGGTTTCCGGCGGGACAAATTTGACCAGCTCGACTTTGTCGAATTGGTGCACGCGGATCAGGCCGCGGGTTTCCTTGCCCGCGGAACCGGCCTCGCGGCGGAAGCAGGGGGTGTAGGCGACGTATTTCAACGGCAGGGGGGCGCGGATGATTTCGTCGCGGTAGAGATTGGTGACGGGGACTTCGGCGGTGGGAATCAGCCAGAGATCGTCGCGGGAGGCGTGATACATGTCGTCGGCCATTTTGGGCAACTGGCCGGTGCCGGTCATGGCGGCGGTGGTGACGAGATGCGGCGGGGCGATTTCGGTATAGCCGTGCTGGGTGGTGTGCATATCCAGCATGAACTGGATGAGCGCGCGTTCGAGGCGTGCGCCCGGCCCGGTGAACAGCGGGAAGCCCGCGCCGGCGATTCGCGCCGCGCGGTCGAAGTCGAAGAGCCCGAGGCGTTCGCCAATGGCCACGTGGTCTTGCGGGGCAAAATCAAATTGGCGGGGCTGGCCCCACTGGCGCACGACGACGTTATCGGCGGCGTCACGGCCGCGCGGCACGCTGGCGTGGGGCAAGTTGGGGATGGCGAGCATCAGCTTTTCCTGCTGGGCTTCGATTTCGCGGACGGCGTTATCCAGCGCGGCGATTTTCTCGCCGATTTCGCGGGTTTGGCGTTGGATTTCGCTGGTGTCCTGCCCGGCTTTTTTCAGCACGCCGATTTGGCGGGAGACATCGTTGCGGGTGTTTTTGAGTTGGTCGGCCTCGGTGATGGCGGCGCGGCGGCGTTCATCGAGGGCGAGGACTTCGGCGATATCCACCGGCGAGTTGCGGGTGGCAAGGCCGTCGCGGACAAAATCGGGATTTTCCCGAATGAGCTTGATATCGAGCATGGGGAGAGCGCCTATTCAGCGGCAGGGGCGGGTTCGGCGGCGGGTTCCGCCTTCACAAGGCGGAGGCCCAGTTCGCCGGCGAGGCGCGTGAAGCGGTCCTGGCAGGGCGGACAGAAATTACCGCTCATGTGGTCGAGGTCTTCCGCGGTTTCGTAGCTGGTGAGCGCGCACAGGGGGAATGGGCACACGCTCATGCCCACCAGCATGCTTTCCACGCGCAGGGCGTTTTGCATGACGCGGCGCACGGTTTGCTCCGGCGTGGCATCGGCGGCCAGCTTGGTGACGTTGATGACACCAAAATGTTCATCGGGCAGACAGACGCCTTGGGGGGCATCGGCGCCGGCGGCGGCAATGACGATGATGCCAAAATCGGTTGGCTGCATGGTTTTGACAGCAGCGCGGCCGATTTCATCCATGGCCATTTCGGCGGTTAGGGCGATGGGCTCGGCGACGCGCACGGCAGCGCCGGACATTTGTTCGAGCTGCGCGCGGACATCGGCCACCAGCGCGGCATCCACTTCACCGGCGGCCGCGAGAGCAAACACCTGGTCATCCGCCGCACCAGCCAGCGTGACGGTGCCCAACAGCATTCCGATCACCAACAGTTTTTTCATGGCAAAATCTCCTCGATTCAGACGCGATGCTTATAGGCCAAAATGACACCGGCCGCAACCCGATTTGCGGGGCGGCCGTGGGAAGTCCGTGGAAAAGCGAGCGCGGGCGGAACTAACAGTTGCCGCAGTCGGCGCAGCGCATGCGATTATTTTTGGTGAGTGTGTGGAGGCTGGAGCGGTCATCGTGCGCCAGATCAGCAAAGTGGATCACGGTGCGGTAGGCATCGTCTTCGGGCTGGGAGCTGACGACGATTCCGCAGCACTTCACTTTGGCGGGATCCTGGCCGGCGGGCTGCCGGACGGAAATATCGAATTCGTACTGCTGGAATTCGGGGAGCGGTTTATGCGCCAGAAAGCGCATGCCGAGATGGCAAATATGCAAGTCACGCAAAATGCCGAGGGGAGCTTCTTGATCGAGCGTCAGGGCGACGGTGTAATCGCCAAATGAATAGGTTGTTGTTGTCATGTCATCTTTATTCTGTCTTCCCCCGCCGATGAGTGAAAGATAGCCCACTTTGGATGACATGCAACGGCTCCGGCTACTTTTTTGTTTTGTCCGCAAAGAGGCGGTCGCGGCAGGCCTGCGCGCGCTTGATTTCGCGGGCGGTCCAGGCGCTAAATTCCTTGATGCGGCGGTCAGTGGCGGTGAAATCGAGGCCTGCGGGCGCGCCGTAATGGCGCTTGGCGGCGAGGGCTTCATCGGGACTATACCCAGCAAGTTGCTGGAGATTGTTTTTGACTTCGTTATAGGCATCGCGGAAGGGCATGCCCTTGGCGACCAGTTCGAGCGCGCGGTCGGTGGCAAAGACATCGGGGGTGAAACCGTGGCGCAGCGCGGCGGCATCCACCCTCAAGCCGGCGACGAGCGGGGCCATGATTTGGAGCGATGAAATCGTCAGGTCGAAGCCTTCCATGAAGGGGGCCTTGGCTTCCTGCAAATCGCGGTTATAGCCGGAGGGGGCGGCGCGCACGATTTCGGCCACGAGGTTGGCCGCGGCCAGCACCTTGGCGGCCTTGGCGCGCAGGAGTTCCAGCACATCCGGGTTGCGCTTTTGCGGCATGATGCTGCTGCCGGTGGTGAATTCCGCCGGCAGGTGGAAGTAGCCGAACTCCGGCATGGAAAAGAGGATGAGGTCCTGCGCCAGCCGGGAGAGGGTCAGCATGGCCTGGCCCAGCGCGGAGAGAATGATGGCCTCCAACTTGCCGCGGGCCTGGTTGGCGTGCAGCACGTTGGCCACCGGGCGGGCGAAGCCGAGCAGGTCGCTGACCAAATGGCGGTCAATGGGCATGGGCACGCCGTAGCTGGCGGCGGAACCGAGTGGGCATTGGTTGTTCAGGTCGTAAGCCGTGCGCAGCAGGGCGAGATCATCGAGCAGGCTTTCGGCCCAAGCGGCGGCCCACAGGCCAACGCTCGACGGCATGGCCGGCTGCATGTGCGTCCGGCCGACCATCGGCACGCGCGCGTGGCGGCGGGCAAATTTGTTGAGCGCAAGCGCCAACGCCGCAGCAGCCGCCATGGCCGCCAGCAGGCGGTCTTTGGCGAACAAGCGCAGGTCCACAGCCACCTGGTCGTTGCGGCTGCGGCACACGTGCACGCGCTTGCCGAGCGCACCGAGCTTTTCCGTCAGCCGGCGTTCCACCGCCAGATGGACATCCTGATCTTCGAGGGTGATGACAAACCGCCCGGCAGCGGCATCGGCCATGATCCGGCGCAGCTCCGCGATCACCGCGCGCGCGTCTTGCGGGGTTAGCGGCGGCGGCTGGAGCGGCATGCGGGAAAGCATGGTGACATGCGCGGCAGTGCCAAAGCAATCAGCCTCCACCAGCGCCAAATCCAAAACGCGGTCTTGGCCGGCCGTGTAGGCCAGCACATCCGCATCCACCTCCCCCACCGTCGTTTTGCGGCGCATCCTAGTGCTGGATTCGCTTGATCTTGAACACGTGTTTCTCGGGTTCCGCGAGAAATTCCGGCGGCAACTCAATGCGCACGGTTTTGCCTTTGTCATCGTTGGTGGACGGGGGCGCGGCTTCTGGCGCGGGCCGACCGCCGGCGGGGCTCATGCGGTCCTTGGGCACTTCGATGATCCCCCCGGGGATTTGGAAACTTTGCTGGCAGACCGGGCAATCAATGGTCTGGCCGGCCATTTCCTCCGGGCCGTTGAGGTTTTGTCCGCAGTGGGGGCAATTGAAATTGATGTCTGCCATGTCCGTTTCCTCGCGTTTTCGGCTGCGCCACTCCTGAATTGTGCAAGTACCCTATCACGCCGGCGGCGGTTTGGGAAGCCCCGGAATTGCGCCGTAGAAAATTTGCCACAGGCAGAGGCCGTGAGCGGGGGCAGTCTCCACGCGTGCGGTGCGGGTTTTACTGGCCAGCAGCGTGGCGGTTTCGGCCGCCGGCACCGCGCCAAGTCCCACGCGCAGCAGATGACCGGCCAAGCTGCGGACCATCCGGTAGAGGAAGCCATCGCCAACGGCATGGATGGTGACCAGCGCCCCCTGCCGGCGCACGGCCAACCGCCACAGCGTGCGGACGGTGCCTTCGATTTCGCGGTGGGGGTTGGCGGAAAACGCGGCAAAGTCGTGCGTACCCTCCAGCATGGCGGCCGCCTCGCGCATGGCATCCACGGCCAGCGGCGCGCGGATATGAACCGCCTGCCGCCGGTGCAGGGGCGACATGACCGGCGCGTTCCAGATGGTGTAGCGATACTCCTTGCCACGTGCGTCGTAGCGGGCGTGGAAGGTTGGGCGCGCGCGGCGCAACTCCGTCACGCGGATGTCGTCCGCCAGCAGCGCATTCAGGCCTTTTTGCAAACGCCAAGGTTCCCACGGGCGCGCCAAATCGAGGTGCGCCACCTGCGCGCGGGCGTGGACGCCAGTATCAGTACGCCCGCTGGAATGGACGCGCGGTGATTCGCCGGTAAGCTGCTGCAACGCCGCCTCCAGCGCGCCCTGCACGGTGGATTTGCCCGGCTGCGTTTGCCAGCCGTAAAGATCAGTGCCGTCGTAGGCGATGGTCAGGCGATAGCGCTGCCCGCCCCGCGGCGGGCGGGTGCGTGGCGTGGGCCCTTTGGCGGGCACGGGACTCATGGCGCGGGATCGTCCGGCGCGGGGCCGTGCGCGTCGAGATAGTTTTGCAGCATGATTTGCGCAGCCAATTTATCCACCACTTCCCGGCGCTTGTCGCGGCGGGTGCCGGCTTCGATCAATACCGACTCGGCCGACTTGGTACTCAACCGCTCATCCCACTGGCGCACCGGAATGGCGGTGCGCCGCGCCAGCTCAGCCATAAATTCATCGGTCCGCGTCGCGCGGGGCCCGGCGGAACCGTCCATGTTCAGCGGATACCCCACGATGATCGCGGCCACTTGTTCGGCCTCTGCCAGCTTGGCCACGGCGGCTGCGGCTTGGGCCAACTGGGGGCAATGCAGCGTCTCGCGCGGGAAGGCAATCAGTTGGGCAGCATCGCTAATCGCGACCCCCGTGCGGCGGTCGCCATAATCCACGCCCAGCAGTTTGGACACTTCGCGCGCTCCTCAACCCGCTATCCGGGCGCAGCAAATTACGGCTGGCCGGCCGGCGGCGGCTTTTCGGCAATGATCGCCTTGCTGGCCCGGTCTTTATAGCCTTGCAGCTCGTCCACGCGCTCCTTGAGCTTCTGGCTGATTTGGCGCAACTCATCCGCCTCTGCGGTTTTGGCCGCCAGCGCTTCCGTTTGTGCCTCCCATTCTTGGCGCAGTTGCTGTTCGGTTTCCGTCAGCGCGGCCAAGTCCGCGGCAAGCTTCTCGCCGGAAGCCTGCGCCGCTTTCAGATCCAGTTCCAACTTGGCCTGCGCGGCATAAAGCTGGTCAATCTGGTCGCTTTTCGTGCGGCTGTTTTTCTTCTCGCCATTCCACAAATACCCCAGCCCCACCACACACACCACCAAGATCAAATCCAACAGGTACTTCATGTGTTTGTTCCTTTGCCCTCGCCATGGAGCCGGCGATCGGACTCGAACCGATGACCTGCTGATTACAAATCAGCGCGACTCCATAACATTTTCCCTTATTTCTTCAACTTTTCGCTTGCGTGGATATAAAAAGAGTATATATTCCCATTAGATTCAGATGGTACATATACACCACGGAGCGACATGATGGACACCATACAACAAGCCGAACTGAACGCCAAGCAAAAGCAAAAATTGGCCGAGGATGCCGGATGGAATCCGCGCATTGTCCCCCGCGACAACACCGCCGAGGGTTCAACCGCTTGGAAGGCTGACTGGTGGGAGCGGGACACGCGGCCAAACGGCGAGCGGAGCAAAAGCGGATACATTCACCGCACCAAGCAATTTCCCACCCGCAAGGAACTGGTTGCATGGGTGGAGGCCCAGCAGAGGATAAGGGCCGCGCAACGCAAGATGACCAAGCGATCAGAGAAGCGGGGGGACAGCGTTGTCACCCTCTCGAACCTATCCCCCGCCGAACGCGCCGCCATCGCCCAAGCCATCGAAACCATCCGCAAGGCAGGGGGGCGGGTTGAAGCCCTAGCCGATGCCGCCCAATCCTACGCCAGCATCCAACTCACGGGCGCCAAAAAGACGGTTGCGGAGATAGTCCAGGAACATCTTGCCTTGCTGGAAAAGACCGCCCGCCCCGCCACCGTCCGGGATAGGCGGTGGAATCTGGAAGCCTTTGCGAAGCAGTACGGCGGGGAACTTGCCGCCGCCATCACCCCGACCATGATAAACGCCTTCACGCTCGAAATCCCCAAGAGGCCCACGCAAGCCGCCCGTTGGCGATCCGTCCGCGCCTTGTTCAACTTCGCCGTTGCACAAGGCTACATGGACGAGCCGCCAACCGAGCGGGCCAAGAAGATCAAGCAGGAGATTCCCGACGAGATCAGCGTCCTATCCCCCGCCGAGGTGCAAGAGGTTATGCGCCGCGCCTTGCAGATGGAGCCGCGCCTTGTGCCTTATCTGGCAATCGGGATTTTCGCGGGGCTTCGCCCGGAAAACGAGTTGGGCCGTCTTGACTGGGACAAGATCAATTTGAAATCCCGAACCATCACCGTGACGGGAAAGAACGCCAAGACCAAAAAGAAACGCGCCGTCCCCATCTCCGACAATCTGGCCGCATGGTTGGAAGCCGTCCCGGAGGCCGAGCGTACAGGCCAAATCTACTACTACCGCCGCGCCCTTCGCCGCGTACTGGGGCAAGATCAAGCCACCAAAGCGGAAAAGAGGGCCGAACTTGAAGCACAGGCCGCACATGAGGGGCGGAAATTGTCCGGGCCGACTCCCGACGAGACACCCGCGCCGGAAGTCTTGCGCTGGGGGCAAGACATTATGCGCCACACGTTCGGGAGCTACCGCCAATCCGTAATTAAGAATATCAACCAGCTTTGCGAGGAAATGGGCAACACCCCCCACATCGCCCGCGCCCACTACCTAGACCCGCCCGACGAGGAATCCGCCGCCGAGTTTTGGGCCATCACGCCCGCCAGCGTCACCGAATCCAAGAAAGGCAAATAGCCATGAACGAGAACGACACCCCGACCAACAAGCAGAACGGCGACGATGCGCCCCTGTTCCCCGCCCGCACCTTCCCCGCCGTCTATCTCACTCCCGGCGATCCGCCCGCGCCGCCGATGGTGGAAAGCGAGGCCGACCAGCAGACCCGCGCCCGACTGATGCAGGAGGCCGCAGAAGCGGAGGAAAGAAGCAAGCAAGGGGTTATTGCGGCATACGATCAGGCGAGGGAGCGGGCCGTCGAAATTAACCGCGCCCTTGTGCGCCTTGTGGAGATGCTGAAGAGCAAAGACAAAGCCCACCTTGCGGAATCCGTGGACAGTTTTCTATTGCGATTGAAGGACGGCGACGGCGGGGAGCCTTTGGTTTTCGATGCCTTGCTTTTGGGCGCAGAGCTAGGGGCCGACACCGACACGGCCAATATGCTTCGACAACTAATAATTGAACAGCGGCGACTTGCCGACGAGCAAGCGAGGGCAAACGAGCTAAACGCTCTTGCCTTGCGACATGCAAAGACAATGGAGGATGCGGCGAGGGATGCGACGGATCGGCCGGACAGAGTGGGGGGCGAAATCGTGCGGATGGTGTGGGATCCGCTTAAACCCAAAGAAAAAGACATCGCCATTAAACTCCAAGCAAATAACGGGAACATGTACCAGACCGCCGACGAGAAACACAACTTTTCCGCCGTCCGCAGATGCCGCGATCGCTTGCGCCTTCTGTACGCTAACGCACAAATGGCATTACCCGCTTGGCTCTTGAACCGTAACGAGATTGAAGAACTAAAACGGAGGCAAGACCCGAACCCCGGACGGACAACGCCAAGCGGCGACTTTGTGCGAACCAATCCGAATGATGCCGATGATTTGAATAACTTTTGAATAACGCGAATAACGGAATTGCCGAAGGATTTTTGACAATTCCCCCCATTTTCGGGGCCGGGATGAATAACCCCCCGGAATCTATGAAGCCCAGTAAGCTTCATGGAGAATCCGAAAATGGAAACGACCCAGACCCCGACAGCCCCGAAACTCCCTCCCCGTAGCCGACTCGCTACCCCAAAGCAGACCGCCGCCACCTATGGCATATCTCTCCGCGCACTCAAACGCGCATGGAGTGAACGGCGGTTGAAATACTACAAGATCGGCCATCGCTCCATATTGCTCGATACCCGCGACGTTGAGGATTTTCTCAACCGTTGCCGCGTTGACGCTCTCCGCACCTAATCCCGGAGGCCGACAATGCAAACCAGCAAAAGAGCCGCGCCCCCGGATCGGAGAAACGCGGCAGACGGGCAACACAGTTGCGCCTGTGTCGGAAACTGTAGTCCATGCCGATGCACTTCGCAAGCGGCGCAACCCGCCGCCTTTTGGCGGGAGGTGACACCCAGCCAATGCGCCGATTGCGGAAAGTTGATTGGCGACGATTGGACAGGTTGTGACAATGACCGCATGAGCGACCGGGGCCGCCTGTGGTGTGACCCCTGCACGATGCGGCGGGAGGTGGCACGATGAACGCCAACACCCGCAATCCCCGCGCCGCCGAACGCTACGCGGAAGAAATCCGCCGTTGCCCCAAAGGTGGAAACGGTGTCCATTCTTGGCTGATGACCACGGCGAACCTTGCCGCCATCGCCGGGATTCCGCCCATGACCGCAGAGGCGGAAATCGTCCGCGCCATGACCCGCCCCCCGTCGCCAGCGTCAGAGGTGGCGACGGCGATCCGCAAAGCGTTTTCGGAATATGCGCCGGGAGCCGACTACACCCCGCGCAAGTATTCCGCGCCAAGGCCGAAGCCGCTACCGCAGACCGCAAAAGCGTTCATCCGCAGAGGCGACGGCGCGGAAGAAAGCGACTGGTGGGAGGCTTCGCCCATCCGCATTGACTGGGAACCGGGGCGGGAGGATGCGCTTGCCCTACTGCGAACGCTCTACGCCCCCGGCGAGTTTGTCTTTTGCGGCGAACGCTACGGCGGCGCGGAGGGAGTGCGGACGGCGGCGGATTGGATTGCCCGCATTGAAGGCGGCGCAACCGTCCCGCCACACTTCGCGCCAAATCCGATGACCGGCGAGGCGCACCAAACGGGCGACGGAAAATCCTCCCGCCGTTGTGATGCCGCCGTTGCGTCTTTCCGCTTCGCCGTTGCCGAGTTTGACGGCATGAGCAAGCCGGATCAACTGGCGTTCTGGTGGGGATTCCGCACCGCCCCCATTGTGGCGCTGATAGATTCGGGCGGAAAATCCATCCATGCAATTCTCAAAGTGGATTGCGCCACCCGCGCCGACTGGGAGCAGGAGATCGAGGGAAAACTTTTCCCCCGCGTCTTGTGTCCGCTTGGTTGCGATCCGGCTTGCCGGAATGAATCACGATTGAGCCGACTTCCCGGCCATTTTCGCCGCGAGAAGAACGCTTGGCAAAGATTGCTCTACCTGTCCCCGGAAGGAACCCGCCAATGAATCCCGTTGAAACCATGATTGACGAAACTGACACCGCCACCGCAGAAGCCGAAGGGCGTGGGCCGCTGACCATTGAAAGCATCGCGGATTTTCTCTCCACCCCGCCGCCCCCGCTGGATTGCGTGGTGGATGACCTTTTCGAGGCTGGCGACAAGGGCGAAATCATCGCCCCAAGCAAAGCGCGGAAATCGTTTTTCACGATAGACCTTGCCGCCCATATCGCGGCGGGTCGGGATTGGTTGTGCTTCAAGATTCCGCGCCCCCGGCGCGTCTTGCTGTTCAATCTGGAAATCAAACCCGCATGGATGAAGCGGCGATTCTTCCGCCGCCTTGCCGCCTATGGCATCCGCCCGGAGGAAATCCGCAACACCTTCCATGTAGTCAATGCGCGGGGCAAGGGCCAGGTTGTGCGGGAGCAAGCCGTGGAAGCCGTTAGGCGAGCCGGGGCGGAGGTGGCGATTGTTGACCCCCGCTATAAACTCTTGCGCCCCGATGAACCCGAAAACGCGGGCGAGGGCATGGCCGGGGTGCTGGACTTGCAAGACGCGATGGCCGAAGCGGGCGCGGCGGCAATCCTTGTTGGACACGATGGCAAAGGAACCGCCGGGGATAGGGATGACAGGGACAGAGGCGCGGGAAGCGGATGGACGGGCCGGGACTGCGATTTTCGCATTGTCCTATCCCCACACGCCGACGATCCGCAGGATGCGCTTGTTTTGTCTCTCATGCGCCGGAACTTCCCGCCGTTTGAAAGCGTGACCCTCCGCCATGATGGGGACTCCTTCCAACTGGACGAGGAAACCGCACCCCGCAAGGAAACGAGTTTCACGCGGCGGCAACGGGCGACACCCGCCGCCCCGCTGGATTCTCTCCGCCCTCATGTTCTGGCGGTATGCCGCCAAGCAGGGAAAGCCCTTCCCGCTGGTGTGCTGGAAACAAAGGTGCAGGAGGCGGCGAGGATTGGAGTCAAAAAGGCAAAAGCCCTCATCGCGCTTTGCGAGGAATCCGGGGAAATACAGTCCACCCCGCGCCAAGCCAAACGCGGCGGCGAGATTCGACGCGGTACGCCCGAACAGGTTGCCGAATACTTGACCCCCCGCCTTGCCGTGAAGGTGTCGCCGTGAGAGCGGCGGGGATGTTGTCGCAACTTGTGGCAACTCACGGCAGGGAACAACTTGCCACAACTTGCAAGGTGTTCCGATGTTATGTTGCGCCCCCCTTTATAGGGGCGCGACATGACATAACACCCCCGGCGAAACAAGACCACCAGCCAACCACCAATCACGAAAGAATCAGACCATGACCACGAATCAGACCGCCAGCCGCACCGCCGCCGAAGCCACCGCCCGCCCCGACCTTTACGGCGGGACATACTGGGGCAACTTCACCCTTGCGCGGAATCCAGACATCACGCCCGCCATCATCGCCAACCGCAACCGCTTCGCGGAGGAATGGCGGATAAAGGCCCGGAGCCGCGCCTTGCTCCCGCGCCCAACGGTTATAGGCGGCGAGGACTACGACCACGCCGAGCAATACCGCGACGAGGCGGGATGGTTTGTGCTGGTAGTCAGCAACTACGGCGACATCCCGCCGCCGCCCGTGCTGGGGATGCGGATGATTCCGCCCCTGTACTGCGAAGGGGCGACGAGCTACGCGGGCCGCTTCGCCAGCTTGCGGGAGCTTCGCGCCCGTCTGGAAGCCGTGGAGGGTGCGCCGAAGTTTGGAGCCGTGCGAAACTTGTTCACCGAGCCGCCCACGCCGCGCAGGAGCGCACCGAAGGCGCGGGGCCGACTCATGGCATAGGCCGCGCAGCCGACGCGCCAGAGAGCCGCGCGGGGGGCGGGGCGGGATTCCGCACCCGCACCGCCTCCGCGATGAATAGCAACCATGTTGTAGCAGTTATGAACATATGCCCATATCTATTGAAAGGGAACGGATTGCGCCGTGTCATGCGCTACAACACGCGCCCCGCGCCGGGGTGGGGCCACCCTACGCTTTCCGCGCCCCTCCTCGCCGGGGGTTATGCAATATAAACGGCGCGGGATTATAGGCGCGAACTCTCCGCGCAATCCCCTAGACACGCGCCGCGCCGCCCTTGCGCCGTGCTACAACAATTCCGGGCCTTGAATTTTCCGGGAGCATATACATATACGCCACCCGCCCCCCGACTTCTCCCCCCTCCCCCCGCCCCCCGGTGGAGGTGTGCCGTGTCCCCATGCCGCGCCCCGCCAGCCCCGCACCCTCCGCGCCAGCCCCGCCGCCCCGCCGCCGCCGATCTTCACCGCTCCCCCGCGCCGTGGTGGGCTGGATGGTTTGGCAAGGATGGCCGGGATGGTTGCCGGATTGGTTTGTCAATCGAGCGTCAACGGGCAATCCGAGGGGCGAGCCGCTAGGATGCGATTTGCGGGGGGCTTCTCCCCGGACGGGCAGAGATGGGGGCGGGATGCCGAACGCAAGCCACGCGCCAAGCAGGGGGCAGGGACTGGCCAACGCGGGGCCAAGGCGGGGCAAATAAATCAGCCGTACAGGGTGAGGATATATAAAGGATATATTCCCAAAGGGCAAAACGGGCGCAATCCGGTTTTCATGGGCGCAAATGGCCGAGACAAAGAAAAGGCCCGAAAACATTGGTTTTCCTAGAGAACACCGCCATTTTCAGGCTTTTTTTAATGGAGCCGGCGATCGGACTCGAACCGATGACCTGCTGATTACAAATCAGCTGCTCTGCCAACTGAGCTAAGCCGGCGCTAGGCTTGTTGGAGGCGGACTATGCCCCAACCGGACGGCAATTTCAACCCTAGCGGCGTGGGCGGGGCGGTGAATTAGAGCGCGGGCGGCTGGAGGGCGGCATCCTGCGCGCGGCGGAATTCGGCAGCCTTGATCATCATTTCCGCGAGGGAATGGCAGCCGAGCTTGCGCTTGATGTTGCCGCGGTGGACTTCCACCGTGCGGCCACTGAGGCCGAATTTTTCGGCGATATCGCGCGTGGTGAGGCCGCTGCCCATGGCGGCGAGGATTTCGCTTTCGCGGATCAGCCGGCCTTCGTCGTCGTACTCGTAGGAGTAGATGTAGGTGTGGACATTCATCATAGCGTCAATTTGTACAAGACATATGCTGGCCTCGGAATGGGCGGAAGTCAACCTCAAAGCCTCTGTTGGATGAACGCATTTTCGGCTGGAAGGGACTTTTTGTGTTTGACCGGAACCTCTAATGGATAACCCCTTTATTAATTTATAGGACCGACCCCTTTCCTGAATATAGATTGATCCCTCCACGCTCTCGAATCCTATCCCTATTGATCCATCGTCCCATTTGAGGGCCGTAGTAACGATAGCCGTAATAGTTCAGCTTGGATAAAGCATCATATTCCTTGGTGCTGAATTGATAGCGGGGGGTAAACGCACCCTCCTTCAGCATAACCTCGCCAAAGGGGCTGTAGGTGTACTTCGCCAGTTGGGTTTGATTGTTTGAACTGACCTGAACAATGTTGCCGTTGAAGTCGTAGTGGTAATACACCGCGCCCCCCGCCTGCGTCGAGGCCAAGATGCCGCCAATGCCGCCCGCCCCGCCGCCGACCCTTCCGGACAGATCGGCACCGTTGGTGTAGGTTTCGAGCACGTTCCCCTCGCCATCCGTCACTGTCAGCACTAGCCAGCCCTGATAAAAGTAGCGGTTGGTTGAACCGGGGTCATCGCCCCCGGCTATAGCAGACTGTATGCGTTCCCGGCGGCGGCCGAGGCCGTCATAATGGTTTTCCTGGAGCAAAGCGCCGGTCTTGGCATCGCGGACGGCGACGAGCCGATTCTCGTCGTTCCAGAAGTAGGCGTGACGTCCATCATTTGTCAGATTCCCGTTGGCGTCGTATCCATAGGCATTCTGGGACACCACTACGGAAGTCTGCCGATTGGTGGAGCGTCCGAAGGGATCGGTAAAAACGGTGTCCAGCGCATTGGTTCCGAGCGAAAATGGGAGCCCAATTGCGGCGAAGATCAAATCGGGCGTGAGTTGCGCCTGCACAGAATTGACCGTCACGGTGCCGCCCGCGTAGTTGACCCGCCCCAACACAGCCAGCGAGCCTCCGGGAACGGTGGCGACGTTCTGATTGAGGTGGTTGAAGGAGTTGCTGAACACCAGTCCGTTTTTGTCCTGCTTTACAGGATTGCCAGTGGCATCGTCACGCATTTTGTCCGCCCACATTTTTATGATAAATAATCTATTGATCTAGAGCCTTCATTGGAACTTATGTGTTTGTGGTACATGCGCCTCAGGAGGAACCAAAACCTCTAATGGATAACCCCTTTATTAATTTATAGGACCGACCCCTTTCCGTGCCAACGCGGCTTCGCGTTGGCGCGGTCCTTGGGTGCGCCTATAGCCCCGCGAAGCCCGCCCACGCGGGCGAGCGGCATCTAAGGAACTTGCGATGACAGTTCAACCCAAGTGTCAATAATACCCGAATAGACTCTCCGAACAGACCCCCAATATGAACCCTCCTTAAACCATGCATAAATTAAAACGACCGGTGATATCAATACAAGCACGACCGGCAATACACATAAAAACAATAGACCTCTAAATATGACAATCAATAGGCTTAAAAAGATATCCATGAATCACTCCTTTATAGCCACTCCATACCACCATCGTATATTGACGGACAATCTGGGCAGTCTTTAGCTGTGCCAGCATCATAAGACCTGCTCCTAGTTGCCGTCGGATGTTGTCTCCCTGCGCGATATTTGAACCATTCATCGCCACATATTCCGGTATGCTCCAAAACGCAGTCATAGATGCACGTCACTTTGCACTCACATCCCTGAATCCATATCTCCTGTTTGTGGTGCAGCGTATCACAAAGGACATTGTACAAGCATACGCCTGGATCAGGTTGCGGGGGATCGGGGATACATGTCCAGACTGCAGCGCGTCCCTTTATCCATCGCCAAAAACAGAAAAGACCATGTATATCTAATTCGTTAATAGGAGTGTTGGCAACAAACGCATATAAATTCATCCCACCCCATTCGTCTGCAGGATCTCGGTTAAGCCACCTACCCAATCCCGGGCTGTAGAATCTGTAGCCGTAGTAGTTCAGTCCAGTTAGAGGGTCGTATTCCTTGGTGCTGAATTGATAGCGGGGGGTAAACGCACCCTCCTTCAGCAACACCTCGCCGAAGGGGGAGTAAGTGTACTTCGCCAGTTGGGTTTGGTTGCTGCCGCTCACTTGGACGACATTTCCGTTGAAGTCGTAGTGACAGAACGCTGGGGTGCCAGATTCGGTAGTGGCCAGTATCCCGCCGATGCCGCCCGCGTCACCACCGACTTGCCCGGACAGATCGGCACCGTGGGTGTAGGTCTCCAGCACGTTCCCAGTCCCATCCGTCACCGCCAGCACCAGCCAATTCTGGTATAGATAACGATTGGTGGACCCGGGGTCATCGCCCCCGGCTACAGAAATCTGTATGCGTTCCCGGCGACGGCCAAGGCCGTCATACCGGTTTTCCTGAATCAGTGCTCCTGTTTTCGCGCTGCGCACGGCGACAAGCCGGTTTTCGTCGTTCCAGAAGTAGGCGAGACGGCTATCGTTGGTGAGATTGCCGTTGGCGTCGTACTGGTAGGCCTTCCGGGTCACAACGACCGACGTTTCTCGGTTGGTGGAGCGTCCGAAGGGATCGGTAAAGACCGTATTGAGCGCGTTCGTTCCTAACGTGAACGGAATCCCCGTCGCCGCGAAGATCAAAACAGGCGAAAGCTGCGCCTGCACGGAATTGACCGCCACGGTGCCGCCCGCATAGTTGACCCGCCCCAACACAGCCAGCGAGCCTCCGGGAACGGTGGCGACATTCT
>Ga0209718_1000702_pt1 | contig 43330 bp, 38 predicted proteins | sample AD_JPNAS1_MetaG_FD_184420 | JGI IMG/M metagenome (GOLD analysis project Ga0209718, IMG submission 184420) | Active sludge microbial communities of municipal wastewater-treating anaerobic digesters from Japan - AD_JPNAS1_MetaG (SPAdes) (version 2) | ecosystem: Engineered > Bioreactor > Anaerobic...
GCAGGGACAGGGGCAGGGACAGGGACAGGGGCAGGGACTGGGGCCGAGGCAGGGACAGGGGCAGGGATAGGGACAGGGGCGGGGACAGGAATGGAGACAGGGGAATATGTAAGCAAATCGCGGACTAACAATTGTTCTAGGGCTTCGCTTGGAAAATGACGGTAGGTCATCAGCCGCGATAAAAAGTCTTCGTACGGCTCTGCTTGAGCGAAAAGGTTTGCCACATGCTCTAATTCCCAGGCGCGTTCCCAGTCGGTAGCGGTTTTTAGTTGCTTGGCTAACTTGTGAATCAGTTTGCGTCCAGTTAAGGGCAGATGTCTGACAAACCTGTGGAATTCAACCACTGGATAATATTCCCCCCAAAGGGTGTCTCCACCGTCACCTCCAAGCATTGCTGGAACTTCAGCTTTTTTGGCTAAAACGTATATTGGCAGTGATGAGCTGACTACCGGCTCTTCAACGGCCCTGACCATCCCGACTGTCCAGTCCAAATCCTGTGGCCCAAAGGGAACTGGATGAAAAATGCCACCAAACTTATTTGAGATTTCGCGGGCATAGGATTCTTCGTCAAATTTCCAACCTTTAAAGCTTACTGTGTAGGCGTGAATGGGCTTATTAAAGACTTTTGTGCCTTGTATAAAGGCAAAACTAGAGTCATGACCACCGCTTAGAAGACATCCAAGCTCTTGGGGTCTCTCTTTTTCCAAAAATGTTTCGATGCCGGCTCGATAAAGGCCTTCATACCTGTCAATCTGGGAATCGACATTCGAAAACGCAACCCTATTAAACGAGATTACAGAATAGTTACAGCAGGTTACAACCCCTTTATCCACAGTTACAATTACCGAAGGAAGCAGTTTCTTCACCCCATCTAAAATGGTGTGCTCGGTCATGAAAAAGCCGTTGGACAAGTATCCTGATACAGCTTTCCAATCGATTGTGGGAGGACAGCTGTCATTTTGCTTAACAAAGCTTTCAAGGCTGTTACTGATATGCAAAATGTCGTTGCTTTCCCAAATATAACCGTTACTTGCCTGGTATTTGTTGTTGGCTATCACTATAAAGTCACGAGCGATGTCATAAAGCAGGATTAGATGGTGTCCATCTATCAGTTTGACAAAGTCATCCCCGCAGTTGCGATACAGATGAGCCACAATCTGGGCTTCAGGCAGGCCAGTTGGAACTTTTGGACTGTTGACTTTGAAAATCTTGCCAAAAACAGCTGTGACGATGCCGTCTTGCTGATAGAAATCGTCAGCGCCAGTTAAGGCTAGGCGATCTTGGGCAAAATCAAAGGCCGGCATGTCGTTTTGATGCCATTTTTCTAATAGCTGATGACTGTTAAGGGAGACCCACACTTTCACTGGCTGAACCAATGCTATTGCCGCTTTGGAGTATAGCTTAGATTTGGGAGGCGGGGGCGGGGATAGGAGGCAGGGACAGGGGGGGCTAAAATCTGAGTATTGAATTTCGTTACATTGGCGCTAGTTTTGGTAAACTGCGCTGGCGTGCTTGTTGGAAAGATACTGACGTGGCCAAAGTATTATTAGCTGTACCTCCCATGGAAGCTTCAACTGTGACGCCGCCGTTAGGACTTGGCTATTTGGCGGCTGTTCTTAGACAGCATCATCACGATGTTTTAATCCTTCACGCTGATGCTAGGCTTATGGGCGTTCGCGAATTTTTGAAAGCCGTAGTTTCATATGCCCCTGATGTTTTAGGTATGACTGTGCCCACAATGGCTTGGCCTGTGGTCAGACAAATTGTTCAGGCGCTCAAAGCAGATCCTAAATTTCGTGGAAGTATCGTGCTTGGTGGTAGTCACCCGACGGCGCTACCTGAGCTCACTTTGCGTCAAAGTGGCGCCGATGCCATCGTTAGAGGCGAAGGGGAGCTTGTAATACCAAAATTGGTTGAGGCATTAACAAACAAGGCGCCCCTTGCAGGTATTAAGGGAGTATCTTGGTCTGAAAATGGCCAAGTTCACAACGGAGAACCGGAAAAGCTGATTAATGACCTTGATTCAATACCATGGCCAGCATGGGATTTGATGCCGCCTGCCAATTATCCTGATGCCCCACACCAGCTTTTTTCAAGAAGGTTTCCAGTCGCACCTGTGATTACCTCCAGGGGATGTCCTTTTGGCTGCTCCTTTTGTGCCTCCTCGGGAATGTGGGGCAGGACATGGCGAAGGCGTGATCCAAAGTTGGTGGTTGACGAAATAGAGCACCTTGTAAAACGATGGGGAGTGCGAGAAATCCACTTTGAGGACGATGAGTTTCTTGGCAATGAAGACCGAATTGTTGAGCTGTGTGACGAGCTGGTTGCAAGAAAGCTTGACCTTGTATGGGCCTTGCCAAATGGTGTGCGTACCAACGCGATCACGGATCGCGCGGCGGCCGCAATGGCAAAATCCGGCTGCTATGAAGTGGGCCTTGGAATTGACGCTCCTTGGCCTCACCAGCAAGAAAGAGTAGGCAAACCTCGCGCACCAGATGCCGCAAAAAGGGCGATTGAGATTGTCCAAAGGCACAACATGGAGGTACGAGGCTATTGGATTCTTGGCTTTGATGTGGATACCAAGCAAGACGTCTTGCGCACCATCGATTTAATGCTTGAACTACCTGCTGATTTTGCGGCCATTGGAGTTCCTGCACCGCTGCCAGGCTCGGCCGATTTTAAGGCCTTTTCCAAAGACCTTGATTTGGAAAACTTTGATTGGAACGAAATCAGCTATTTCAAGGCTATCGATTCACCTAGCCTTTCGAAGGATGAACGCCAGGCCCTTTTACGGCAAGCTGTACTGCGGTTTTATCTGCGCCCCCGCCAGATCGCCGGGCTTTTAAAAAGGCTGCGCCTGCGGCAGTTGCCATTTGTCGGCTTGGGAATGTGGCGCTATCTGACAGGGATGCTGAAGTTTTCTGATAGAGATTCTTGATGAAAATATGCACGCCGGTTTCATGGGGAGGCACCTTAGGGGCAAATGGTTATCATCACTTTGGTGAACCAGCGCGTGATGAAAAAAACACCCTCATATTTTCAGGCTTTATAAAGAATCGACATCAATTAACAAAAGATACCAGTCAGTCAGATGCAGAACTTGTTTTAGCTGGAATACATACTCAAGGCACTGATTTTATTAAACGTTTAGAGGGCAGCTTTGTCATAGCTTTGTGGGATGGGGCAACACTAAGCCTGTTTAGGGATGGATTTGGGATTAAACCTTTGTACTGGTCAAAGCTTGGAGGGCAGTTTAGTTTTTCAACACATATCAGGCCTCTACTGGAGGCTGGAGTACCTGCTGAATTAAACGAAGAGGCGTTACCTACATGGCTGTCTTTACGATACGTACCTGGACCTGAAACGCTGTTTAAGGGAGTTTTTTTGGTCCAGCCTGGGACCTGCCTGCAGGTAAAAAGTGATGGCCAGATTGAAACGAAGGTGTTTTATAGCTTGCCTGATGGAGTGGTTGACAAAGGCATTTCAAGAAAACTGGCAATATCTAACACGCTGGATATTTTGGCCAAAAGTGTTTCTAACGCCATTTCAGTCGGTTCTGGTCAAAATGGCGTTGGAATGTTGTTGTCATCAGGAATTGATTCCGCAGCCATCGCGGCGCTGGCCAAAGGGCACAAGATAACTGCTTTCACGTACGGCATGGCAGGGCAAATAAACGAGATTGATGAGGCAAAAGCGATAGCTGGTGAGTGCGGATTCGAGCACATTTCAGTTAAAGGCAGACCTGATGACTTCAAAGCCTTGAAAGATGCGATTTTTGCCTTGGAGGAGCCTCTAGGAGACGCCGTCATCGCTGCGACTTGGCGATTGATGACAGTCGCCGGGGCTCATAGTTCCGTGCTTTTAAGCGGGGAAGGCGCCGACGAGGTGATGGGAGGATATGTCCACCATCTTGTGTACGCAAAATTGGCCTGTTTTGGGCAAAAGCTTCCTCGCAAAGCAAGAAATCTGATGGCCGACGCAATGTCAGCCATTCCTGCCAAAGTTTGGGACCTAATGATTCCTTATCCCGGAAAACCTGGTAAGAAGGCTTTTGAACGAATTGGAGCCGCCATAAAAAGTCTGGAACATCCAGCACATAGCTGCGCCGCATTACAAAGCCTTTTTAGCCCAGACGAACAAAGGCGTTTACTGACTAAAGAGATGGCTGCTAAGACAAATTGGAGGGCTGACGCGGCTGCAAACGCCATAAGCGTACGCTGGGGTAAGGGGAGCGACATAATCAATCCTCTTTTAAGGGCGGATTTAGCGGGCTGGAACGTTGACTACAATATGCTGCGAATGTCTAAACTTGCGGCAGCTAACGGCATTGAGCCGGTTTTCCCATACCTGGACCATCGATTAGTTGAGCTTTCTCTAACGGTGCCAGGAGACTACAAAATCAAAGGGTGGCAGCGTAAGGTTTTACTTAGGAAGGCTTTGAACGGTGTGGTTTCCAACAAGATTCGCCAGAAGGAAAAGCACCCATTTACCCTGTCTGCTTGCCAGGTGTTTGATACCGGTTGGAAAAAGTTGGTATCCCAGACCTTAAGCGAAGAGTCAGTGCGACAAAGGGGTTGGTTTAATCCGTTGGAAGTCGCCAAAATCAGGGACGCGGCCCCTGGTAATCTACTTTATGACAAGCAAAGGGGCGCTTTGGTCATCCTGGAACTTTGGGCCAGAATGTACCTTGATAAAGCAACTGGGCAAGATTAGACAAGGCAAATTGCGCGTCGGCTGTTTTACAGCGAAACCAAATAAAATCCGGGTATTACACCTTTTTAAATCAATACCTTTTTGGTAAAGATTAGCTTTACCCCTTGACAAGTTTGTTTGAGGCCGTAATTGTTTGGCATGCTTGGTGGGTCGTGGCAAATGGGTGCCCTTCTCGCTGGGCCATCCCAAACCAAACGAGGGAGGCGCCTGTGAAAATACTGGTTACTGCAAAGCGGGTCACTGACCCAGACGCAAAAATTCGCGTCAAAGCTGATGGCACTGGCATTGAAACTGCTGGTCTGGAGTACAAACTTAACCCCTTTTGTGAGAACGCGATTGAAGAAGCAGTTCAACTGAGGGACAAGTTGGGTGGAGAGGTCATTGCCGTGACAATCGGAAACGATGACGCGGTTCAGTCACTGCGCTCTGCCCTTGCGATTGGAGCAGATCGCGGCATCCATGTGAAGCTAGCTGACGAGGAAATGGACTCAGACCTGGCGGCCAGGATTTTGGCCAAGGTGTTTCAAAATGAGTCCCCGGATCTCTTCCTGCTTGGCAAACAAGCTGTTGATGGTGACTCCAGCCAAGTTGGCCAGTTGGTGGCAGAATATTTGGACCTGCCCCAGGCTTGTTTCGCGTCTGCTATTGAAGCGGCCGCTGACAAATTGACTGTTACTCGTGAACTTGATGGCGGATTGGAGACCATCGAAGTGTCTTTACCAGCGGTAGTTACCGCTGACTTGCGATTAAATGAACCTAGACTTCCAACGCTGCCAAACGTGTTGAAGGCCAAGAGGAAACCTGTTGCGGAATTTACAGTCGGCGACCTTGGAATTGACCCGACTTTAAAGGTCGTAACTGTGGCCTATGAGGCTCCAGCTGCCAGGGCAGGTGGTATCAAGGTCAAGTCTGTCGAAGAATTGATGGACAAGTTGATTAATGAGGCCAAGGCGCTGTAAGGCGTGCAAGCTGCGTAAGCGGCAGCAAGGAGGAAATACATGAATAATATTCTGGTAATAGCTGAAGCGTTCCAGGGAAAACTCCGCAAGACAAGCTTACCCGCCGTGACTTTTGCAGCCCAGTTGGCTGGCAAGACAGGTGGGGAGTTTTCGATAGCATTGCTCGGTTCTGGCATCTCTGGACTGGCTGGTGAGCTAAGCAGCTTTGGTGCCAAGAGCGTGTACATAGTTGATGCCCCTGAGTTTACTAACTATTTGGCTGGTCCATGGGCTAAGGCCGTGGTGACATTGGCTGACAAGATTGGCGCGACTGCAATAGCTGGTGTTGCAGACACCTTTACTAGGGATCTGTTTCCAAGGGTGGCTGCCAGATTAAACGCTGGTATGGTCAGTGAGGTTACAGCCATTTTTGGTGAAGGCGCCGATGTGACATTCCAACGTCCAATGTGGGCTGGCAACGTTTTGGGCACCGTCAAGGTTCAAACCCCAAAGTCTGTGTTTAGCGTCAGAGGGACAGACTTTGAGCCACCGGCTGCTGGGGCGACTTCTCCAGTACAAAACGTTACTTTGGCCTACGAAGATGACGGCAAGGCCAAGTATGTTAAGTTTGAGCCAACCGTTTCCGCCCGTCCGGATCTTGGGGAAGCAAGCGTCGTCATTTCAGGTGGCCGTGGCTTAAAGGACAAGGCCGGGTTTGCGCTGCTGGATGAAATGGCAGACCTTTTGGGTGCCGCAATTGGCGCCACCCGCGCAGTTGTTGACGCTGGCATTTGTCCAAATGACCTGCAGGTAGGCCAAACTGGTCGTGTTGTAGCGCCTCAACTGTACTTCGCGGTTGGCTTGTCTGGCGCTATCCAGCACGTTGCAGGTATGAAGAGCTCAAAAGTCATCGTGGCTATTAACAAAGACGAAGAAGCACCTATTTTCGCAGTAGCTGACTATGGCTTGGTGGGTGATGTGTTCAAGGTGATCCCAGAGCTTACCGAAGCAATCCGCAAGCACAAGGGATAGTTTGAGAGTCGCTATTTCCTGTTGAACTTCACGTAGATTTTGTCATCGGCGGTCTTAAATCGCACAGGTGCGCCTGATTCATCGAGATAGACCTCTGCTGTTCCACAATCGCCTTCTATCTTCCACAGGTTCAAGGACATGGTTTCTTCCTCGCTGACTGGAAATTCCTGGGGGCCTGCAAAACTTACTTTTGCTTCTCCAAAGGCGCCTTTCGTGAAGCCAGCACAAGGAACAACGCGCTCTGCCGGCTCTGCACCAAGAATGGCCAATGCCAACGCTGGTGAGTCTAAATCCATCGGGGACACAGAAGTGACTTCTCCAAGCGTGGACACCTCTCCCCTACCGCCTTCAACCTTTTCCACTCGCATCTTCACTTCTTTTTCATACTGGAAAAGCATACGGTATTCTTCGTTGCTGCCTTTCCTGACCCAACGCTTGCATTTGCCTAGCACGCCATCAATGGTCAGTTCTGCGTAAAGTCGCTTTTCAGGTGTGCCGCGCTTTTTTCCGGTCAGAGCCTTTTTGCCAGCATAGAAGTTGCCGACAACAAAGACACCGCCTTCGTTGCGAACGACGGCCATGTCATATCGTCCAAGGTGTTTATCGCCCGTCTCTACTCGAAATTCAGTCAAGCCACCGCTTTGAGCAGATGCAGGAAGGCTAAGTGCCATAGTTGCGGCAACTGCTAAGGCGAACCAAATTCTCATTTTCCCTCCCAAAGTAAGAACGGCGACTATTTTAGCACATTGACGCAGGTGATGTGGCATGGGGGCTTTGTGCTGTGGGATTAAAGGGAGATTTTGGGGCCAAACATTGAAGTCAAAAGGTAATTTGGGGGCTCTATTGTGGGATTGAAACGTCCTTTACAACTCCCATGTGCTGCATGTTGGAGGCACCAGAGTCGCCTACTAGTGCTGGAGAGAAGTAGTTGTCTAACTGACTTTGGGTGAAATCTCGGCTGTCAAAGACCAAGCCGTTTTCAAAAATTAGGTCTGGCAACCCAGAGGCTCCAAACACGACTGGGACCTGATATTCCTTCAGATACGTGTCTAATAAAACGAAATCATACTGTTTTGAACGACTGGCATTTGTCCCGTATCTGCCATCGTAACCAACCGGATGGGGGTCAGACACATCAAAAACCTTCTCGCCCTGCCATTTTCCAAAACCGTTGTCGCTTACAGCGAAAGTACCGTTGAAATCTCCCCCAACGACGTACCAACAACAACCTGGATTGGCAGCACGATGTTCAGCCACTTTCTTGACCACAACTTGGGCGGCTGTTACTTGGTCTGAAGCTGGGCTCGTGTGGAGGTGGACGCTGATAGCAAACAAGTCCTTTGGGCCAGGGATATCAATTCTGGCCCAATCCAAGTCACGATTGCTGATGTTGGGATCATCCCAGTAACCGAACTCCACAATGGGCCAGCGGCTTATGACACCATTGGGGATCTGCCCATTACCCACAGAATAATCGCACTCAGCACCACAGACGTCGTTGGTCATTTTACGAAAATCTGACGCGCTGTTGTTTTCGTAGTTGAACTCCTGGACTAGGTAAATGTCACCAACGCAGCCGGCCATAAGTCGAATTCCGTGGCCTGGGGTATAGGACTGATATCTTCCACTGGTCAGATTGGCTGCAACAAACCGAATATGCAGCGGATCGCCTCCAGTTCCAGGGTCTTCCTGTGTTGTACCGTCATCTTTTATGTCCGCATCTTCAGTAATTTCATCTTCATACTCAATGGGATCAGGTGTGACATCAGGCTGGCCATCGTTATCTTGGATATCAAGGTCATTTGCGTCTGGGTCGGTGTCAGGGTCTATATCGTAAGCAGCATCATCCCGGTCGACAAAGCCGTCATCAAACGTCAGGTCAGCAAAACCGTCGTCCACAAAGCCGTCATCAGTGAATGCATCGACGGCGTCAGAAATACATCCATCCGGTGATACATGGTCGCCATCGTCATCCAGGACGTCTCGTCCAAAATCCGTTTGAGCATCTAGGGTTTCATCACCAGCAGCAACATCAAACAGCGGAATATCGAATCTTGTTTTGGGCTCGACAGTGGCACCACCACAGGCCAAAAACGGTAACAAAACAAAAAGGGATAACTTTCGCATTTAAAGACCCAACAAAGCCAACCCTGCATTATCAAAGTCCGGCTAGGCCATGTCAAGATTTACCCCCGAACCGCCGAATTGAACGCAAAACGGCCGTTAATTTATTGGGGTGGCTTTTTGGGGTTAAGCCGATAATTTAGACCTCAACTAAGATAGGACTGCCATTTGATTTAAATGAATGAGATAATGAAGGGTCCGTTTGGGGGCTTTTATTGCAATCAACAATGGAGGCGAAATGAGGCGACATCTGCTGTTTAACTGGCACGCAAACCATGAGGCCTTGAAGCAGGCATTAGAGCAGGATATCCAGGAACCACGCGACGTTAAGCCGACTGGAAAAGGTTGGACCTATGTTACTTTTGTAAGACCAGGCACTAGGGCATCTCAGGTATTGTTTGATGTGGACCAGCTTGACCAGTTGGCAAAGGATAACGGCTTTTATCTTCCCAAAGAAGTTTTGGCTAAGCATAACAAGGTGGTAGTTACAGCAAAATCTGAAGATATTGGGCCTTCTGGGCAACTGTTTGCGTTGGTCAGGTTTTTAGAGGCCTTTGCTAAGCGCAACAGCGATACAGATAAGGCCCCTGTTTCGGGGTTTTATGGCAAACTTGGAGGCTCGTTCAATAGGCGCCACAAGGGGCGAGTCTTGGTGATGTATGCTGAAAATGATGAATCGCTTCTTGAGGTCATGGCAAGCGCCGAGATTATAGCGCCCCAATGTAAGATTCCAGGCGTCGAGCTGACCGTTTCCATAACCAATGCCCTTTCAGCGCTGCCTAGGCTGCTTACTGGATTTGATGATCCGGAATACAGAAGCACCGGGGCCACAATGTTTAAAATCAAGGATGTAACGAAATTTCACACCGTTTTAGACGAAGCCCGTCAAGACCAGCCCAAATATATTTTTGAGGCAACCCCCAGGTAATTCCCAGGAAAACTAGGTCGTAGTGAGAGAAGCGTCTTTATGAAATCGCAAAACCTAACGAGGCCTGATTCATCGCCAATTGGGGTATTTGACTCTGGTTTCGGGGGTTTAACTGTCCAACGAGTACTGTTGAATGAACTGCCCGAATATGACTATCTGTATCTGGGTGATAGTGCTCGTACCCCATATGGTACTCGCAGTGCTGACGTGGTTTTGCAGTACACGGTTGAGGCGGTTGAATGGCTGTTTAGAGCTGGATGTCCCTTGGTGGTGTTGGCTTGTAACACGGCCACCTCCATGGCCTTGCGCACGATCCAGATGCAATTGCTTCCATCTGGGTGGCCTGATAGGCGGGTTTTAGGTGTCGTCAGACCTTCGGTGGAAGAACTGGCTGAACTTGAAATTGGGGCATTGCCAGGCATAACCCCACCTTCCAATGCAGCTGGCACTGTTGGAGTTCTGGGAACCCCTGGAACCATTCGCTCAAATATGTATCAAGAGGAGCTGTCATTGTTGGCGCCTAGTATCAGATTAGTCCAGCAGGCTTGTCCAATGTGGGTCCCCTTGGTGGAAAGTGGGGAACTTGAGGGGCCTGGAACCGACTTTTTTATCCATCGTTATCTTGACCCTTTGTTTGTGGGAACTGGTGCGCCAAAACCGACTAAACTGCTGCTTGGATGTACCCACTATCCCCTTTTGCTGCCCGGAATTAAAAGGGCTGTACCGTCTTACGTTTCGGTGTTAACCCAAGGTAGCATTGTTGCAAGGCGGCTTAAAGATTGGTTGGACAGGCACTCAAACATGGAAAAAAGGCTCAGCAAGTCCAGTGCCGTAAGATTTGTAACCACTGACAATGCCGATTGGTTTTCTCTAAATGGGTCCGCTTTTCTTGGAAAGAACTTCCAGGCAGAAAAAGTGCGACTAACTTGAGTACGTTTGATGGGCACGTTCAAATAGATCCTTGACCTGAAAAACTGCACCTGACAGAATGCGGACATGGTTTTGTCCATTATTGCCGCGTTGGCGGCCTTAACACTTGCGACCGCTTCGATAATTGCTTTAGGCAACTTCTTTGCGGGCAGGAAGTTGCTGAAAATGGGGCCGCAGTTTAGATCTGGCCTGGTCGTGGCACCTACCACCTATTCAGGGGCAAATCCTTTGGTTATTCGGGTGTTGGCTGCTGCTGCCGATGAAGGACCTATCGATGTTTGTTGGGCGGTAACACCAAATGACACCTATACAGCCGCAAGGGTTGAGAGTGTTCAAAAGCAGTTTCCAAGGGCCGACTTGAAAATCGTTAATGGGGAGCTGGATTTCATTTCAGTGCCGGCGACGGTCCTTGCCACACAAGGGTTAAGCTGCGCCAATGATGGGGTTGTCGGGGTCATCCACACGTTTGCTAGGCCGTCATCAAAGGATCCTGGAACCATTCTTGCGGCAGCTAATGGGCCTAGCCTTGTTGGCCCTGTGGCTATGTGCCCTGCGCCTTCAGCAAACATGGAGCCCGGTGAGGTATTGGCCGCTCGTGGACTTTGCGACCAGGCTCCCATCTTGTTTTCAATTCATGGAGCTGCTGGGTTGTGGCCTTTGTTTGTTTCAGCGCCACTTGAGCTTTGGCAAAAGGCAGCACAGCAGCCCTTGGCAATGAACAGGCCTAATGCTTTGGCGATGTTAGCGGCTTCAGTTGACAGGCGATATGCTCGTTTGCTGCCGACAGGAGTTGGAATTGCGCCAAACACGATTCGACCGTTAAGGCGCGCCCATTTTCAGTGGCTTATCCATTTTCAGCCATTACATTCTGCTGCAACTGCGGCCAGCCTGACAGCAATTCCAGGTTCGCTGTTGGCTTGGTTGCTGGCTGGCAGTCCACCTGCAACTTCACTGGCATTGGTGGCTTTGGGACTTGCGCTGGCAAGCAGGGCTTTAGTCAGCTTCACGTGGACAAGTAGCATTTTGGGAAGTAAGACTGCGTTTCAAACTTGGTTAATGTCCCCTTGGCGAGACTTTCGAACTTTAATCTCGTTTATTGCGGCCGCTGTAAACAAGCAACATGAAACAAGTGACAAGGATGAAACCCCTTTTAGAATCGAAAAAGGTGGAATCTTAGTACCTAAAACCATGAAAAAGTAGGCTTTTTCCGGACCTTACCTGTTCATTTGGTTTCCAGGACTGGCAGGATTACGGCCCCTGATTTTCTGTCAAGCTCCGGATTTTGTGGCCAATTGGCCTTTAACAGCTGGCCTGGAAAAAAGCCGCCCTTTTTTGTGACTATGAGGGTCAAGCCTTTGGCGCTGCAACCGTACTGACCTAGGCCGGCTGGTACGAAAAACTTCTGGGAAATGACCCGCACTCCATCAGGGGTAAAAACATCGCCTTTGGTCGCCAAAAAAAGAGATAAAGACAAATCCTCTTTTGGCATCTTTGCACGAGCGGTCAGGCTTACAAGCCATTTTGGAGCCCCCTTAACATCGAAGTTAAAGTGACACCACTGGCTGCGCGAATCGCCTGGCATAGGACATTCGTTGCTGTGAGTGCAGGGGGCTAAGGGAACAAACCCTTGTTCGATCAGCATTTCCCGCAGCTTGGATATGGCTCGACCTCCCCAACGAGTGCCAGGTTCTATCAGCAGCAACTGTCCCCCAAAACCGACCGCTTTGGCCAAAATATGGGCGCTTCTTTCCATTTTGGCAGCAGATCTGGCCGAGCTGTCAAATTCGTTAAAGGCATTTGCTGCAACCACCCAGTTAGCTGGAGCGGAGTTTTTTGCATCTAGGCTGCCCTTGACTAGGTTGAACTTCCAGGGGCAGCTCTGGCCTGCAAGTGCCTTAAACAGGTCCATGCCTACGCGCATGGATCGTGGTGCCAAGTCTACGCACGTAAATGTCAGTTCCCTGTCACGCAGATGGGGCAAGCCAATGTACATGGCCAATGGAACTGTCAGTGGTCCAGAGCCTAGGTCAAGCAGATGACTACCGCTGGGGACGTCGATTTGTAAGCCCTTGAAAAGCCTGGCCAATCGAAGCAGATTCCAGGGCAAGAAATAGTATAGATAGGCGGAAAAAAACCTTGGTTCGGCCATGTAGTCTGGCCTTCTCAAGGCTCTATCCCTGGTTAGGTAATCGGACAAATCCTTTACTGCATATGGCAGGTCCTGGCGAAATTTCGGCTTTAAGGGAAAGACGGTGGCAAGGGCACTGTCTAGCTTGTTAAGAGTTGCCACGCTGTCAGCTGGCAAAGGAGGAAAAAGGGTCTGTTCCATGGTTTCTCCCTGTGCTGAGTGTTTTGGGGACTCAGGCTGGTGGGCGTATTTTAGCCTAGTTAGTACGCATCAGTGCACTTACACCGAATTAGTGGGAGTAATCATCTGAATTGAGGCAGTTCGACTGTCTATTGCACCTGGAGGAAGATGAACTATCCCGAATTTTTGGTCAAACGGTTCTTGTATTACCCGATCATCCATGCCTTGCCATGGTTCAATGCAGATAAAGGGAGCGCCAGCATCTGACCAAATACCAAGGTGAGGAAAATCAGCAAACGACACGACCACCCCATACTGTTCATCATGGTCTAAAAGCGATACTTTGCGTTTGGATGGCTCTACGTTACTGAGATCAATCATGTAAGTACGATCCAAGCCACGCTCTGTAAAGGGAAAATCGACTGTCCCGTTAACCAAAAAGGAGCCGCCAGTCAACTTACAGTCGTCATCGTTTTCCAAAAACGTGATGGGCTGAGCCGGCAGTTTAAGCTTGCAGTCGGCCTTAGTCCCGGACTTAAAAGGCAAGGCAAAACCTGGATGCCAACCAACCTGAAACGGCATGATACGGTTACCGGTGTTTTGTACTGTGATTCGTGTAGAAAGCCCGTTGGAATCTAGGAAATATTCAACTGAATACACGAAATCCCACGAATACATGGCTTTCGTCGCATCGTCTGACTTAAGCTGATAAGACAGTTTGAATCCGCCATCAACTTCACCGACGTAGCCAAGCTCTAATTCTCGTTTTCTTACGAATCCATGCAGTCCAGGAAAAGAAACTTCATCGCCCTGAGTTGTTTTAGAGCGATGGTTATGAAGGCCGCCAACAATGGGAAAAAGCAAGGTGGCATGGCTCTTCCAGAACTTTTCGGGGTCGTCAGTTAATCCATCGCGCCAAATCAAGCCTATAGCGTGCTTTAAAGAGCGAAGGCCAATGACTTCAGCTCCTAAACGGCGGATGACTAGACGCCAGTTGGGAGTTTCAACGATATCAATGCCTTTTTTGCCATCGTAAGTGTAGCTAAACAACTTTTGACTCCTTGGTTTAGATTTGCAAAGGGCCGCCGATGTTAAACCACTGTGATTTCCACGCCTTTTTTGGCTAAAGCTTCTTTATTTTCCAGCAGTTTTTGGGCGGCTATCGTGTCGAGAATGTATATTAGGTTTCCGCCCTTTGCAGCGTACTGCTGGCCGTAGCTGATTGGAACATCAGGCGAGACAGGGCCTAAAAGGGAATCGGTTACAGGCTCAATTTTTCTGGCACCGTTTGCCATTAAAACGACGGTTTTAGCAGCATAAGCTGATTGAGCACCCATGGTGACTGCATAAAGAGGGCAATCTTCGATTATGGCAAAGTGCCCATCAGTAACGGCGTTTTGCCTGGTGTTTTCGTCAAGGCGCACCAAAAGCATCTTGCTGTTGGCGAATGGAATGCCAGATTCATGAAATGCCACGTGGCCACGGCCGCCTACGCCAAGAATCTGAAGGTCGATACCTTTGGCGGCGGCGATCCTTCTGGTGTACGCGTTTAAGACATCGTTTCGTACGAATTTTAAAGTCTCGTTTGTGGCATCTGTGTGGATCACTATGGAGCGCCCGGCGTCATCACCTTCCTCATGCCACTGTTTGCTGCACTTTTTTAAGGCGGCCGTAAGCTTGTTTTGGTCAACAAGGGGACCACCTGGCACCGAGGTCGAAGCAAAGGGCGTTTTTAGTTTTCCAAAGAATTCGCGAATCATAAAGTAGCCATAGGATTCAGGATGAAGGCATCGATCTTGGGCAGTTTCGCCTGGAAGCCCAATGTATTCGTCAAGGTTGAAGCTTTGAATCCTAGAAGAATCGAATTCACCACCATTGGCTGCAGCAACAAGGCGCTTATACAGGCCAGTTGGGGTATTTCCAGTTGCAAGGCCAAAAACGAAACGGTCCTTTCTAGCCAAAACCGTTTTAATCTGGTCCTTTACAAGATCAGAAGCAACATCGCTCATGTGTTCAAAATCGCGGGTAACAAAAACTTTAATTGACATGGCAACTCCAACAAAAGGCACAAAGCTTCTACCCGAAAGTTAAAAGAAGGTCCAGAGGGTGGTACCTTCGACCTGTTCCTGTCCCTGATCCTGCTGACCTGATCCTGCTAATTAGCATGTTTTGGTTCCTGATTGTTTGTTGGGCTGTGGCGTTTTATCTCTTCGTTACAGTTGTAAAACATGTCCGGGGGCATCCTTCCGGGCCCAAAATCTCCCGTAGCCACCCCGACTGTCTCTTAGTGACATCGTCCGGGCGAAATATACGATTGCTAACGTGTACGTTCATGCTTTTGGCCCGGACGGGCCGCTGCGCGGCCTTCATGTCAACCAAAAGACGTCGGGTCCCGGCAACTCCCGATAGCGCCCTCCAGGATTGCCCCCGGACCATGTTGCTGGGTGCCCTCTCGACCATCTTTTAGCTCCAAATTGTGCTAAACAGTAAGATCATCCCCCTGCCCCTGCACCTGTCTCCCACCGCCTCACTAGGCTAACACATGACCTCAAAATCACCGGATAGATTTGCAAATCTGTAATCTCTGGCCAACAATAGATTGGCCGTTTTATCCCGTGGTCTACCTGTGTCTAAATTGATTAACAGGGAGACGGAGGTACAAAAACGGTATGAAACACGATAGCAACACAACTGGAGGGAGTGTCTAACATGGCAACCGCCGAACAAATCAAATCCCTCATCCGCTCGCATTTGAATGATCAGCCGGAGCAGTTCTTTACCATTGCTCTGCAGGTTGCGGCCCACGAAGCGAAGCAGGGACACCAGAGCCTTGCTGACGAGATACGAACCCTAGTCGACAAGGCCAAGGCACGTCACCCTCGGGTTATTCCCTTCATGCCGGATCTGGACCTGTTAGTGATGACTTCTGAGCCCAAGGAACGTCTTGGCATACTGGTGCAATCTGACGAGATGGGCACAAGAATTGAGCGTATCCTACGCGAGTACAGGCAAAAAGCAAAACTAGAGAAGCACGGCTTGTCTCACAGGCGAAAGATCCTGCTCGCTGGACCGCCTGGGACTGGTAAAACCCTCACTGCAGCAGTACTGGCCGGTGAATTGGGGTTGCCTCTTTTTACCATCATGATGGATAAAATGGTCACCAAGTTCATGGGAGAGACCAGTGCTAAGTTGCGCCAAATTTTTGATGTCATTCAGCAGCGACGAGGGGTCTATCTTTTTGATGAGTTCGACGCCATTGGGGGTGAACGTAGCCGTGAAAATGATGTCGGCGAGATGCGCAGGGTACTCAACGCATTCCTTCATTTCATCGAGCGTGACGCATCGGACAGCCTGATCGTGGCTGCAACTAACAATCCCCATATATTGGACCAAGCGCTTTTCCGGCGTTTTGACGACATACTACACTACCACCTGCCGGAACAGGCGGAGATCGAACGTTTGATGGCCAACCGTCTAGGATCGTTTCGCTCCAAAAAAATGCAGCTTTCAACCGCCGCCAAAGTTGCTGAATCGCTCAGCCATGCCGAGATCGCCCAAGCTTGTGACGACGCTATCAAAGATACGATTCTTGCTGACCGAAAAACCGTAACCGCAACGCTACTCAAACAAATGCTTCATGAGAGACGGTCCGCTTATAACGCAACCAGAAGGGGCTAATAGCGTATGCGCACAGAATATCCCCTTATTTTTCTACGGGATTCAGCTAAGGCAGTTGAATACAAGTCGCCAACAAAAGGGGGTAAGACGAGCGAGTTTCCACACAGAGATCGGAAGTTGCACAGTGCCAAGCTCCTGAAGCAATGGGCCTCCATCTGGGAAACTGCAAAAGAACAATCCCGAATGGCGGTGGCGATTACGGCTAATAACGGAGTTTATGTTGAGTTCAAAGGAGCGCCGGGATATGAGCTGATTACCAAGAGCTTGGAAGATCTGGGTGCCGGGATACGCCTTCACAACGTCTATTCTGTCCCCGACGAAAGTGACCCGACCAAGAAATCCACCCGAGCAACAGTGTTTATTCCCTTCGGTAAGCAAGATAAATTTCTCAAGAAAATCAAAGAATACGCAGAGAAAGAAACTAAAAGAGGCAAACCGAAGAATGCGAATTTGATCCAAAGCATCGAGGATATAAGGCTCGCTATACTTGAATCTTTCTGGTGTGACGAAACTAGTCTCATGCCGCAGGGCACTACGCCTGTATGGTGCGAGATTTGGCTTCATGGAACCGAGGATGACAAGGCCGGTGTTGAGAAGCGCTTCAGGAAAACTGCAACCTCCTTGGGCCTTAATATGCTGTCACGCTGTCTGTGTTTTCCTGAAAGGATCGTTCTGCTTGGAAGGGCTACACGTGAACAGCTTATCAAGCTGATCGAATCCAGTCCGAACATTGCTGAATTCAGACGGGCGAAAGAGACCGCCCGGTTTTTCCTGGAACTAGAAAACAGGGAGCAAACGGAATGGGTGAAAGATCTTTACTCTCGCCTTAAAGTAAGTCCTGATCCTAAGGTGGCCGTATGCGTGCTTGATACGGGTGCAAATAACGGGCATACCCTCCTTCAGCCAGTCCTTGCTGATGATGATTGTCACTCGGTGGAACCCGACTGGGGAGTTAACGATGATAGTGGTCATGGCACCTTGATGTGCGGAGTCGCCGCTTTTGGTGATTTGACTGATGTATTGCAACACAACAATCCAATCCAGATTGATCATTGCCTTGAGTCGGTGAAAATGCTTCCCTCACGGGGAGCAAACGATCCAGACCTGTATGGAGAGATCACCATCCAAGGAGTATCTCACGCCCAAATCAAGGCTCCAGCAAGAGAACGTATCTGTTGTATGGCGGTGACGTCTGGAGATGGACGCAATCAAGATCGGCCTTCTTCCTGGTCGGCGGCCATTGACCAACTCACGTCAGGGTATAGCGACGATACTTGCCGACTTTTCATTGTTTCAGCCGGAAATATTAGGGATCAACGGAGTTGGACTGACTATCCTAAAAGCAATTTGCAGTATTCCGTAGATGACCCCGGCCAGTCTTGGAACGCTCTCACGGTAGGCGCATATACGAACAAGGCCATTCTGTATGACAAAGACCTCCAGGACAACATTCCGTTGGCTCAACCTGGCGAACTAGCCCCTTTCAGCGCCACTTCTTACAAGTGGGATAAAAAATGGCCTATAAAGCCAGAAATCGTGCTTGAAGGTGGAAATGTTGCTTGCGCACCTGATGGCTTCATCAGCGAATATGACGATCTTTCTGTGCTATCGACCGGTCACAAGCCGTCCCAAAGACAGTTTGACGCAATTAATGCAACAAGTGCCGCAGCCGCTCAGGCCGCTTGGATGGCGGCTCAGATACAGGCGCGATACCCAAAGGCATGGCCTGAAACAATTCGAGCACTGATGGTCCACTCGGCCCAATGGCCCAGTGCCATGAAAAAGCAATTCTTGAAGGTGAGTAACCAACAAGAGTGTTCAAAGTCAGACTATGAAAGGCTGCTGCACATCTGTGGATATGGAGTTCCCAACCTCGCCAGGGCACTGGCCTGTGCCTCCAACTCTCTGACACTAATCTCCGAATCAGAGATACAACCCTACACTAAAAAGGAAAACGGTCCTGGCTATTCCACCAAAGAGATGCATCTGCATCGGCTACCCTGGCCCCGCGAGGTTTTACTCGCATTGGGTGAAGCACCAGTGACATTGCGAGTGACCTTGTCGTACTTCATCGAACCGGGACCGGGCGAGGTTGGTTGGAAGGACAGGTATCGCTATCCATCCTTCGGTTTGCGATTCAGCCTGAATAGTGAAGGAGAGACTGATAAAGACTTTATGAAGCGTGTAAACATAGCTGCGCGTGACGAAGGGGAGGAAAAGCCTGGTACCAGCAGTGGCAGTGACCGGTGGCTAATAGGATCAAATGCCCGAGACAAAGGTTCGGTTCACTCAGATATCTGGAAAGGCACGGCCGCCAACATCGCGTCGTGTAATCTGATCGGAGTTTATCCGGTGATCGGCTGGTGGCGCGAGCGGCCATGGCTTGACCGATGGAAAAGAATAGCCCGATATTCTCTGGTCGTCTCACTTCATACAACTGATGAAAACATCGATATATACACACCAGTCGCTGTTCAATTGGGCGTACCAATTGAGATACAATCAATTTAAACGAGCACGCTCATCGTCGGTTTGCCTAGACCTCGGTTCTCGCTTCGCATGATCAGCAACATCCCTGCCCCCTGTCCCTGGCCCCGCCCCCTGCCCCTGCCCCCGTCCCTGTCCCCGTCCCCTGCCCCTGCCCCTGCCCCTGTCCCCGCCCCTACCGATTGCATTTCAAGTCAATTTGGTCTAGTGGTATTCTGGGTTTTGACTTGTGGAGGTTTAATGAAGGGTAATCTTGTTATTGGTCAGTCTGGTGGGCCGACTGCGGTCATTAATGCTTCGCTTGCTGGGGTGATTTCCGAGGCTAAAAAGCACGGCAATATTGATGGCATCTATGGAATGCGCTTTGGAATTGAGGGCTTTTTGGAAGGGAAACTGATTGATCTTAGGGCTGAAAGTGAATCGACGTTGAAGCTGCTTAAGGACACTCCGTCGTCGGCGCTGGGGTCTTGTAGGATGAAATTAGCAAATGAGCAGCTTCCAGCGGTTCTGGAAATGCTTAAGCGTTTTAACATTCGATATTTCTTTTATATTGGCGGCGACGATTCCCAAAATACCACCCATCGAGTGGTCGAATATTGTAAGGCCCAAGGGTACGAGCTTCATGGAATTGGCATTCCAAAAACTGTTGATAACGACCTCTATGGGACTGACCATACCCCTGGTTATGGCTCAGCGGCACGCTATGTTGCGCTTTCCACTCAGCAAGGAGGTCGCCTTGCATATGACATGCGGCGCGTAGATCCTGTGCTGGTCTATCAGGCTGTTGGACGTGACGCTGGCTGGTTGGCTGCAGCGGCGGCGCTGGCTCGCCAAGAAGAAATTGACCCGCCACACCTGATTTATGTGCCGGAGCGCCCACTGACAAAGGAACGGCTTATTTCTGACATTGAAAAATGCTACGAGCGCTTTGGCTTGGTCTCAATCGTGGTTGGCGAGGGCATTGTTTGGACAGACGGCTCTCCAGTTTCTGGCACCCAAGTGTTTGACAAGTTTGGAAATCCGGAGTTTGGAGCTGGTGGTGGTGCCTCGGCAGCCATGGTCATCAAAAACTTGGCGTGCGATCACCTGAACGTCAGGGGCGAATTCCAGATAGTCGAATCACTTCAAATGGCTGGGATGGACCGAGTTTCCATCGTTGACAGGGACGAGGCCTTTATGGCTGGTGAAGAGGCTGTGCGTCTGGCAGCTTCAGGCAAAACCGGCCTGATGGTGGCGTTTGAACGCGACCCTGGTCCCAAATATGTGTGCAAAGTGTCCGCAGTGCCACTGACAAGGGTAAACGAAGGCAAGCAAAGGATGCCAGACAAGTACCTAGACGATGAGAATTCCTATGTAACTCCAGAGTTTTTAGACTATCTACGTCCTTTGGTTGGACCTGACCTGCCTCAAATGGCCCGCTTGGCATTTACACCTGTAAAGTAACTTTCCAAAACCTTTTGGGTTGACTAACGTTCGAAAATACACACCCTTTGGATGGTTTTTCCCAATCTCAGGGAATAGTTTAGCTAGGCGATGTGTTTGTAGCTTGCCTTTGGTGGAGGGACCTAATGGAACAAGATGTTCGCGTACTCACAGAAATGGTTCGCAAGGAAAGTGCTTTTGTGGATCGAGTTACTGCTGAGGTTGGAAAGGTAATTGTTGGTCAAAAAGACCTGATTGATAAAGTGATGATTGCCCTGCTGTGCAAGGGTCATGTGTTGCTGGAAGGCGTGCCAGGGCTGGCAAAAACCCTTACAGTCAAGACGATTGCCTCGGTGATTGACGCCTCGTTTGCTAGGGTACAATTCACGCCTGACCTACTGCCTGCAGACTTGACTGGTACGCAGATTTACAATCAACAGACTGGCACTTTCAGTGTAAAGAAAGGCCCAATTTTTGCTGGCATTGTGTTGGCGGATGAAGTCAACAGGGCCCCTGCAAAGGTACAGTCGGCGCTGCTAGAAGCCATGCAGGAACGCCAGGTAACTATTGGGGAACAGGCGTTTAAACTGCCGGATCCGTTTTTGGTTTTGGCCACCCAAAACCCGATTGAACAAGAGGGAACTTACCCACTGCCTGAGGCGCAAATCGACCGTTTCATGCTGATGGTGAATGTCACCTATCCGACCAAAGAAGAAGAAATGGAGGTGATGGAGCGGATGACGCTTAACACTCCTGCGACTGTCGACCGGATTTTAAGCTTGGCTGAACTGGAGCGTGCGAAAAGCGTGATGTCCGAGATTTACATGGACCAAAAGGTCAAGCAGTACATTGTTGACCTAGTCCACGCCACCAGAAATCCAGAAGAGGCCGGAATCAAGGGGCTGCGGGAATACATCAGATACGGAGCAAGTCCACGCGCCACAATCTATCTAAACGAAGCGGCAAGAGCGCACGCCTTTTTGCGGCATCGTGGCTATGTCATCCCTGAAGATGTAAAGGCCATTGGTTTCGATGTGTTGCGTCATCGTCTGATCCTGTCCTATGAGGCAGAGGCAGAAAACCTGACGACTGAAGACCTGTTGCAACAGCTGTTTGACGGAGTTCCAGTGCCGTAAGGACAAACCATGGGAATGACTGAAGAACAAAAAAAGGAATTGCGGCTTAAAGAGCGGTTGGCCAGAGTCAGGCGGATTGAGATCACCGCTCAAAGGCTGGTAAATGAACAGCTGTCTGGCCGTTATCACAGCGTTTTCAAGGGGCGCGGGATGTCCTTTGATGAGGTGCGGCCTTACACGCCTGGTGATGAACCTAGGACTATTGACTGGAACGTGTCGGCGCGAACTGGAGAGGTCTTCGTTAAGCGCTTTACCGAAGAACGTGAATTAAACGTGCTGATTTTGGCCGATGCGTCTCTTTCAATGGATTTTGGGCTTTCAGCAGCTGACTTCAGGACAGGCGGTGGAATTGTCAAAGAGGAGCTAACCAAGCAGGGGTTGGCTGCTCAAATTGGTGCCGCTATTGCGCTGTCTGCGCAGCGTAACAACGACCGAGTTGGGCTTTTGGTGTTTGGGGCTGATGTTCAAACTTTCATCCCGCCCAAAAAAGGTCGCCAGCATGCGCTTAGGGTAATTCGTGAAATCCTGGAAATGCGTTATGCAGGTGCTCCAACTGACCTTGCTGGGGCGCTTTCTTACATGGGCCGCATCATGAAAAGACGTGCTGCTGTCTTCATTTTGTCGGACTTTTTGTCGGCAGATTTTGAAGAGCGGCTGCGAGTGTCTACAAGGCGCCACGATGTTCACGGTTTTGTGATCAGGGACCCGATTGAGCAGGAGCTTTTTCCAGCTGGGGTGCTGACAATGCAGGACCTTGAAACCGGCGAGTTGAAGGCTGTGCACACAGGCCGTCAGTTTTTGGAACGATACCGCAAGACAAAACAGGAAGAGGACTTGGCCCTGGAACAGGTTTTTAAGCGACTTAAGGTGCCGTATACCCGTTTTTCGACAGGGGCGGCCTATGACAGGCCACTGGCTGGGCATTTTGCAAGATTAAAAGGGAAAACGCTGTGAGCCATAAAGGGAGAATTACAATCCTGGCGATGGCTACCTTGCTGGTAGCTCAAATTGGGCTGGCTACTGAGGCCGATGAAAACGTCGAAGCCTTAATCCCAAAGCAAGATGAAATCATAGATGTCAGCGTTGATATTCAACCGACCGTCATCTTGGTGGGGCAACAGGCTAACATAACGTTTTCACTGACCTATCCAGAAGGCACGCGAGTTTACTTCCCGCAAAATCCAGAAGTTTCACCTTTAAAGCTAGTTTCGCAATCCAGTTCTACGTCGGCTGTTTTGGGTCAAGGGACCAATGAATCGCACACCCTGGTTGTATTACCAGTCAGGCCAGGACAAAGCTCGATTGCACCCATTGAAATCGCGTATGTGGCACCTGATGGACAGTCAAAGATCGCCAAAACCCCAAAAATAGATCTTACCGTGTCGACCACCTTGGGAGATGAGGTATCCCCTGAATTGACGGCACCGGGAGCGCCGGTCCAGGTACGAGTCAGAAACACCCCTCTGATTTGGGCTTTATCTGGGCTGGGAATCGCCATTGCAGCCGCCATATTGGCCATTATTGGATATCGACTGTGGCGTAGATGGAAAGATGCTCACAAGCCTTTACCCCCGCCTATCCCAGCCCATGAGCAGGCACTTGCAGCGTTGGCCAAGCTTGAGGCCTTGTTAAGTGAGTTGAGCTGGCCAGAACTGGCCCTAGGAGTATCGGAGATTATTAGGGAATTTTTGGGACAGCGTCTCGGCTTTAATGGCGTTGAAGCCACGACATACGAGGTTATGCGAAACATAACCGGCAAAAGTATTGGCACAATGACTCCAGAGCGAATCGAAGACCTGCTATCACTGTGCGACTTGATTAAATTCGCCAAGTTCCAGCCGTCGCAACAAGAGGGCATGCAACTGATTCCAAGGTCGCGAGACATTGTGTACGGGGTCATAGCTTTGGATAGTCAGCTGGCTTTAGACGAAAGGCACACGGAAGTTGCAAACGAGTCCAATCAGGAATCATCGGGCGAAGCAGAACAAGGATTTTTGGATGAACCTGGGCAAGAAGGTGCACAACGCCCCAAACAAAACGCCCCAGGTGAGCTCCCACAAAAATTGAGCGAGGCTGAGGAGATGAATGGAGGCAACGATGCGCTTTGATTTTCCTGCATTGCTGCTTTTGTTGATTCCGGCACTTGGGGCCATCATCTTTGGCATGCGCCGACTGCGGCTTGGCCCGACGCACTTGAGATTTCCGGCCTTGGACACCGTGAAAAAGGCGCGGCCGTCTTCTTTCGGGTCGTGGGTAAATCTGCCTAGATGGCTTCAGGCGATGGCGTTGATTTTGGCGATTATCGCGCTTGCACGTCCCCAAGTTGAAGAACCAAGCGAACTTACTGGGGAGGGATTGGACTTTGTGATAGCCCTAGACATGTCTGGTTCGATGAACGCCGTTGATATGCCTGCTAGGGAGATAATTTTGAAGCAGGCTATTGGTCGCGAGCCCCCAAACAGGTTTGAGGCCGCTTCTGAAGTGATCAAACGCTTCATTCGATCCCGGGATCAGGACCGCTTTGGGCTGGTGATTTTTGCAAACAAGGCCTTTGTTAAATTTCCACTGACGATGGACCAGGAGGCCACTTTAAAAATCATTGATGACCTAGTCTTGGATGATATGACTAGAACCCCTGATGGGTATTGCACAAATGCCTGCACGATTACAGGTGAAAGCACCGCCATTGGGGATGCCTTGGCTAGGGCATACAAGCGGCTTGAAGACTCTGAAACTACTTCCAGAAACATCATCTTGATAACAGACGGTGATAATAACTCTGGGACCGCTGACCCTGAAGAAGTCGCCAAATACATTGGACAACAAACGCCTGATCGACCAGTCAAGGTTTATTCCTTCCTGGTTGGCGGAGGTGATGACACCTTTTTGCCAGCCTACGACCAACGCACAGGGCGTCAGCTGAGAAATGCAAGGGGTCTGCGGGTTTACGAAAAGGCAGAGCAGGACTTTCCAGTTAATCCAGAGCTGTTGAGAAGAGTGGCAGAGGTCACTGGTGGCGAGGCCTTTGAAGTAGCAACCGAAAAAGAGTTTCAAAGGGCGTTTGATAACTTGGTCAAAACCCGCTTTGAATCGCCGTCGATTCGTAATTATCGCGAAGTGTTCATGTGGCCCTTGGGGCTGGCCATTTTCTTGCTTTTAACCGGTGAAGTGCTTGCGATGACCATTTGGCGTCGATGGCCATAGGAGGAAAAGGTGTTTCAGGTTGATGCAATCCGCTGGGCCAATTCACATCTGTGGTGGCTATTGTTGCTGCCAGTGCTGTTGGTACCGATTTGGATTGGCTATGAAGCTTGGCGCCGTCGCGTGGCTAGGTCATTGACAGGACGCTCGCTGGTTCCTTCTATGATTTCAGGGGCTTCAGCATGGCGCCGTGCCACAGTGATGATCGCCATCTTTTGTGCACTGGAGCTTGCAGCAATAGCGGCTATGAGGCCAAGGTACGGCCTTAAAGAGATTTCAGTCAGTGGCCTTGGGATTGATATGGCGATTGTTTTTGATGCCAGCCGGTCGATGAAGGTCGCAGACCTGGTACCGGATCGATTCACCGCGGCATCAGTCGAAATCGGGCGTTTGCTTGAAAGATCAAAGGGTAACAGAGTCGCGCTGGTCCCCTTTGCAGGTATAGCCTTTATTCAAAGCCCCCTGACTGTGGACTATGGTGTAATCCGCCAGTATTTGGCCGATCTTCACGTCCACGACTTGCCTGTGCCTGGAACCAACATCAGCCGGGCTTTGCAAGTCGCAGCCAAGGCCCTTGGGGTGGATGACGAAAACCCAAGGGGAAGCCGTTACAAGGCTATCTTGCTGTTTACTGATGGGGAAAACCACGAGGGCGATCCTGAGGCAATCGCCGAGCAGTTGGCCAAGAAAAACGTGCGAATCTTCACCATTGGGGTAGGGACCCAAAATGGGCAGCCCATCCCAATCCTAAATGAACGTGGGGCCGTGACAGGACATGTTCGGGATACAGATGGAATGACTCCTGTCCTTTCAAAATTAAACGAAGAACTTTTGAGGTCGCTGGCATCTAAAACGGGGGGCTCGTATCACCCCCTGACTGCAAATCAAGACGTGGCAACAAACCTAGCGGCCGAGCTTGAAGGGCTCGAAAAGGCGGAATACATGGCTAGGGTAGATCGTCTGTTAGAAGACCGCTTTCAGTATCCACTGGCTGGGGCCATCTTTTTCATGATAGTGGCATTTTTGGCTTTGGGCGGGTCTAAACCTCGTAAAATTTCAGGAGTTTTAGCGTTATTACTTGTGTTTACTGCTCAAGGAGCTAACGCCCAGGCATTGCTTGAAAGAAACCATCCAGGGGTTGCAGCGGCTATAAAGCAGTTGGAGGCCGGAAGTTTTGGAGATGCCGCCAAGGCCCTTGGCGAATTGACCGAGGAACTGCCTTCAAGGCCAGACCTTTGGTACAACTTGGCGCTGGCAAGAAGCGCTGCAAAGGATTATCCGGGTGCCCTTGAGGCAATTGAGCAAGCTTTGACATCGTTCGATAGGGCTCGCGAATTGCATCCATCCTGGCCCACCAAGGCCAAGTTGCTTCACGCCAAGGGAACGATTTTGGCGCTGATGGCATCTTCTCAAGATTCAAAACCTGCCAAGGAAGTGCGCAACACTTGGCGACAGGCAGTCGAGGCGTTGGCGCAGGCGTTAATAGCAGACCCAGATTCCCAAGACACCAGGCGCAATTTGGAGATAGCATCGCTGGTGGCTTATCCCTCCTGCAAATCTTTGGATGACCAGTATGAGCCAAACAATTCCCCACAAGACGCAAAGTTTTTGATGCTGGATCCAAACACAATGGAATTTAAAGAAGAATTGCTACTGTGCCCAAAGGATCTGGACTTCTTTAAACTGCCATTGAATCCAGGGGAAACGCTGTTTGCGTCGGTACTGGCACCAGCGGATGAATCTGGGCAGGAACAACAGGGTCAAGAGCAGCAGGGGCCTAAGCCTGCAGATGTGGATCTTTTTCTTCACGAAAGTTCGACCCCAACCAAGCAGGTGCGCCACACTGCGAAATCTGATGAAATTGTAACCCTCATGATTTCGGGACCAGAACGAGAGGATGGGGTATCCTACGTATTGCAAGCGCAGGTTGTTCCAGCCTGTCCGCAAGGCGATGACCAGTTTGAGGCCAACAATACGCCTGATGCTGCCAAGGTTTTAGAAGACGGCGACATCTCTGCGCGAATCTGCCCTGGCGATGACGATTGGTTTAGTTACGTTGAAAAGAAGGGTGAGCAACGCCAGGTTGTGCTGGAGTATTCCAATGAAGACGGGCCCTTGGAGCTTGATGTGCTTCAGGCGGACGGCACGAACATGGATGTGACCAGTCAAGATGATGAGCAGGGTCATCGCCGCGTGGTCCAACTGCCAAAGGCTGAACAGGACGCTTCATTTTTGATAAGGGTGTATGGTGGAGGCCTTGAAGGTTTTTACAAGCTGTCTATTAGTAAGGGCGACGGTGGTGGTGGCCAAAACCAAGATGACCAGCAAGAACAACAACCGGATGCTGGCTCAAAGACGATGAAAGAACAGCTTGATGCAATTGACAGCAACAGCGAGAATCTCGAAGCCCAGGAGGCGGCCAATCAGTCGCCTTACCGAGATCACGTACCTGATAAGGATTGGTAAAGATGGCCTGGAAGGCTAAGAACGTTTTGATTTTTGTAAAAGCCATGGCCCTTGTCGTCGGGGTCTTGTCAGTTGGAGCATGTTCAAGCACAGCATTGGCCCAATCGGTTGAGGCTACTGTTGATCGCAATCGTATCAGCGAAAATGAAGCGGTCACCTTGACCATCGTTTTGGAAGGCAAGTTCGATGATACTAGCGGCCCTGAGATTCCGGATTTTGACGTTGTTGGCCGCTCTAGTGGCAGTTCCATTTCGATTGTTAACGGAACTGTAACTCGCAGCCAGCAGATAGTCCTGCGGCTTGCTCCAAGGCGCCCTGGAAAATTGACCATTGGGTCGATCACAATGATTTCCAAGGGCAAACAGGTTGCGAAATCCAAGCCAATTACAGTCGTGGTTGGTCAGGATGGGCCTGTTGATGAGCCGCCTCCAGGCCAAGATGACGATGATGCGTTGACAGACTCATATCAGGTTCCTGGTCCTGCGCCGGCGCCGGTGCCGGCGACCCCTGGTGGCACTATTCCCAGCCGACTTGCTGGGCAGCAGGCGTTCATCGTTGCGACTGCTCCTGACCGCGAGCTTTATGTTGGAGAGCCTTTTTATGTTGAATACAAGCTTTATGTCAGAAGTGATCTGCCTTTGATGGGGCTGAGATTGGAGGCTATGCCTCGGTTTCAGCAGTTTGTCTCGCAACAGGCGCCTTCAGATGCAGAGCAGGTCAGTCGCGTTCGGATTAAAAATCGCCAGTACGATGTGCGCACCATTTGGCGTGGGACCCTTTCTGCTTTACAGGAAGGGCCTGCGGCTGTCGACTCTCTTAACATAACCTTGGTGTTAGGCGATTTCTTTGGTAGGCGCCAGCAGGCCTTGGCAAGTGAACCTGTGGAGCTGAATTTCAAGCAACCGCCTTTAGAGGGCAGGCCAGCGGATTATATCGAGGGAACTATCGGCAATTTTGTCATAAAGGCGAGCTTGGACAGAGCATCAATGAGCACGTCTGAATCAGCGCTGCTGACGGTGGAGCTAACAGGTTCAGGAAACCTGCGAGGGATTTCGGCCCCTACGATTCCTGTTCCAGAGGGGATGAAGGCGACCTTAATTCCGTCGTCAGATTTAGACAAGATAGTTGTCGATGTTGGCGGTGCCTCAGGTAGTCGCGCCTTTCAGTATCTGCTTAATAGTCGCAATGAAGGTGTGATGAAGATTGGGCGAATTGAACTGTCGTTTTTTAACGCCATTTCACAGCGCTACGAACGTGCCAGAACGGAGCCGCTTGAGATAGTGGTTACTGGTCATGAAGCTGGCCCTGTGCGACAAGCTGGCACCCCTTCAAAGAAGGAGACTATAACCGTCATCACCACGCAGGTGCCCGATTTTTCGGACAAGCCTGAATCGAGCACCAGTGGGGGGTTGAATGCCAAGTGGCTTTATGCGGCGATGAGCGTGCCAATCGCCTTTTTTTTGGGAGCTGAGGCTGCCACCAGAATTCGCAGGAGACGTGGCACGGTTGGCGCCGAGCAAAGAAGGGCCATGGGTCAGGCTCGTCGGGCCTTGAAATCGCTGAAGGCTGCCCCTACTGCTGATTTTTGGAACGACCTGGAGTCGATAATCCTGAACTTCTTAAAGGCGCGATTTCAGGTTTTATCCGCTGGGACACCTAGAGCGGTTGTCAGAGGCGAATTGTTGGCCAAAAACGCCCCTGAGGACGCTGTAGCGGCCATCTTAGATGAGCTAGAGGCTTGTGCGTTTGCCAAATTTGCCCCAAGTGCCGCTTTGGATAAAGACCGACACGGTGCGGTGGTTCGAGTTCTATCAAGCCTTGAGTCCTTGGACAAAGGTTCTAAGGGTGAGGGGGCATGATGGTGAGAATGATTGCATTGGTGGCCTTGCTTGTTGCCTTTCCTGTGTCGGCGGCTGTGGGGCAGACGCTGCCTGAGCGTTATTCTGAAGGAGTCACGGCTTTTAACGCGGGCGACTATGATCTGGCGGCCAACACATTCCAGGAACTGGTTTCCAAGTTTGGGGTGAAAGAGCCTGAGGTCTGGTTGAATCTTGGAGCTGCTAGTTTCGAGGCAGAACGGCCTGGAATCGCCGTTTATGCGTTTCATAAGGCGGCTAAGCTTGCGAAGAATGGCCCCATTGCCGACACGGCCAATGGAAATCTGGCCCGTGTCAGAACTGCGATGAACGAGGGGCAGGCAGAGACTGGATTTGTCTTTGGTGCCTACTTTGATGCTTGGACTGTCTTGCTTGGGTGGATCAATCCCAAGGTGGCTCTGGTCGTTTTCCTTGGCTTTTGGTCTTTGTTTTTTGTTGGCCTTGGGCTTTGGCGTTATAGCCCATCAAAAAGAAAGGGCCTTGCGGTAGTTATTTTCGGAGCGGCGCTTATCGTGGCCGGCTTGGCTGCCTACGGAGGTCACAGGGTCGCAAACTACAGATTGGGCGTAGTAATCAGCGATTTCACACCACTGCGCGACGATATCTCTTCGACAAAGGCACTAGCGAGGCTGCCAGAGGGCTTGGAGTTGCGAGTAACAGACACCAAAGGCGCCTGGCTTGAGGTACGGCTGCCATCCGGCCAACATGGCTGGGTCGAGCAAGACAGAATCGCCATCCCGTAACCGCTGGCCCTGCCCCCAAAAACATTTGTCTAGCTTTCCCATAATTGTTAAAATTATGCGCTGTTATCTTGATAACTTACAGGACCCACATCCAATTCTTGTTGGAGGTTGTCATGATGAGGATTCCAACGTTGTTAATCACCTCAGTATTCGCGATCTTTGTAATCAGCTGTGGAGGAGGCACCACTTCGCCGGATGTCGTTAAGGATAGCGGCGATCACAGTGAGCGTGACAGCCCTGGTGTCGGCGACCATGAATCTGATACCAAAGACAAAAACAGATGCAACGACAACGACGACTGTCCTGATACCGGCTACTGTAAAAAGGCGCTTTGTGCCGACAGTCAGGGCACGTGCACCTCAAAGCCTGATTCATGTCCCACTGCGGTTGTGCCCGTCTGTGGTTGTGATGGCGCAACTTACAACAACGCCTGCTTGGCCGAAGCGGCTGGGGTAAACGTCGATGAAAGCGGCTTTGCGTGTTTGCAGGAGGCGTGCCAAGGCATCTATGACTGTGGTGCCAAGTTCTGCCTGAAAGAGACGTGCGATCCCAACGCGTTTGGCGTGTGCACCGAGCGTCCCGTGGATTGTCCCGAGGTTTACGCTCCTGTTTGCGGGTGTGATGGGGTCACATATTTCAGCGAGTGCCACGCCAATAAGAGCAGAATATCGGTTGATCGAACCAATGCGGCATGCTTCGTCGGAACCAGCTGCTCGTCGAACGGCAATTGCGGCACCTTCGAGTACTGCAAGAAGGAGGACTGTGACGACTCAACTGGGCAGTGCACACCTCGTCCCATTGGGGAATGTGCAGGAGAGGCTGATGAAGTTTGTGGCTGCGATGGCGTTATATATCCAAGCGAATGCGTAGCTGCCAGGTTTTATGTGAGCATTCGCACTGGTATGTCGTCATGCCTAGATGCATTGGGCGACCCCTGCGAGAACTCGAATACGTGTTCCTCCACTCAATACTGTCTAAAGCTCGGGGGTTGTGAAGGTGAGGGACACTGTGTAGAAAGGCCACATGGGTGCGAAGGTTCGATGGACAGCGTTTGTGGCTGTAACAACGTTGAATATCAGAGTTACTGCGATGCAGCCGCGGCTGGGCAGAATGTCCAAAACGAAGGGCCATGCTCCTGATCCCACCACCTAATATTCGGCTCATGCCACCGCATTTGCGCTACAATGTCACCTCGGTAACTGACGAGGCAAAATCTCATGAATCTTCGGTCGATCTTTAGCAGTTGGCAGGTATGGGCCGGGTTGGCTGCGCTTTTTGCTGCCTTAACGGCTATCTTTGCAAAGGTTGGTATTAAAGAGGTGAACTCTAACTACGCTACCTTCCTGAGAACTTGCGTTGTTATAGTTTTCTTGGGGCTAATAGTTTGGCTACGCGGGGATTATCAGCCTTTGCCAAGCATCTCAAAGAAGAGTTTGGTCTTTCTTTTTCTTTCAGGGCTAGCGACTGGAGTGTCGTGGCTTTGCTACTTTTACGCGCTCAAGCTGGGGCCAGTTGCGCAGGTGGCTGCAGTCGATAAAATGAGCCTTTTACTGGTCGCTTTGGCAGGCGTTTCGCTACTAGGCGAAAGGCTTTCCCTACTCGCGTGGCTTGGGCTTTTACTAATGGCGGCCGGAACTGTTTTACTGGTCCTTTTCAAGTGAGTTATTGTAGGTGCGCCCCTGCCCCAGTCCACCGCTTTGGGCCTCGAATCTATTTGACAACCAGCTTTTGTCTGGTATCCTTTCGCGCACGCCGGCTTTACCCGCGCTGGTAACTGGAGTCATTTGGTGGCACCTGGCAAGAAACTCCACAAGTTAGAGGACCTCCCCCTTGAAGGGCGAAGAGTATTCATGCGTGTGGATCTCGATTGCCCTATCGGTCCACGCAAGATCTTGCAAGATGAATCCAAGATCCAGGCTATTGTTCCGAGTATTCGTGCCGCTGTTGATGCAGGCGCTAGGTTGGTATTGGCTTCGCATCTGGGATCTCCTGATGGAAAGCGGGTTCCGTCCCTTTCCATGACCATAATTGGGGAGAGGCTGGCGGCAATCTTGGATCGGGATATATACGTTCCAGATGATGCAGTCGGCGACGGCCCTAGAAAGGTCATCATGGAGCGGCTGGACGGCGAAATCGTCCTTTTGCAGAACCTTGGCTTTTACAGCGATGAACAGGCTAATGATGACCTTTTTGCTCAAAGATTAGGAGCTTTGGCCGACGTCTACGTAAATGAGGCCTTTGCTTTAAACCATCTGTCGCTAGCCTCAACAGCCACATTGCCCAAGTATCTGACAGTTAACGGTGCCGGGCCACTTTTCCACAAGGAATTTAAGCGGTTAAATGCGCTTAAGACATCTTTGGATTCGAATCTAGTGCTGATTGCCGGTGGTGAGACAGTTGGTGGCACTTTCGACCTGATTCAGGCCTTTTTCAATCGAATTAAGACGCTCGTCATTGGTGGCCCGATGGTTGCGACTTGGCTTGCGGCAAACGGGATGAGGGTTGGACTTTCACCGGTTGAGGCCGATAAGGTTGAGGCTGTGACTAGCCTTTTAGGCAGGGCGAGATTACGAGGTTTTGACGTGATCCTGCCAAAGGATGTGGCGATAATCCGGCAAGCAGACCCTGACAAAAAGATGTTGGTAGGTCCTGTGAACCAGATTCCTGATGATGGTATAATAGTTGACCTTGGCCCGGCGACGATTCGCGAGATTAACGCTTCATTTGCCGACGCCAGCACAGTGCTTTGGGCTGGAGAGTTAGGGCGAGGCCTGGATCAGCTTGACGCTACCGAGGCAGTTGGTAAGGCATTGTCTAAGTGCAGGGCCTCTGGCACTATTGTCGGAGATAGCCTAGCAGCAGCCATGAAGATGTTGATGCTGACGCCTTTTTTGGGCCATGTCTCCACAGGTGGAGACGCGTCGATCAGATTTCTTGAGGGAGTGAGTCTACCCGGCTTGAAATCGTTAGTGGAGGACTAATGGGTAGGAAACCTTTGATTGCTGGCAACTGGAAAATGAACACTGATGCGGTGTCTGCTCCTAACTTGGCTAGAGAAGTGCTTCAGAAAACCTCAAGGCTGAGAAATGTGGATATCGCTGTATTTCCACCATTTCCCCTGATTCCGTCTGTGCTAAAGGTTTTGGACGGCAGTGCAATCGGGGTAGGTGCTCAAGATATCAGCGCCGAGTTACAGGGGGCTTTTACCGGAGAGGTTAGCGCTGGAATGATGACTAGCTTGGGCTGCTCCTACACGCTGGTTGGTCACTCCGAGCGCCGCGAATATCATTTAGAATCCGATGAGTTGGTCAATCGCAAGACAATCCGGGCATTAGAAGCCGGATTAATTCCGATTGTCTGCGTTGGAGAGAAGCTTTCTGAGCGTGACGGCGGTGAGACTTTTGCCAGGGTGGAAAGGCAAATCAAGGTCGGTTTGGCCGGGCTTTCAAAGGAGCAGATGGCGCGAGTTGTTATAGCCTACGAGCCGGTTTGGGCGATTGGTACAGGTAGGACCGCTACGCCTCAACAGGCGGAAGAAGTTCATGAATTCATTAGAAAACTTCTGGCAACTCTGTTTGATCAACAGATCGCAGATGCAACCAGAATTTTATATGGGGGAAGCGTCAAGGCGAGCAATGCCCGCGAGTTGATGTCTCAGCCAGATGTTGATGGAGCGCTAGTTGGTGGCGCTAGTCTTTCAAGTGATGACTTTGCAGCAATCGCTGAAAGTGCGGGGTAATGCAATGGACGTACTATTTGGGTTCTTAGTCGCTTTTCACGCGATCATATCCGCTCTCTTGATTATCGTTATTTTGCTACAACCTGGCAAAAGCGGCGGTATGGGCGCCGTGTTTGGTGGAGGTTCTTCAACGTCTGTATTTGGCGGTCGTGGAGCAACCACCATCCTTAGTAAGGGTACTGGAGTGTTGGCGGCGCTATTTTTCGCCCTCTCCATCGCCATCGCGATACTGGGGACTGACTCTAGTGTCACTTCGAGTATTGACGTAGACACCCCAGTATCTACAAGCGCACCAGTAGCGCCAGAAGGCGATTCGAACTAAACTGTTTCACGTGAAACATTTGAACGCACCATTCAGAATAGCAGTCGCCAATCAAAAGGGAGGGGTTGGAAAGACCACCACTGCGGTCAACCTAGCCGCTTCACTTGCAGCCCTTGACGTTCCAACTACTTTAATCGATCTGGACCCTCAAGCTAACGCAAGCCTCGCTTTTGGGCTAGATTATCGCCTGGGCGGACCTCACATCTATGAGGCGATGATTGGAAACTATTCAATCAATGACATCTTCAGGGACACAGAACTACCTCTGCTAAAGGTCATCCCTTCCAATCCAGATGTTATAGCCGCAGAGGTTGAACTAGTTGATCACCCGAGAAGAGCCAATCTTCTGGCAGACACTTTGGAACAGGTTACCGACCCAACCACAATCACCATCATAGACTGCCCTCCTGCGTTGGGCTTTTTAACCTTGAACGCGCTGACTGCCGCAAATCACCTGCTGGCACCACTTCAATGCGAGTTTTACGCCCTAGATGGCTTGGCAAGATTGCTACACACAGTTGAACTGACTAGGCAGACATACAACCCAGACCTAGAGATTCTGGGCCTAGTGTTAACAATGTTTGACAAGCGCAACCGCCTCTCACATCAGGTGGCTGACGAGGTTACACGTCATTTCCCAGACCACATTTTGGCCACAAGAATCCCAAGAAATGTTCGTCTTGCAGAAAGCCCATCACATGGCAAACCAGTATTGCTATTTGATGTACAATCGACTGGTGCCCAGGCGCACCTGGAACTGGCCCAGGAGATAATGGCCAGGTTAAACATCGCTTAGGAGCCAAGATGTCCAGTACAAGACCTGCCCTTGGTAAGGGCGTCTCTGCCCTTTTCCCTTCAACAGCAACATCACCTGGCGGTGTATTGCAGATTTCAGTTGATCTTATCGACGCCATGAAGGAGCAGCCTCGCCAGAATTTTGACCAAGCTGCCCTAGAAGATCTGGCAGAATCAATCAAAGAGTCGGGCGTGCTGCAGCCCTTGCTGGTAACGAAAGAAGGCTCTCGATATCGCCTAATTGCTGGGGAACGACGCCTACGCGCTGCCAAAATCGCAGGTTTAGCGCAAGTACCAGTTATCGTCCGGCAGTCAACTGACGAAGATGCGTTTTTATTGGCCTTAGTCGAAAATTTGCAAAGAGAAGACTTAAACCCCATTGAACAGGCAAGGGCATTCAAGCGATTGAGCGATGACTACAACATGACACAGGAGGCGATTGCCAAGCGGATTGGCAAACAGCGGTCGACTGTTGCCAACAGCTTGCGGCTTCTAAAACTCGCACCGGAAGTCTTGGCTGCAGTAGAGGAGGGTAGGCTTGCTGAAGGGACCGCCAGAGCCCTTTTACCCTTAAAGCAACAAAGGCAGCTAGAGCTATTGGGGCCAATCCTTGAACAAAATATGACCGCCAGAGAGGTAGAGAGGCTGGCAAAAATACACAAGCCCAAGCCCAAACAGGCCGCCCCCAAAGAGTCTGCCATGGACGCTTATTTCGATCAGGTCAGAACCCAACTTGAGGAAAGAACCGGGCTACCGACGACCCTTACTCACAAAGGAAATAGAGGGCGTCTGACCTTTGCCTTTAGAAGCCTTGCAGAACTAAGAAACCTGGTTGAACAACTGGAACAGGCGCTTTCGAAATAGAGCATTCACAACAGCCACAAGGTAACCAACCAACTGGCAAGCAGACAGATTGAAACGACACCAATGCCCACAAACCTAGGCCAATAGATCTTTCCATCTTTGGACATACCAAACCAAGCCAAGATGAACAACGAGCTGACCCAACCAATAAACAGCAATACTGCCAAGATCGACCCAAGCGCAAAAGGGGTAAAATCCTTCTCAAGCAATTCAAGATGCTGGGCTGCAGAAAGAGCACGATCGCCACGCTCCTTGAAATCCTGTACAGCCATTAGCTCGGTAATCCTGGAATTGGCTTGAGCAAGTGTCGCTGAATCTGGAACCACGATCCACCGACTACCGAGAATGGAACCACGAATATGACGCAAGGCCGACAGCGACAACTCGGGATCGTCGCCGTCGGCTATCTCAAAAAGCGAAGTCCAGGCGGCCTTTTGAGGGCCAACAAAAGGCAGATACCACCTTGCGGCCTTGCCAAACGATGAAACCGCTTTTTGGGCGTCTCCAGCCCTTAATAGAGCCTGTCCCTCGAAAAGAGCACTGTAACCGCTGATCAACACCCTCGCGATTAACGCCAGCAGGACAACGGCGATGCCTATCAAAACGATGCCCTTTTTAGAGATCAATTAAAATCCCTCCGCGAAAAGATTAAAACAGCGAGAGCAAAAAAGAGGGCAGACCAGCCGAGACAATAAAAGAAGGCCCCAGAAACATAGTGCCACGTCACTGGGATACCCAAAATCAATTCCTTGCTAACATTAAAAACGGTCATATCTGGCACCACTTTTATGGTGCCCTCAGCCAAAACTCGCATAGCGGGACTTGCAACCAATGGCCCCTTTGTCAGCGTCAGAAGATCCTGCAAAACTGGAATCATAGTACCAACAATAAAGACACCAAATGTAAAAACACCTGACAGAATAGGGCTAGCAAAGGTCGAAAACAAAAGAGCCAACGATGTAACTAATGCTGCCTGAAGCCAAGCAAGAATCAGCGCCTTGAACAAATCAGCAGGCAGGGCGACATCGCGTATCACCAGCACCAAAACCCAAGCCAAACCCATCAAAAACAAGGTGACAACTAAAACAGACAAAAGGCCAAGCAGCTTTCCAGCGAGCACCTCAGCACGTCTGATCGGTTTGGTTAAAACCACGTAAAACGTCTTGCGGTCGACCTCTTTAAAAACAAGAATGACACCCATAGTTATCGATATGACGACAAGCAATAACGAAACGGCAAACAGGCCAAAGTCGACCAATACTCTGGCGCGTTGGTCAGAAACCGCAAGCCCAGAAATCGCCATCGAGGAAACCACCAAGGCGATAGCGGCAATACCAAGACCGATAAATGCGCGATTTCGTGACGCCTCGGTGAACGTATTTCTTGCTATGGCACCAATCCGATTGAAAGAGCCACCAAACGATCCACTCATATAGTCGCCTCCATCGCAGGGCCACCACCAGACTGACTAATAAACAAAGACTCAAGGCTAATTCGTTGGTCACTCACACTGACAATATGAAGTCCTGCCTTCAAAAGGCTCATTAACACTTCGTCCGCTTGGGCATTCTCGACCACCAGCCTATGAACCAAGGAACCAACGACCTCGACACTTTTGACACCAGCAAGCAGCTCAACTGAAGCGACGTCTTTAAGCCCGCCGACAAGAATTTCCTTCTCACCACTGCCGGACCCAAGCAGCTGCTCTAAGGTCCCTTCAGCTTTTACAAGCCCCTTATCGATGATGACCACACGGTCACAAAGTCGCTCGATATCGGAAAGAATGTGAGAAGAGAAGAAAACTGTCTTACCCTGCGATTTCAAGGAAGCGAGAAGGTCAATCACTTCCTTGCGCCCAATTGGGTCAAGCCCAGATAACGGCTCATCAAGGACGATCAGCTCAGGGTCGTTGATTAAAGCTTGTGCAATACCAATCCTTTGCAACATACCCTTTGAAAATTTGCGCAGCGTCTTGTTCCTGGCGTCTTCAAGGCCAACAACCCTCAGCAATTCATCGATCCGCTTCTCTCGAACCGACCTTGGTATGCTGAAAATCCGTCCAAAAGTATGAAGCAGCTCCTGAGGCTTGAGATAGTCGTAGAAATAAGGCTGCTCCGGCAAAAACCCGACACGACTCATCACTGCATACTGCCCTGGCGAGCCACCAAGGATGCGAATAGTTCCGCTGGTAGGACGAATAAGCCCCATCATCGCCTTCATGGTAGTGGTCTTGCCTGCACCATTTGGGCCCAAAAACCCAAATATTTCCCCAGGCTTCACCTTAAAGGACACGTCCTTTACTGCCTCAACCTTCCTCTGGGTCATGACCGTTCTGAAATGCTTTTTAAAGCCTTCTACCTCAATGATGTACTCCAAGCTACCCTCCCAAAGCCTTGCTCAAGGCAGTCACAGCCATTTCAACATCACTTTCACTAAGCTCACTAAAAAGTGGCATTGCAAGCGTAGTCCTAGCCAACCTCTCAGAATTCGGACACTTGGCCCAAGACGCCCCAAAACGCTTGTAAAAGGTCTGATCGGTAAGCGCGTGTGCAGCCAACCCAACTCCAATCCCGCCATCGATTAGCCTTTGGCGAATTGGCGCCGCATCACCTTCAAGCACAACAATCAGCGACTGCCACACGCGACCAGCCAACGGACCACCTTGCACATAAACACCGGGCACGTCGGCTAAAAGTCGCGTGTATAGCTGACCTAGATGAGCATGCCTCTCTATCGCATCGCCCAGTTTCTTCAACTGAACCCTACCAACAGAGGCAAGCAGGTCAGACAACCTAAAGTTCAAACCCACCTCAGTGAAAACATCACCAGGTCCACTGCCAGTACGCCCGTAATCGCGAAATACCCTAACCTTGTTCATCTGTTCAGGACGACCGGTGACTACACCCCCTTCGCCTGCGGTAACCAGCTTTCGTGGGTGAAACGAGTAAATGCCTAGCGTACCAACCGTCCCGGAAGGGTTACCCTTTGGTGTAAACCCACCCAACGAACAGGCAGCATCCTCGATAATGGGTATCCCGCCCACAGCGTCCGCTATTAGCTCGATATCAGCAGAAACCCCAAACGGATGGATAACGACAACCGCCTTTGTCTTTGAATTACAAACCCTTGCAGTCATTTCTGGGGTGGAAGCCATGGTAATCATGTCCACATCCGCCGCGACTGGGGTGGCACCAAGCAAAACAACAGCTTGGGCAGCTGCTGGAAAGGTGAATGCTGGCACAACGACCTCGTCACCAGGACCAACATCCATCGCTGCGAGAGCACAGAAAAGAGCGGCCCCTCCACTAGATACTGCCAGCGTTGGCGCCCCTCCAATATACTCGGAAACCTCCCTCTCAAAGGCCGCTGACTCTGAGCCAGCCGCCACATGTCGAGATTGGATGACCCTAGCCAAGGCATCAATTTCATCGCTACCCACAGCCGGCCTAGCCAAGGGCACAAACTGTTTTTCACTCATTATTAAGCCCCCATTCGCGTTCGATACCACGCTATGGTCTTTCTTAACCCCTCATCGAGGTCGACCTTGGCCTCAAAACCCAAAAGTTCCTTAGCCTTGGAGACATCTGGTATTCTCAGCTCAACATCCGCAAACGGCCAAGGTTCAAAAACAATTTCAGATTTGGACCCAGCCAGTCGAACTATTTCTTTGGCCAGATTGTAAATGGTAACGGTGGCCCTGGGATTACCAATATTGAACGCCTCACCAACGGCTTCGGGCACAGTCAGAACCCTGCAAATTCCTTCAACTATGTCATCTATATAACACCATGAACGAATCTGAGCACCATCGTTATGAACCTTGATCTGCTCACCCCTCAACGCCTTGACAATAAAGTGATGGATAGCTCCCTCGCCCACTTGTCGTGGCCCATAAATATTAAAAGGCCTAACAGAAACAGCAGGAAAGCCGAACTGACGATGATAAGACAATGCCAGATGCTCAGTGGCAAGCTTACTTACAGCATATGTCCACCTAGCCTCACCCACTGCACCAAGCTTTGAGACATCCCCCTCACGAACCTTGTAGGCATACTGGCCAAACACCTCAGATGTCGAAAAATCCACAAATCGCTCTACACACCCCTCCTCGAACGCGGCCTCAACAACGTTCATGGTTCCCTTCAAGGCGACTCTCATGGTCGTAACTGGCGACTTCATGACCGTGTCTACACCAGCAATTGACGCCATATGAACGATAATTTTGCACCCTTCTACAGCCGAACGCACGGTGTCAAAATCCATGACATCACCTTGGATCAAGGTGACATTTGGATGCGAAAGCAGCTCGGTTTCCTTTAAGGCGTTTCGATGTAGATTATCAAGCAACACCACTTGATACTTATCCACCAGCCGAAGTGTCAGTGAAGACCCAATAAAGCCAGCGCCACCAGTGATCAAAATCTTGTCAGTCATTGGTCAATTCACCCGTGTTATCGGAACTATCCGCAATAAGCGCAAACAGCGAGACTGGCATAAACCCAAATCTGGCACGCCATTCACGCTCTTCATTCGCAATTCCATCCGCTAAGGCCTCAGAAATCAACCCAACCCGCCTAACCAGCTGCTTGCGCTGATCCGCACTTGAGTCATAGTACTTTTGCAGTGCGTATGCCACCGCCAAACTATTGTCTTCACTGCGCTCAAACAATTCAGCCACAAAATTTGGATCAATCGGGGCCCCAGGCAACCCAGCGGCAATCGCAAAATGGTCTCTAGCCATCAGCCTTTGCTCTGCCTTCTCCGCATCATCTTTACCAACCATTTCAAAATAAAGGTTAAATCCGAGATCCATATGCAGCCGCCAGTCTCTTGGAAACACCTTCAACCCTTCTTCCAAAAACCAGTTTGACTTACCAATGATGCGGTCATCAATGTGCTGACCATATTTCATAACTTGGCTGGCCCAAAGATAAATTCGCGGGTTGTCCGGGTCCAGCCCTCTGACTGCTTCAAAATAATTATCGAGCCATACAAATCGCCGATCAGCAAAAAAGTGGGTCAGGAAATAAGCATGCGCCCTGACAAAAAGCAGGTCCGACCAAACCGAGTAATAACCAAGCGACAAAATCTTTAACACAACGACTGGTGGCAGGTACAAAGTCTCAGCCGCCAGCGCATCCTGCCAGGTGAGCGCCTTGATGGCATCCTGGTCATAGCTAGTGCTGCCATCAGCATCCCTAACAACAACTGTCGAAAGCGGCCTACTAAACGACCATCTAATCTCACTTTTGGAAACCAAAACTGTTTGATAGCCAAGGACCATTATCAAAATTGCAGCAACAGTAGTCAGCCATGTTCGTGAAGATTTGGCCCCTTTTTGTTCTTTCTTTTCAACCATCTCAGACATAGCAAAAACTCGCTTTTGCGACACACACCATATCGCCGCTGATGTTATCATAGTTGGCCGTGAGCGTTCACAAACCAAGAGCATTGATGTACGCGGATCACTCAAAGAAGATTGCCAAACTTGCCACCCTGTTTTTCGTCACCATTGCGGCCTTTGTGGTGGCCCTTTTTCCATCCCTCGATCCCGACACTTATTTTCATCTTGCAGCAGGCAGGGATATAGCAACAACTGGAGTTATCCCAAGAATTGAAACCTTATGTTTTTGGGCAGCTGGTAAGCCCTTTATTAATCATGAATGGCTGTTTGACCTTTTGGCATGGTGGTCTTTTGATTTTGGTGGTGAGATTGGAGTCTCCCTTTTCAGAGCCACCCTGTCTGGGCTTTTGTTCCTATTGGCGGCTTTGGTCGCCTTTCGCCTTGAGGCTGCTTGGTGGGCCACGTTGGCCACTTCCATCGCGTTTTTGCCCATTTTCAGGCCGTCTTTGGAGCTTCGCCCCCATCTTGCTGGATACACACTCGCGGCAGCGGTTCTTTTGGTGCTCCTGAATAAAAACGTCACCATCTGGCGAACCATCGCCCTGATTATCATTGCAGTGGTCTGGGCTAACTCTCATGGTTCTTTCCCCTTGGTAGTACCGCTGATTATTTTGTGGGCCTTAATGCCAGTTACAAAGCAAGACCACGCCCTAGAACGACCAAAGCGGCTAGGAGTGGCTGCCTTAGCTGGCCTTTCAACGCTAATCAACCCCTGGGGCTTTGGCCTAATTGAGACCGTCGTTTATCACACAGACAGTAAAATAACGGCCATGGTTCCTGAATGGTGGCCTGTCTCTTGGGGTGAGCAGCCAGCTTTTGATGCGCTTTTATTGGCCTTGATCGCAGGGACGTTGCTGTCGTTTCTACCCAAAAAAAACAGGCTGCGTTTTGCTGAAATTGGCTTGGTTTTGCTGTTTTTAATCCCGGCTGTGAGATCTCAGAAATTCGTCTTGGGTCTAGCTGTTGGATTGGCACCTGTTATGGCGGCTAATCTTTCAAGGGTGCTCAACTTCCGGTTGACAACAAAACTATCCATCAGTGCTGCATCCGTCCTGATTGCTGGATTGGCAGGCTCGGTAATCCATCCGTCCACTAGTTTTGGGTTTGGTTTTGACAAAACCGAGGCACCCTTTGATGCAATCGAGTGGGCCAGCAAGGCAAATGTAGGCGGCAAGTGGTTTAACCCCTTTGATCGAGGTGGCTTTTTGGCTTGGTCAGGGCAAAAACCAATCTTAGATGGCCGTGCATATGTCCACGGTACAGATCGCATCCTGAACTTTGTGTCTGCTTTGGCTAATCCCTTAAATTTCCAGCAGATGCACCGAGTTTTGGGTTTTGATGCAGTGTTAGTCGATTATCATGACACGGCGTTTCCTGTGTTAACCGAGTACCTACTGCAATCTAACGACTGGGCCTTGGTCTGGCTTGACAATCGTTTCGCAATATTTGTCCCGGCAAGTAAAGCCCAAAGTCTGGACTTACCCACCTTCAAGGTATTACTTCCACAGGCCAACCCTTTGTATCTGTTTGATTTACCAGACTTAGACGTCGCTAAAGCTAGGGCCGAAACAGATGGACTGCCACAATCCACGCTAGGCAAACCATTGTCCTTACTAGTCAACGGATTACTAGATCTAAAAGAAGCAGGCCTAGGCTGGGCACCAATCGATGCGATCAAGTCTCCAACAAAGCCAGAGTTTTGCAAAACAGCTGCGGACAGTTTGAAACAACTAGTATCACTAGAGCCAGACACCCCAATGTATCGCTATTTCTGGGCTATCTCCCTAGTTTGCAACGACCACTGTGAAAAGGCATTACACCAAGTCAACAAAATTCAAGACTTCCCAGATGCCAAAGGCCTTAAAATCTTAATTGAAAGGGGAGAGTGCCCTTGATCCTGTCCCTGGCCCTGATCCTGCCCCTGCTAATTTGTCTGTTCTGGCTCCAGATTGTTTGTTCTTTTTTGCGTTTTATCTCTTCGTTACAGTTTTAAAACATGTCCGGGGGCATCCTTCCGGGCCCAAAATCTCCCGTAGCCACCCCGACTGTCTCTTAGTGACATCGTCCGGGCGAGATATACGATTGCTAACGTGTACGTTTATCCTTTTGGCCCGGACGGGCCGCTGCGCGGCCTTCATGTCAGCTAAGTAGCCCCCAAAATCACCGCCATAATCGTGAGCCGGCCGTCGATGAACCGTTGGAAAGGGGATTTTGCTCATCTGC
>Ga0209718_1000706_pt1 | contig 43025 bp, 37 predicted proteins | sample AD_JPNAS1_MetaG_FD_184420 | JGI IMG/M metagenome (GOLD analysis project Ga0209718, IMG submission 184420) | Active sludge microbial communities of municipal wastewater-treating anaerobic digesters from Japan - AD_JPNAS1_MetaG (SPAdes) (version 2) | ecosystem: Engineered > Bioreactor > Anaerobic...
TATTACCTGCTCTTTTTATTAAAGCTTTCATGTTACACCCCGCTGTATGCCGAAAATCCTCCGTCAACCGGAAGAACCACTCCGTTTACAAAGCCGGAAGACCGCTCATCCACAAGATAAAGCAATGCCCCTATAAGTTCTTCGGGTTTTCCGAATCTGTCCATAGGAGTTGCTGCAAGTATCTTTCTGGATCTTTCGGTGAACGAACCGTCTTTATTAAGAAGTAATGCTTCATTTTGCTTGGTTATAAAGAAGCCGGGGGCTATGGCATTTACTCTGATACCCACTTTGGAAAAATGCACGGCCAGCCACTGCGTGAAATTGGATACGGCGGCTTTGGCACCGGAATATGCCGGTATCTTAGTCAACGGCGTAAATGCATTCATAGAAGATATGTTTATAATCGTACAACCTTCTCTGCCCACCATATCCTCAGCAAATACCTGTGTCGGAAGCAATGTACCGATAAAATTAAGATTAAAAACGAACTCCACTCCCTGAGGGTCAAGATTAAAGAATGTAACCAACCCTTCGGTATCCATATCTTCGGGATAAAGATACTCTTTTGCGGTTGTCGCTCTGGGATTGTTGCCGCCCGCACCGTTTATAAGTATGTCGCATTTTCCCAACTTTTTATTAACTGCGGCTTTGGCTTCCAGAAGACTCTGTTTTTCCAGTACATTGGCTTTAACAGGTATGGTTATCCCGCCTTTACCGTTAATATCGTCGGAAACTTTTTTGGCTGCATCATAATTAAGGTCCAAAAGTGCAACTTTTGCACCTGCCTCGGCAAGAGCTTCTGCAAACATGGAACATAATACTCCTCCGGCACCTGTAACCACAACAACCTTATTTTTTAAATTAATCTTGAATGGTAATTTCATTTCCCGCCTCCTTACGCGTTATATGTAGATGCGGATGTCTCTCCGCCCCTTCCCGTCCAGTTTGTGTGATAGAATACTCCTCTTTCACTGTCGATTCTTTCATATGTATGTGCACCGAAATAGTCTCTCTGTGCCTGTAATAAATTCGCCGGCAATCTCTCGCTTCTGTAACCGTCGTAATATGTCAGTGCGGCGGCAAATGCCGGTATGGGAATGCCGTTAAGAGCACATACCGATACTATCTTCCTTAAACTCTGATGACACTCATCGGCCTTTTGTTTGAAGAAAGGATCCAACAAAAGATTGGATATTTCGGGATTGTTATCATATGCCTGCTTTATCTTACCCAAGAATGCCGAACGGATAATGCATCCGCCTCTCCACATAAGGGCTATGCCTCCGTAATTAAGGTGCCAGTCATAAGATGCTGCAGCGGCTTTCATCAATGCGTAACCCTGTGCGTAAGACACTATCTTGGAGAGATAAAGAGCTTTTCTCAAATCTTCTATAAAAGCATCACATTTTTCATTAAACGACACGGTAGGACCGTTAAGAATGCGGCTTGCTTCAACCCTTTCATCTTTCATAGCGGATAAGCATCTTGCAAACACCGCTTCGGTTATGAGGGTAAGAGGTACGCCTTCATCCAATGCGGAAATCGCTGTCCATTTACCTGTACCCTTCTGTCCCGCTTTATCTAAAATCTTTTCCACCAACGGCTCTTTGTTTTCCTTAAATGCCAGTATATCCGCAGTTATCTCTATAAGATAGGAATTCAGTTCCCCTTCATTCCATTTGGCAAAAACATTATGCATACTGTCGGTATCCATACCTACAAGAGTCTTCATTATGTTATATGCCTCGCAGATAAGTTCCATGTCACCGTATTCAATACCGTTATGAACCATCTTTACAAAATGACCGGCTCCGTTTTCACCTACCCAATCGCAACAGGGTGTGCCGTCTTCCACTTTGGCGGCTATGGACTGGAAAATATCCTTTACATGAGGCCATGCGCTTTCACTGCCTCCCGGCATCAAAGAAGGACCTGTCAGGGCGCCTTCTTCCCCGCCGCTCACTCCCGTACCGATATACATAAGTCCGGCTTTTTCCACTCTTTCGGTTCTTGCTATGGTATCGTTGAAATTGGAATTTCCGCCGTCAATTATAATGTCATTCTTATCCAGAAGAGGTATCAGTTGATCTATCATATTGTCCACCGGTGCACCGGCTTTTACCATAATCATAACTTTTCTGGGTTTTCTCAAACTGTCTACAAGCTCAGAAAGACTGTAACAACCTATAATGTTCTTACCTTTCGCTCTTGTCTGAACGAATTTTTCCACCTTTTCCACCGTTCTGTTGTACACAGCCACGGTAAATCCCTTACTCTCCATGTTGAGCACTAAATTTTCGCCCATTACGGCAAGGCCTATAAGGCCGATATCAGCTTTTTTCATATCTAACCCTTTCTGTTTTCAGGTATATAACATACCGTATTCAACTATGTATTTTATAATACAACCGCCAATTTGTCTATTGATGCACTTACTTTCTCAGTGCTTTCACAGTCTCTTTGTTGTACATATTGTATGCAAATTTGATTACCTGTTTAGCCGATTGGAAAAAGCCCGGATCCCACTTGGACACATCAGGATATTTTAATCCCATCTTCTCTATCATTCGTATCACGTAAGTAAGTCTGAGTTTAAAATCGACATAATCTTTTTTATCCCTGTTTGTCCAGCCTGTTTCCGCTACTGCAGCCATTCGCGGAAAACACATTTTACTCATATCATCGAAATTATCAATAAACTCCGTCCATACCGGTGTCTCCACTCCGATGATGTTTTTTTTCATATTCTCATGAAGCTTGGAAGGTACCGGTTCATACATGTAAGTCTTCTTAAGAGGTGTCATCCCCAAAGGATAATTAACATAGTAATGGAAGAAATCCGATACAATTACTTTACCGCCTTGTGAAGCTCTTATTGTACACTCATCATTCTTTTCCATCCAATTCTGAACGATTATACCTTTATCCAGATTTCCGCCCCGCAAACTCTCGTTCCATGTAATGGCTTTTTTACCTTTTTTTTGCAGATGGTCAAATATCCTGTTCAGCATATATCCCTGCAATTGCTCGTAATTCTCCAATCCGAGCTCTCGCATCTTTTCATTGCAATGCGGACATTCTTTCCATCTGTCCTTGGGGGCTTCATCTCCTCCGATATGTATATATTCACCCGGAAAAATAGCAGTCATTTCATCTATGACATTAAATAAAAACTCATATACCTCTTCTTTTCCCGCACATAAGATATCCTTGAATATACCCGCATGAGTGCGTACCGGTACTTCCTTACCTGTACAGGACAGGTGGGGATATGCGTGAAGGCAGGCTGACGAATGACCGGGTATCTCTATTTCCGGTATCACATCAATACTCTTTTTTCTGCAATACTCCACAATATCCTTCATCTCTTCCTGAGTATAGAACCCGCCATACGGCTTAGAATCATAATACCTTCCGAAATTTGAATACGGTCTTTGCGAACCTTTTTCGGTAAGTAAAGGATATTTCTTTATCTCCATACGCCATCCCTGGTCTTCCGTAAGATGCCAGTGGAATTTATTAAACTTAAAAAGCGCAGCGGCATCAATCATCTTCTTCAGCTCTTCCACGGTAAAGAAATGCCTGCAGCAATCAATCAGAAAACCTCTGTGGGAAAAAGCGGGTTTATCATGAATTGTAAGGTAAGGTATATTGCCGGAATAACCGAATTCCAGTTGCCTTAAAGTCTGATGTGCATAGTTCTCTCCCGCTTTCGTGGAGCACTTAACTGTTGCTCCCTTAGCATCAATTACAATAGAGTATTCCTCGGCTGAATATTCCGAATCATATTCCACCGTAATGCTTTCCAATATGTTTCTTCTAAAGAAAAGTTTGTAATCAGTGTGAAACTCATTAGGCATGGGTACCAGATTAATGCTCATGTGAAACCTCCGAAATTAACTGTATATATATTCTATCACAAAATAATAAGAGATTATTAGTCTGATAGTATAAAAGCAAATTTTTCAAAAAAAACATACACGCTTCACCATGTCATATCTGTCATGAAAAGTCCTTTATCCGTCAGTTCATATCGCTTATCGCACACTTCGTTTAGGAACTTTCTGTCATGAGAAACGGCGATTATAGTGCCTTTAAAACCTTTCAGTTTTTCACGTATCACGGGATTGGATAACGGACTTAAATTCCTTGTAGGTTCGTCCATCACAAGCACATTACATCCGTCCAGTACTATTTTTAAAAGATAAAGTTTTGCTTTCTGTCCGCCAGACAAGCCGAAAATCGGACCAATCATTTCGTCAGCGGTGAATTTCATACCTCCCATATACTGTCTTGCTTTGGTAATATCGGCTTTTGTTCCGCTCGGGGCAAGAAACTCAATACATGTAAGACTATTATCCATACTGTCGGTATAGTCCTGCGGCATATAGCCTAAACGGATATTATTGTCCTGTACAATATGATTAAGTATCTGTCTCAATAAAGTAGTCTTACCTGCTCCGTTCTTTCCGTATATACCTATATGCTCCCCGCCTTTAACATACAATTTCACATCGGCTGAAAGTACTTTATCTCCTATCTTCAGATAATCCAATTCCATATCCAGTATCCTTTTTGATGTATTTATATATTGTCCGTCATAAAATCTTAAGAAAATCGCTTCTTCGGCATCGGAAAACTCCGTAAAATCTTCTTTTTCACGCATGAATCTTTTTTCCTGTGATTTAACCGACTTCATTTTCTTCTTCAGCAATCTTCCGCTTTCGGGATTCTGTCTGGATATGTTCTCCTGATCTTTCTCCACTTTATCATGAATCTTCTTCCAACGCTCCATCTGTTTTGCATATTCCGCTCTTTGCATGGAGGCAATCTGATTCTGTTTTTCCAGATTATATTTCCTCACTTTAATATATTCGGAATAACTTAAGCGTGATATTGTGTGGCTACATTCACTTTTTCTTTTGTGCATTTCCATATGTAAGATAACATTAGCCGTGTTTTCAATAAGCATCTCATCATGGGACACATACATTACCGGAATCCTACAGGTGTTTATAAAGGTCTCCAGCCATACAAGAGTATCTATATCAATATCATTGGTAGGTTCATCCAGTAGCAGCACATCCGGCGATGATAACAGTATAGATAAAAGCTGAATCTTTATCTTTTCTCCTCCGGAGAAGGTAGAAAGCAACCTTGCATAATCCTCTTTCCCCACTTCCAGCCCCAATTCCGTCAACAATCTTGCATATTGTCCGGCATTTTTTGCATCGGTTACATGAAATAAGGTAAAATATTCTCCCAATCTCCTGTTCAGATATTTATCTTCAAGCAACTGTGGCAAATACCCTATAATACACCGTTTTTTAAAAACAGCACCTTCACAGACTGCATAGTCAGAAATACTTTCGACATCATAAATTGCTCTAAGCAAAGTACTCTTGCCGTTGCCTTCCTCGCCTATTACAGCCACTTTGTCATTAGAGTTCAAATTGATGGTAAGCCTTTCTACCAAAGGTCTGCCGTCATTCTTCATATATATGGATAAATCTTTAATCTGCAGCATAAAATCCCCCAAAAAAATCCGTATGTCATGGAATGAAAACGGATGCTGCAATAAAACATATTTGACAGTTATAATCCTTATTCTTTCCAAGACATAATAAATACGGGTCTCCCCTGTTATCTGTTATGTTTTGTCTCGAATTAAAGAATCATTTCCTGCCTCTTTTCTTGAATATTATCTAAAAAATATCATTAAAACAGCATATTGTCAATCAGTCAACTCCCAAGTTTTTATTATTTCAACGCATGCAATGTCACTATTGCATACTGACGCATCAGAAAATCATTCGGATGATTTATATTGTTGCCCGTCATGTGGTGATAAGGTTTGACATCTAAAAGTTTCTTGTGCAAAGTGGACATGTCCGATACCGCAATATTACCCGACTCCTCTTTAACCTGATGCAAAACATGTACATACTCCTGTATGTAAAATGTTTTTCGTGTGAGATTGGGATTTGGGTAAGTTGTTGCGACTAAAACAACGGAACAATCGGAATTATCTTTTCTTATCTCGTAAATAATCTTATGAAGTCTCTCCTTAAAAGTAGTGGCATCCAATCCGCCGGCATTCATACCGAAGGCTAAAAACACCATGTCAGGTCTGTAATTGCACACCAATTCCTGCACATTCTGCAGTCCCCATGTAATAGATGTTCCCGAAACTGAGGTATTTATATACCTGATATTTCCTATACCGGAAAAATCCTGATCCCCTTCTATAACCTTCTCATAACCGTATCTCTTTTGTATACCTAAAGCGGTCAGTTTACCCCACGAGGGAAGATACGGAGCCACATCCACCAAAGCGGAACTGTTCCAGCCGAAAGTTATACTGTCTCCGAGGAACAACATATTCAGGTTTTCCTTTTTCCTCAATTTATCAAATACAACTAAATCGTCTTTAACAATCCCGGGAAAATATATATCGCTTTCCTTATGCTCATAAGTCACTACTATTTGCCTGTCATGAAAATATGCTCCTTCATGCCAGACTGTAAAACCGAAATATGTTGAAAAAGCCTCACCTTCCTTTGGATTTACAGGGAAATAGTCATCATAATCCATAACAAATATATTTCCGTTATCCTGTATCTTGAGCATTCCGTCCTGTAAAAGATAATCGGTTCCTTCAACATAAGTAACGGTAAGAGCGGCATTTTTTACCGAAATAATCTTTGTCGCTTTATATGCCAAAGGTTGTAAAGAAATACTGCCGTTTCGGTTTCTTACAACCATTATCGATTCATCATAAACTATATTACCTTCCCATAACGGTATAAGATATTCATCAAGATTATACATATTTGTCACCTCTGCTTAAATGAATTGCTGATATTATATCATGAAGCAAAAAAGCGTGTCTTTATGCTTTTTTTAATAGGTTATTACTTCCATATTCCCGCAACTTTAGCGATAACAAAAAAGGGCCAGAATAGTATCATAATAACCAGTTTCAATGTGTAAAATTGCTTGAGTGTCATTGTTCTTTTCCTCCGCATATTCATTTTATCATCGCATGATTATGTGCACAATATAAAATACCGTTACAATATAGTCATTGTGCGTATGTGTCCAAAAATATTCCCACTAATTATGTTTATATGCTTAAAATTGCTCAATCAACCCTGCAAAAATCAGTCTTTAACTATATCATAAGTCCAGTCTATTATGCCGCCGAACTCATAGATATTTGTGTATCCTAAATTCACCAATTTGGCAGCTGCTTCCTTGCTGCGTCTGCCGGACCTGCAATAGATAAGAATAATTTGGTCTTTGTCGGGTAATATATCTATTGTCTCCTTCCCTATACTTTCATTTGGCAGAAGAACCGCACCGGGTATATGTCCGCCCTTATACTCATCTTTGGTCCTTACATCCAAGATAATGTATCCGCTTTTCTCATCCATCATCTTCTTAGCTTCCATAGCAGTAATCTTTTCATAAGTATTCTTCACATCTACTCCTTTATCCTCGGCACAACCGACCAGTGCTGTAATTATAGCTAACATTAGTATTATGATTAAAATCTTTTTCATGTCACACCTCAAAATTAATGAACTACACTAAATACAATAGCAATAAAACACCGGCTTTTCAGTGACAAAAGCACATTATGCATATAATATTATATTCCCATAGAATTACGTGTTTAGAATTATGTTTAGATCAAGCAGAAAGCTTATATATACAATCATTAATGTTAAATCTGTAAAATGCAGAATCAATATTATTTTCCAAAACACCTGTTAACTGCTCAATTGTTGAAGCATCAGTTTGAGAGCTTTTTAATCATTTACATCAGCCATATTTTAAACTTAAGAACACATTTGGAAACTGCAACTTGTTTTTGATTCATCTGAGGAAATTTAATTTTATGTTAGCTTTTCTTGTTTCGCTTGTAAAATACATATATTTACATAGGTTTAAACTTTATTTTAATATATTGTATACGGCGATAAAGCGATATGTTGTATATTGAAACAAATACGGATGCTCACCAAGTTTCTTTTTAAACTGAGTGTAAGCATCCATGCTTTGCATTCTTCTCCATATTGGCTTATTCGTTTCTTTACCTTGCTGACTTAATCTGTTCTAACTTTTCTCTAACAGATGGTGCATTATGCGTAAGTTTCTTTATATCGACATCCTCAACCTTATTGTTTGCTGCATTTAAGTGACTCTCGGATTTAAGCAAATTCTCTCTAATTTTTGTCAAAGTAGAAATTGTCTTATCAATACCATCAATTGCATCAACAAAACGGTTTTTTGCATTTTCCAGACTATAACTAAAACTGCTTTTAAATTGAGACAAATTTTCCTCAAAATTGCGTAGATCAAGTTGCTGATTTTCTACTATGGCCAATTTCTTCTGATATTCCAAAGAATTTAATGCTGCATTACGAAGCAGAGAAATAATCGGGATGAAGAATTGAGGACGAATTACAAACATTTTGGGGTAGCGATAAGAGACATCTACAATACCGTTGTTATAAAACTCGTTATCCATTTCCAGGAGCGAAACCAGAACGGCATATTCACAGTTCTTCTCTGTTCGATTTTTATCCAGTTGCTTAAAGAAGCTCTCGTTTTTCTGCTTTGTTTCAGTTGTATCCATCTCATTCTTCATTTCGAACATTATGGATATAAACTCTACTTCATCGGATGATTCTCTGAATATGAAGTCCCCTTTGCTACCGCTTTTAGCATCGTTATCTTTTTCAAAATATGCATTTGGAAAAGCGGCCATGCGAATCTGATTAAACTGATTCATACAATGCTGTTCTAAACTCTCGCCGACCATCTTGGTTGATTGCTTTGCTTTAAAATCCTTTAACATATTAATTTCGTCTTCTCTAAGTTTCAACTCGTCCTTGTGTTTCTCAATAAGATTATTCTTTTGTAACACGCTTGCCTGTTCTTGTAACTTCAGTTTGCTTTCGAGATTGGATATTTCAGTAATCTTTTCAGACAATTCCTTGTCCTTTGCCTGAACAGCCTGTGTTACTGCAAGCTCTTTTTCAGTTTGAGCATTTTTCAACTCTTTCTCTTTCATTTCGGCAAGTTCCTTCTTAAACTCCATGTCACGCACCTGTAATAAAATCTGAGCATAACCGGTCTCGTCAATTTGGAACATTTTCCCGCAATTGGGACACTTTATTTCTTGCATATTAATACCTCCTTAATCTAATATCTCTATGATAATTCATGTTCAGAAGAAACTTCAAATTTTTCTCCATCATATGTCCAGGTTGTTGTCTCTCTACTTGTTGCACTACACAAAGAGTCTCTGAATTCTTCATTTATCTCATCTGTAATCTCTGCTCCTTCATCAAGTTCCATGTGATGTCTGATAAAGTCATCATCGTAATTATAATAAAATCTACCTTCATGCTCTCCGCCCCAACCCGTATTATTATGATACCAATCTGATTTTCAAACACCTCAATTCATTACACAGTTGTCGCCAGCAAATCCAAAGTAATACATACCTTATTCACAATAATCTTCTGAATCAATACCGTATCTTGTTGCTATGGATATTAGTTCTTCAGGTGAAGCATCATCAATGTCAAATGATTCCACCAATGCTCCTCCATATCCGCCAACAAAATATGCTCCCTGAGCTTCAGCCTTCAAGGCTTCTCTGAGCTTTTCAATATCCAGCTTTTCACCTTTGTTATCCATTGTATTTCCCCTCTATTTACTGATGTTATTTCGCTATCTCTGAGTCATATTTATTATACCATCATTGGTGTCCGTTATAACGGTCTGTTAAATTGCCATGCAATAATGAACATATTTTAAACACAGTCATTTTAGTGTATTATTAACATATCAAGTCAAACACATAACAACAGGTCATTTCTATATCTACAGGAGGAACTCATGCAAGAACATAATATAAGACGGACAATACCATTGCCAAAAAATATACGTTATACATCCTTTCAATTTTATGCAAAATCTGAACCGGGGCAGGGCATTTCTGTGGAACAGTTATACATAAAGCAAATATTGTATGTACTTAACTGGATACAAAAAAGGTGCTTAAATAAGGATAACTCTAATCATGCGGATTTACCGGAATTTCTGCAAAATATCCCTAAACCTGAAGAGTATAAAAATTATCCCCTTGAAGATCTAGCTTCTTATAGATATTATGCAGGATTTCAAATAGAGATAATGGTTTCAAGAGATAAAAAGAATTGGGCTATGAGAGTACAAGAGATTGACCGAGGGCCAAAACCCGATAAGCCGGACGAAGCTAGAAAACCTGTACCGGGACGTTCTTTTATAACAGACATAGGATTGCGAAGAAATGAAAGTAGTGTTGAAATCGCAACAAGAACCCTTGTAGATGAACCGGAAGGAACTAAAGAAGAGTGTGATGCTTTCAGGCAGGCTTTTATAAAAGAACTTATAGCAGATAAGGACATCAAGCTGGTAAATGATGGTTGGCCTGTACGAGAGGAACATGTTGAAGTAAAAAATAAAGACAATTATAAAGACTTCATAAAATGGCTGAAATCAGATAAAAGAGAAGCACTAGCTGTTGTATACTGTGCATCACCTAAAGTTATAAAGGTAAAAATAAAAGAAGAATCTGAAGATAATACCCAAGTACATACCGAGAATAAAGATGAGACAAATGTTATAGATTATCTTGATGAATTTAAAAAGCTGGCTTTGTCTAACAGAGGCTATGCATTTTTCTATCATATACTACCGGAAAGCCGTCGGGAAACTTTCCTTAAGGATATTGCTGAAATTAACTTTTCGAACAAGAAAACACCGGTTCTTGACAATGAGGATTTGTTCATTATTGGTGCCAAAAAATATAAAACATCAACTGTATACGCATATAACATGAACCAGCACTGCACAGATGATTCTACAAAAGCGACTGTTATAAAAACCATTCGAAAATATTATGAACGAAAAGACGTAAGTTTTTTTGGGGTCCGGTTCGTACCGGAATTAAAAGAAGTTTTAGATCGGGAAAAAGAGGAAACCAAGAAAAGTACGTTGGATTTACTGGAAAAAATTGATGGATTGGAACAGGAATTACATTCACAAAAAAGTGATTACGAGAAAAATATAGCTGACTTGAATAGTGAAATACGACGGATTATTAATCAAAAAGATAAGGAAATACAGGATCTGAAGGATGATTTGATTCAACAGGAAAAGGATAGTAAATCTTTCGTAGAAAGCCAAAATAGAATTCTTAACGAAAAAGACTACTTAATAGAAAGACTAAGAAATCGCAAAAAAAGACCTAAAAAATTCGAGGATATACCTAAATGGGTTAATAATAGCTTCAAAGACAGACTCATAATGAGTGAGCGAGCTCAAAAAGAGGTTAATGAAATCACGAAAGAATACGACTTGGATAATATTTGTGATGCGCTTGAATACCTTGCGTTTGAGTATCGTGATCTTCTCAGAGGAAACATTTCTGTAGATATGGTAAATAATAGAGCCTCAAAAATATACGACCGAAGTTATGAAGTTACAAAGGTAGATGTGCCTGGCATAAATAATAAAACCGAATATAGTTTTAAGTACTATAAGAGGGACGGAACACCTTGTGAAGATGAGGAAATTGACAGACACTTATATTTGAATAATAGTAATCGTATTTATTTCATATATGATAAAGAGGATAAAAGAATAGTAATTGCCTCTTTACCGCATCATTTGAGAACAAAGAGTGACAGATAATCACAGAATCTGCTGATTATTTATATTCATCTTAAACTTCAGATTAAGGCTTTCCGCAGCTTTTCTGCATAATATCATTCTGTCTAAGAATATCTCAAAGTATTCCAATACAGAGTAATACCTGGGATCTATTGTAAGGCTTAAACATATTTCCGTCTTATCTTCATTTATCCTTACAGTGGATTTCTTAACGGAATAGTTTACTCTGTCATGTATATCAAAATGTGCCGTATCGGTATTTCTTACTCTACTTCTTCTGACATCGGTTTTATCTGCAATAATCAGTGCAGCGGCAACGCAATTGACCGGAAAAGCGGTACTCTCGTCATGATTACCTATAGCTGTAATTACCGTAGCAATTTCATCGGGTGTTGCGTTCATATCTTTTAGAATTCTGAATGCCAGCATAGCACCGCTTTGCGCATGGTCTTCCCTGTTTATAAGATTCCCTATATCATGCAGATAACATGCAATCTGTGCAAGCTCTATCTCCTTTTGGGAATACCCCAGTGTTGTCAATATATACTTGGCGGTTGTTGCCACTTTAAGTACATGAGCAAAACTGTGCTCGGTATAACCCAAAGCTATCAGTGATTCATCGGCTTTGGCTATGTATGTCTTTACTTCCGTATTTTTCTTAACATCGTCAAATTTTATCATTTCTTTTCCCTTCTCATTTTTGCGGCTTTAACAACATGCTTTGCAAGCACCGAAGTGGTAACGGTGCCTACTCCTTTGGGAACGGGAGTACATAAAGCCGCTATATCCGATATGTCCTCTATATCCACATCCCCGCATAACCGTCCCTCGTCGTCCACATTTATGCCTACATCAAAAACATATGCCCCTTCGGATACATGGTTACGGTTTATCATCCTTGCCTTACCTGCGGCAGCTACAAGTACTTCGGCATTTTTACATGCCGCCGGCATATCCGCCGTCCGGGTATGGCACACGGTAATGGTTGCATTCTTTTTCATCAGCATCATTGCTACCGGTTTTCCTATTACCATTGAGCGCCCTACTATCGTTGCTCTTTTACCGGTAAGATCAATTCCCGCATAATCTATCATTTCTATTACCGCTTCGGCAGTACACGGAGCAAATCCCGTATCATCACCGGAAAACACTTTTGCCATATTTATAGGGCTGATACAGTCAATATCCTTAACAGGATTAATCATTTCGGTTATGGCTTTTTCATCCAGATGTTTCGGAAGCGGACGTAAAAGAAGAATACCGTCAACATCATTATCGTCATTGATTTTTTTGAATGCAAAAGCAAAATCCTCGTTATCAATACTCTCGGGAAAAGCGTGTAAAGTACATCTCAAACCCAGCTTTTCAAATCTCTTGACCGCTCCTCTTTCATAAGCTAAATCATCGGGTTTCTCTCCCAGCCTTACAATAGCCAGATGCGGTATATACCCCGACAATGCTGCCAGTTGATTCCGTATCTGTTCCGATAAGGCTTTTACCACATCGTTACCGTATAAAATTTCCATAATATCACCTTAAGTTTTTCTCTACCCTTTCGAATATTTCATCGGCAAGTTTTTTGCCTTTCTCCATTATATCATCACAATGACTGTTTAATTGCTCCGCTCTGTTACGGTCTCTCATCGCTTTGGTATTAATATATACATTTACCGATGCTCCGGTAATGGCTGCACGCAGCATAACCGCCGAAACCGCCACATCGGATATAGCTATTCTGGAGCCTTTTTCGGCATACTCCCCTAACAGTAACAGCATCTCGTAGGATTTTTCCATAATACTTACTGGAACCGAACAGGCGGTATTCAAAGCCTCTTCCATTACTTTGTCTTTATACTCCTTTTCTTCATCGGTGGTACTCGGCAAAGAATAGGCTTTCGATAACGGAAGAAAAACTTCCGCGTCTTTGTCTATAAGTTCCATAAGTTCTTCAGTCAGAACCGATACTTTTTGCTGTAAGATTATGATGTCTTCCTGAACATCGGCATATCGCTTTTTACCCAGCGTAAGATTACCTACCATACTTGCCAAAGCCGTTCCCATTGTACCTGCCAATGCACTGGCTCCGCCTCCGCTGGGCACTGGCTGCTTTGACGATAAGGCATCAATAAATTCCTCAATACTCTTGTTTTTAAACATATCCTCATCCTTTTTTTATTGTCATACAGAAAGTATACTATATTTACCGTAAGAAAAAAAGAACGGATACCCGTTCTTCAAAACACATTCTTACTCAATTACTAATATATTAATATGATTAGGTCAGCGTTTTAGATCTTGTTTACTTATACTAAGCAAACATTGGCTGCTCTAAGCTTTTTGCTGTTCTTAGGATCTTCCTCTACATCAAAAGTGACTTTTTGTCCTTCTTTAAGAGTCTTGTAGCCATCAATGTTAATAGCTGAGAAATGTACAAATACATCGTCTCCGCCTTCGTCATTGGATATGAATCCATATCCTTTCTCGGAATTAAACCACTTTACCGTACCTTTGTTCATCTGGTCCTCCATTAAAAAATTTACCCTATACAACTAAGAAACCCTTAGGTATGAAACCTCTAACCGAAATGATTTTACAAGCCTTGTGAGTTCATAGAAGCATTTAGATACTGAAATTTATACCACAGCGCTTTTTACTTGTCAATACATTTTCATTCGGACAGGAACAGAGTTATCTGCAGAATTCAAAATTGACATCCTTATCGGATACATCATGGCAAGATTTCCGGGGAAAATAAACAGGTTTTCAATGGACTGCCATTGCAAATTACAACGAGACAATGGTTTATACTCTTTTGGAAGTTAAATAAGCAGCCGGCTATATCACTCTGTCCAATGACGGTACATATATCATATTTTGTGAATTTCTGATTCTAATGTGCGAATAGTTTCCATAATATCTTCAAACTTCGGCCTTTCTCCCATAAACATCTCCCTCATTTGCTCGTAATCTTTCCTCAATTCTTCAATTCGATAATTTTCAGGAACTAATTTGATATGGGTTTTTGTTGCTTCCTCATATTTTGCCCATTTCCTCGGATAAAACTTTGCCTTAAATTTTGCGACCTTTTCTAACAATTCTAACTGTTCAAACGCCTTTTCTTTATAGACGGAGTTTGCAATACAGTATAAATCATAATAGTGTCTCGCATATCGTGCCGGCATCTTTAAATTTTTCGGACGATTAGCCTCGTGATGAAGAATTGTTGCCTTCTCCCAAAATGTTCTCTCCACCGAAACAGCTTTGAGAGAGATTTTTTTACCTTCGAATATTTGCGGATATTCCGTAGCAATATATGGTTCTATGTAAGCTGTTTCTGATGGAGTCCATGCGGCTAAAGAGCCAATCTCCAATCGTATTGCTTCTGTAAGATAATTTGAAGAAAAAACCTTAGGATAATAAAAAAGAATAGTTTGCGGATTTTTATCATCAATCGCAAGTTGAAACGGCTCTGTTAGTATATCTTCTAAATCTCTTTTCATTTGCACAATAAAAACTTCAGATAAAAATAATTCTGTCTTTTTATTCGCTTCTTTATTGAAAAGATCCTGTTTCGTATTTGATCTTGTCTGCCACGGCTCATCTTTCCCATATCCCAGTAATCTCCAATCCAAAATTAAGTCAATATCTTCCGAAAATCTGTCAATGAGAGAAAAACACTTCGATAAGCTCGTACCTCCCTTAAAAGTAAATGACTTATTCCATTCCGATTGATGAAATAAATAATCCAAAATAAAGCAAACCCAATAATCTTTTTCCACAACGGTTTCTTGAATCTTCATTTTGTTTGCAGTATTTCTTATCAGGACAATTAAATCTTCCTGTTTTATCTTGTTACGGTCAAACATCATGTTACTCATCTTCTTCTCCTATTTTTCGCAGAATTTCATAAATCCAAGCGGTTGCGGTTTTACCTTCCCTTAACAGCGCTTTTTTTTCTTCACCGGATAGTCTCTTTTTTAATATATCAATCTGCTCCTCGCTTATTCGATCTTTTCCTATTGCTTTTATTGCCTGAATCACCATTGATGTAATCGTAGACATATTGGATATCTCGGCATTACTTCTCCTCTTAAATTCTATGTCTATGCCGCCAAAAGAATAAGTAACGTATCTTCCATCCGAGAGATACACCCATTTGGCGGGAACTTGCGTAGATAAACCGAGAATATTAAGAGCGGTATTTTCAGAAGGAGTAATTGTCCAGTTGTATTTTCTGGCAATAGCGAGAGCAACTTGGTGCACATTTGGTGCCACATATTCATCAATCAGTTCACTATATTTCGGTTGATAATATACACCATTTAAAATACGATGGATGGTGCCATCCTTTACTAATCTGTTAAGAATATTACGAATGCGTTCATAGCCTGCGATTTCCAAAAAATCATTGGCTATAAACACAGTTCCCGCTTCAAATGATTCTATTTTTTTTACTACCGACTCTTTATATGAAATTCCCATTCTATCACCACCTTGCACCGAATATTGTATAACATTCGGTGCAAAATGTCTATCTTTAACTCAAAAATAAATTTTCATTCAAAATAGTAATTGCGCATTGCATAATAACTTTACAGATTTTGTATTATTGTCGGTTCTAAAATAAAATGCTGTTTATGACTGTTTTCATAGCAATAAAACCTCGTAAAATCAACCCTTCATCAAATGTTACATATTAAATTTCCTAAATCTTTATAATTAACATATTCGACCCCGTTAAATTGCGGATAGGATTGTCCAGTATAAATAATTCTTGGCTTTAGAGCATTCTTCTCTGCTTCAACAAAAGATAATAAATGCCTTGAAAATGATTTATTAGGTGTCATGGATGTCTTTATTTCAAACGGATATAATTTTTCCTCTTTTTTCACAATCAAATCCACCTCAACACCTTTAGCGGTTCTCATATAATAGATATTCGGGTTTTGATTTCTATTTAGCCTTGATTTCAGAACCTCTGAAACAATTAAATTTTCAAAAAGATTTCCTCGTAGCGGATCTCGGTTTACTTGATTTTCTGTTTCTATCCCCAAAAGATAAGATGCCAACCCGATTTCCGTGAAATAAATTTTTGGTGATTTAATTTGTTGTTTTGTAATATTAGTAAAATACGGTCTTAATCTATATACTATATAAGAGGCTTCGAGCACAGACAGCCATTCAGATAAAGTTGTAGATGAAACCCCTACATCTCCTGCCATAGCAGATAAATTTACTACCTGTCCAACCCTACCTGCAAGTAAAGTTAAAAACCTTAAAAATTTATCCAGATTTTTAATTTCTAACATTGCCCGTAAATCTTTTTCTACATAAGTATTTAAATAATCGCGATAATAAACGATTGGTTCTCTAGTCCCTTCTCTATAAAGTTCCGGCATGAAACCTTTTAAAAGTAATTTATCGGTAGATAACTCCTCTAATAATCCTTCTTCTGCAAGTTCATTCATACTTAAAGGAAGTAAAGTTAAAATACCGGTTCTGCCTGCCAGGGATTGTGCAATTCCTCTTTGTAAACTTGGTTGATGGCTCCCTGTAAGTATAAAGCGACCATTCTTTCCTCTGTCCTCATCTACCATAACTTGTATTGCAGAAAGAAGTTCGGGTACTCTTTGAACTTCATCTATAATAACCGGCTCTTTATACATTTCAAAAAAACCTTTATAATCTTCTTTTGCTAACATTCTATTTGCAGGATCTTCCAAATTGACATAATTGTATTTTGGAAAATATTTTTTGACTAAAGTAGTTTTCCCCGACTGTCTGGGTCCGATTACAGTCACAACAGGAACTTGGTTAGCAAGGCTTGTTAATTTGTCGGAAATATTCCTATTTATCATCCCGGTCACCTCCTGACTATGTTTATGATACTAAATAACGGCACTTTTTTCAAGTTCAACTTTAAAATAATGCCCTTTGATTTTATTACACATATAGAGAAAAACCAATCAGACTTATAAATTCGGTACTAAACTCCCTTTTGTTGTTTGCCGTTAAATGCTCAGATATGCTCTTTCAGTGCTTCCACCGCGTTATATATCCATATGCCCGCATGAGCTGCAAAACCGTGATTTAACGATGCACCGTCGGTCTTATTCTCCCACAATGTACCGGTTCTTTCAGCCATGTACTTGAAAAATCCTACCGATTCGTTTAACAACTGTTTATACAACCCCTGTTCGGTTAACAGTTCCATTCTAAGATATGTACCTACGAAAGCATTTGCCGGATATATTTCCGGATGCAATTTCTTTTCCACTCTGTCCGGTCCGAAATCCTTGACAAGGGTTTTCCATAACTTCGAATATTTCTTTTTTGTTGCCGTTTTTGTAAAGAATGCGTAATACTGGCACACTTCCGTGCGTTCGTGCGAAACTTCAAGCACATCATTCTTAAATACCATGCGGTCACGGAAAAACTCCCCGTCATATGACAGTTCTCTTATCTTCTTTCTAATACCCTCCGCCTGCACCAGTTTATCTTTGTCATCATACAGTTGTGATACCCTTTCCAACATCAATGCATAGAGCATATTGGTCGGGAAATTCACATCCTGCACCAGTTTATTGGCAAAAGACCATTCCACGAAAACCCATTTTTCCAGATTCTGCAAAAGACCGTCTTTATTCAGAAATCTTTCGAAATATTCCAACAAAGCATATATCTTCGGTTTGAATGCGGCAACCATATGAATATCATTGCTTCTCTCTTTGTACTCATACAGTTGCAGTACAAACCACATTGCCCAGTTGGGTATGAAGTTTTTGTTTACATGGTCGGCAGGATAGCACATGGGAATCATGCCTTCGGGAAGGGAAGGATAAGATTCGGGAAGAAGGAAATTTTCCAAAAAGTTCTTCTCAATCAATGATTTACCCGTAAGGAAATATTCCACTCTGGATGCAAAGAAACTGTCACACAGCCACCCCGCTCTTTCTCTTGAAGGGCAGTCCATGAATATGTCCAGTGCATTTTGTCTGTAAGTTTCCACAGCCGCATCAAATATTTTTTTAAGATCGGGATCGGTTGTATCGATAGCCTTATCTACAGGCGCATGCTTGTATTCAATCATATGTAAAGAACAGATACGTGCCCTACCTCTGAACATTACGACATTTAAGTATTTCATACTGACCGGTTCGAAAAATACTAAATTGTATTCACCCGGCTCCAAAACATATTTATTTACCCATAAGCCGTGTATGCGAATGGGATCGGGTACCCCGTTTATGAGCATCTCATCATAAATCATCAAAAACTCACAGGTTTCTTCGCAGACAATACGGAAAGATATAAAGCCGGTGGCTTCTCTTTCAAACTCATAAACGGCATATTCGTTTTCGCTTAAGCAAATACCGTTACTTATATCGGTTTCTACGGCATTAGCGGTATCATACTCAATCTGCTGTATTCTCTCATTTATATTCTCATCCAACTCTTCCGTTTTATACTGCTTATAGTCAGGATTATCTATTTTCAGATGCCAGGGCAGTCTGTATGTTTCGGGTTTACAAGGTTTATGTTTACCTACGACGGCATTATCCATAGGACACAACTTTTCATATTCGGGATACAGTACATTTCTGGTTATATACTCCTTCTTACCGGACATCTCCAGACTTACCTGATGAGTATTCCCGCCGGTCATCCAGTCGCGGGAATCGGAAGTTAAGACATAAGACTCCACAAAGCCCCTCTGGTATGTGTATCTTTGTACCTTTTTCAGGTAATCATCTAAAAGATATGCAAAAAATCCCTTAACTCCGGTAGCTGCAACCACGTCATTATCGCAAACTATTTCACAGGTCAGAAAAGACGGTTGATCCAGGAAGGAATATGCATTTATACAATAACCCCATACTATAACGGCAACATCGTTTATGTCTTTGTTAAGATAAGAAGTTATATCAATCTCATCCACCCTGTAATATCCGCGTGCCGCTCTTGCAGGACCTGCAGCCGCAAAAGTATCGTTGACATATATCTGATAAGCGGTACTGCAGGCAAGATTAACCGATGTTTTACCTTTACCTGCTTGTGCGTAAAAGCCCATCCTTATATTCATTTCATTTTGCAGTCCGGCTGCCCACACGGGCTCGGCCTGTTTAAAAATATATCGCTCCATATTTGCCTCCGTGATGTGTATAATTTAACATATTTTCGCTATGATAACAAACGGCGCCGCTTTTCTTGACAATAAAAACTTTACAATATATTGTATTATATAAGTTGTATACTCTGTAAAAAACACATTAAAAAGGTTCGAAACCATGTCAAAGAAGATAGTTATACTTATATTATTCGCTCTTATTGCATCTTTATTTACATCCTGCAATTGCTCTTATGTTCCGGAAAGTGATTCACATAATACTGAAAGCTCATTTTCTATAACAAGCAACTCCGACAATGAAAAACCTGAAGAATACTACACGGCTTTCAGACAGGGAGAATCCTCTGTTTCATTATATCTTGTAACCCCCTACGGCATGTACATGAATATCAGAAAGTATATCTATTACTCGGAAAAAGGAAATACCGAATATATAAAACTGTGCAACAAACCCGCCTGTAATCACAGCACGGAAGACTGTAACGCATATACAGGCGCTTATCAAATAGGTTATTACAAAGATAAAATATACTATATATCCAGAAGAGATTATTATGTCAACACACTGAACTGTATGAATATGGACGGAACAAATCATAAAGAAATTAAAGTCCTGAACAATTCTTGCTTTAGTACTTTCGGCTATTTCCATAACGGATACTTCTATTATATTATCGGCACTCCCGGAGTTCAAGCAATCGGCGTTACAAACGATGACAACAACCTATACAGAGTTAAGGTTGATGATAATTCAAAACCGGAGGTTGTACTTACGGACGATATTATATTTAATATACAAAGATTCATTGTTGTAGATGATATTATCTATCTGACAGTTTATAAACAGGATACAACAGCAGAATGCTTTTTATACTCATACTCCTGTAAAACAGGTGCATTGACAAAGATTGCGGACAACTGGTCCGGTAACGGTTTTTGGGGAAAGCATTACGGATATTGCTATCTGACGAATGAAGGGATATATAAGTACAATGTTGAAACAGGTGAAGTCACATTGGAAAAGGCAATTAAATTTGATAATCACGGGTACTGCGGAGCAAGATTTTACCCCGACTACATATATTTAATACATAATCGCAATGATGATTATCGAGCACTGCGTGAGCAGGACTTGGTTTTGTATATATATAATTGGGATTATGAGATTATAGAGACCGTTTTGTTGGATTTTATTAATAAGGGCAAAATAGGAAATTTTATTACAGATGTCGGCAATTACATTATATTTGCATCCGATATGGATAATAAACCGGATTACTATATAGACAAATCCGAGATAGGAACCGATAAGTTTGCATTTCATAAAATAGAGAATTAGTTATGGCAGGTAATGAAAGGAGCTTCATATGGAACTTTATATAGAGAATCTTTCCAAGTACTACGGAGAGAAACTTGCTCTGGACAAATTCACTTATACCTTTAAGGAAGGAACATATGCGATATTAGGTCCCAACGGTGCGGGAAAAAGCACTCTTATGCACCTTATAACCGACAACATATCCCGCTCGGGCGGACAGATATTTTATGACGGTAAGGATATATTGCAGTTGGGCAGATCCTTCAGAAAAAAGATAGGATTTATGCCTCAGTCACAGGGCATGTATGACCAGATGAGTGCCAAAGGTTTTTTAAGTTACATGGCGGAAATAAAAGGGATACCGAAAAAAGAAGCAAGAGGTGTTATTAATGAGCTGTTGGCAGTTGTCAATCTTTCCGATGTAAGTCATAAGAAGCTTTCTTCCTTCTCGGGAGGTATGCGTCAAAGAATACTTTTAGCGCAGGCCTTACTGGGTAAACCGGACATACTGATACTCGATGAACCTACAGCCGGATTGGATCCCGAGGAAAGGGTAAGAATAAGGACATACATAGGTAATCTTGCCGCATCAAAAATAGTACTCATAACCACCCATATTACATCCGATGTGGAGTCCATAGCCGATCATGTAATATTCATGAAAAACGGACGTATAGAAGCTTTTGGAAAACCCGAACGGATACTTAAAGAAACTTGCTCTGAAAACATGGAAGAAGCATATCTGAAGATAATACATACAGAGGGGCAAAATGCGGGAACTTAAGCGAATCATAGTATCAAAAACCAATATTGTCTGTATAGCTTTTCTGATATTTATGAATGTATTTATCTTTTTCTGGGAATCAACACCCAAAGGAGATATATGCACATTACCGGAATATACCGACCGCTATATCGAAGTATTGAATACCTGCAAAGACATGGATAATGAAGAAGGCATCAATTATCTGAACAATCTGAAGAAATTGTCGGAAGGAACGGTATTAATTCCCCGTTGGTTATACAGCAAGGATATGGAATACAAGGAAGAAGCTTCCGGGTTTTACTACAAAAAATTCGGCGAGCAGATGATAAAAGACATAGAAAGCGGCAAGATTGACACTTCGGAACAAGCGGTTAAGAAAGCATATATTACCATTGAAGTATGCAATATACTTATCGAGAAGATAAATCATCTGACAGAATACCCCGAATATATCAAAACAATAAGCGAAAATGCCGAGAATATGAAATCGGTAAGCATTTTTTCCGATCCGAATTCCTTTTCCTACAGGAATATTATTAAAACAGTAGAGGATTTTTCCAATATACATATTACCGAACTGTCATTGGATAATGACCTTGCGGTCAATGCCCTGTTTACCGACAGTATCTCCGATTACAGCATTCTGGCATACATTATCTTCATAGTCCTGCTCATGATTCAGGAACGTAAAAAAGGCCTCTGGCCGCTTGTATATGCCTATCCTGAGGGAAGAGCAAGGCTTGCAATCAAAAGAGTTGCTATACTGCTTGTCTGTTCGGTCATTGCAACGGTATTTCTTGTAGGTTCAAGATTCTTAACCGCGGGAATAGTGTATAGAGGGTTCGGAGATATGTCCAGGCCTATACAATCCATGAGCTTGTTTCAAGGTGTATCACAGCCTTTTACCGTAGGCGGTTTTATACTGAACTTCTTCCTGTTTAAGATTATAGGGACATGGGTGATATCGCTGATACTCTACTTTATGATGCTGGCTATATCCAATACTTCATTGGCAGTTGCAGTAACCTCTCTGTTTTTGGGAACCGAATATACACTGTTCGCTTTAATACCGGACAGTTATGCAATTGCCGTTTTGAGGTTTATAAACATATTTGCATTGATAAATTACAACAGGATATATATGAGGTATCTCAATATTAATATAAATGAGTATCCCGTAAACGGACAAACTCTTACAACATATATGATACCCGTATCAATGATTCTTTTTGCAACGGGGTGTATCATTATTCATCATAAGAAGAAACCTTTTTCCACTCCCAATCCTTTACTTAAACTGTACGATAAAATACTTAAACTCCGTGCCGGATTGTCCGATCGTTTCCGGTTGTTCTTTGCTGAACTTCATAAAACACTGTGGATACAAAAAGGAGCTTTTGTTATTATCGTTCTTTTATTATGGGCAATATTTGCTTCTGAAGCACCACCGCTAAATGTGTCGGAGTATGACGGAAACCTGGTATATTTCGAGAATATGTTTACAGGAGAAGTTACCGAAGAAACGCTAACTAAAATTGATGAAGAAACGGTTATTGCATATGAGGAAATGGCAAAGGGAAGTATGCACGGAGCCACAAAAGTACAATATCTTTCCATGATTAAAGCCGAAGCCCTGGCTAAAAAAGGCACGGGTTTGTGGATAATGGACAGTACAATATATGATGCACTGCTGAACAGAAATGTTGAGGGTTATCAAAGAAAAACCGGATTGATAGCCATATTATTCACAACGGTTATGACAGCCGGCATATTCGCTTATGAGCATCAGCAGAAAATGAAATATCTCTTATGCAGTACCGACAGAGGAAGAACCGTACTTGTGCGTAATAAGACATTAATTGCTTGTGTAATGACATGTGCGGTATGGCTTATCGTTTACGGATTTGAAATACGTAATGCAGTAAAAATTTACGGAAGTCTTCATTCACTATCCGCTCCCGTTCAAAGCTTCATGAGCGAGTTTCCTTACAAAATGACTGTATTGTCCTTCCTTATACTTATCTATCTTCTCAGACTTCTTGTACTTCTGTCGATGACATTTATGATACTGTTGTTGTCCAATCTCAGTAACAGAGCAAATGCTGCCGTTATAACATCATTGGCGGTTTTCTCTTTACCTGCCGCCATAGTCATAATGGGCGGAAATATTATGGAGTACTTTTCCGTGGTAAAACTGCTTTCTCCGCAGGAAAATATACCTTCATTAATTCTAAGTTACACACTGTGCTTTATACCGGGTATAATAGCATTGATTGCAAATACCGTTATATGGAAAGGAATAAGATATGAAAATAACAATAGCAAACGATTCATATAAAGGGTGCATGAGTGCCATAGCATGTTGCGACATAATGGCAAAAGCTTTAAATGACGCTATGCCTGAATGCAGTGTAAATAAATATCCCATGGCTGACGGCGGTGAAGGCACAACCGACTGCCTTGTTTTTGCAACCGAAGGGCGTAAAGAGTATGTTACCGTAAACGGCGTTTTCGGAAATAAAATGACCGGATTCTTCGGAATACTGGGCGATAATGAAACTGCCGTTATAGAATCGGCATGTGCATCGGGTATTCAGGGAATACCGAAAAACAGACTGGACCCCATGAGAGCGTCATCATACGGTACGGGGCAGCTGATAAGGGCGGCTCTGGAAAGAGGCTATAAAAAGATAATAGTGGGTTTCGGAGGCACTGCTGTTTCCGACGGCGGAATGGGTACATTAGCCGCATTGGGCATGGTGTTTTATGATAAAAACAAGTCAATTCTCTCCCCTTCAGGTGCTGCAATGACAGCTGTTGTAAGCATTGACTCATCAAATGTTATTAAAGAATTGAAAGACGCACATATTGAATTTGCCTGTGATGTGGAGAATGTATACCACGGAAAAGAAGGAGCGGCATATATATTTTCTCCTCAAAAGGGAGCCACAAAAGAACAGGTTATAGAACTTGATGCAGGGTTGCAGAATCTTGCTGAAGTTTTTAAAAAACAACTGAATAAAGATATATCGAATATTCCCGGAGCAGGTGCCGCGGGAGGTCTGGCAGGAGGTCTTATGACTGTCTGTAAACCGGTTATAAAAAGCGGATTCGATGTTATCTTAAGTTATACCGATTTAGAAGAAGCCATAAAGGACAGCGATATAGTTATAACCGGAGAAGGACATACCGATTCACAGACCGTTTACGGCAAGCTACCCATGAGAGTGGGAATGCTCTCAAAGAAGTACAATAAGCCGGTAATATGCATATCGGGTGCAATATCCAAAGATGCCGAAGTATTGAAAGATTACGGTATTACTGCCCTGTTTTCCATAAGCAGAGGCCCCATAAGTCTTAAAGATTCAATGCGTGACAGCGAAAACCTTCTGTATCTTAAGACTTTTAATATTGCAGGTTTACTTAAGTTATTGTAATATATACAGGCACGGAGGTGTAGCTCAGTTGGTTAGAGCGCTTGCTTGACATGCAAGAGGTCATTGGTTCAAATCCAATCATCTTCACCAGTATCATCCCGCATAAAGTGCCATTTTGGCACTTTTGTTTTTCGCATTAGTGCCATTTTGGCACTTTTTCTATTGACATTAAGGTGCCAATAATTTAAAATGATGCTGAGGTAATCTTAAATGACTATAAAACAAATGCGACAGGATAAAGGCTTGACACAGCAAAAATGTGCTGATTATCTTCAGATTCCCCTTCGCACATACAAAAGATATGAATCGGATGAGAGTAAAATCAAAGCTATTAAGCACCGATATATTAAAGAACGCATAGCTGAATACGGATTTATAGATGAGGAACACGGTATATTAACTGTCGAACAGATTAAAGAAATATGCAAAGATGTATTCGCATCTTACGATGTTGAATACTGCTATTTATTCGGCTCTTACGCAAAAGGAAAAGCAACGGAAAAAAGTGATGTCGATTTATTAGTATCAGTACAGGTAAAAGGAATAAAGTTCTTTGAGTTAGTAGAAAATTTACGTGAAAACCTGAAAAAGAAGGTTGATTTATTGGATGCAGCTCAATTGAACAATAATCCGACATTGGTACAGGAGATTTTAAGAGACGGAGTTAGAATATATGGATAATATAAAGGATGACACTAATAACATTGAAAAGATTAAGGCGGGAATGATTTATTATTAGATTCCGTAATGTTTCGCATTATTCAGATTGCGGAAAACAATTCAAAACTTTCCGATAAATTCAGAGAAATACATAATGAAATTCCGTGGGCATCTATCAAAGGTATAAGAAATATAATTGTTCATGCTTACGGTCGCATTAATATGACAACAGTCTATGATACTGTTATTTATGACATACCTAACATGTATGAAAAACTTAAGGATATATAAAGAAGTCTGATACCTTTAGTCTCCTCTTTTTCCCATTATTGCTATTGAACAGGGAATAAACCCGTCTATGTCAATACATTGAACATCGCAATAGCCGGCATCAATAAAAAACTGTTTATATGACGAAAAAGAGAATTCTCGTTTGAAGTATTTGGTGCCCTTACTTATTGCTTCGGTAAACACATTTTTTCTTTTTTCTTGTTTAATGACATAGGTTGTGATAATAATCTTACCGTTAGGTTTGCATACTCTATCAAGCTCATCTAAAGCTTTGTAAGAATCTTCCAATAAATGAATTACATTGGCTGCAACAACCTTATCAAAGGCGGCATCGGCAAATTCAAGGTTTAAAATATCCGCAACGGCAAAAGAAATGTTCTTGTGATTTCTGCAATTATACTTTGTCGTTTGAACCATTTTCTTTGAAAAATCCGTAGCAATCAGCTTCTGACACTTAGGTGCAATGCTTTTTGTGAGCATGCCGGTACCGCAGGCACACTCCAAGACAATATCGGAAGGCTCAAAAAGATTTTCAATATGTTTTCTCAATGCCTTATGTACCTTAGCATTGATTATATAAACAAAAATATCATAGATACCTGCCACACGATCCCATACCGATGCTTCATTACCCCTGTTTTCGTTTTTTCTCTTTTTCCCTTGTAAATCCTTTTTCAAACCTATACCTCTTTATTCACTACAAACATAACCATTACTTTTTAATTATCACCCTTATACATTATGAAATCAAGAACTTGTCAAAATCCGGAAACTCCCTTTCTCTTACGTTTTTCAGAATGCCTCAATTTCTTGTTATTACTCATTTGAGTCTTCCTTTGCTTATCTCAATATCAGTAGACAAATTTTTCAGCCAATTCCGTTTTATCAATTAAATCTTTGTATACTTTTGAAGTTTTAAGCAATTCTTCATGCTTTCCTTGCGACTCTACTATGCCCTCATCAATAACCACAATCTTATCCACATTTTGAATGGACTTAAGTCTATGAGATATTATTAAAACAGTTTTATCCTTGGTAAGCTTATTTAGGCTGTCTTGAATTTTCTTCTCATTATCAACATCTAAAGAAGCTACAATTTCATCTAATATGATGATAGGTGCATCTTTAAGAAAAGCTCTTGCAATAGATAGTCTTTGTCTTTCTCCGCCGGATAAGTTGGCTCCGTTTTCACCTATCAAAGTATCATATCCGTTTTCCAGCTTGTCTACAAACTCTTCACAATTAGCAAGAGCAGCCGCTTTTTTGACTTCTTCGTCCGTAGCTTCAGGTTTTCCTATCCTTATATTCTCCAACACCGAGGTATCAAAAAGTGTAACGTCCTGAAATACTATTGAAACTTTATCAAAAAGTGACCTTGTAGAGATATTACTGATGTTCTCACCTGAAATCAAAATCTCTCCGCCTGTAATGTCATATAACCGTGACACCAATCGCAAAATACTGGTCTTTCCGCAACCGCTTCTTCCTACAAGTGCCGTAACTTCATTTTGTTTTGCTACAAAACTTACATCTTCTAATACCTGTACATCACCGTCATAGGAAAAAGACACATTTTTAAGTTCAATATCAAATTCGGACAATTCCAGCTCCTCACCTTCCTGCCTTTTTGTATTCCTTATCTCATTAATTCTTTTAACAGCTGAATCTACGGAAAAAAGTTCCGCCATGTTGAAAGAATTTGCTTCAGCACCTTCTTTCATCCTGATTCCGGCAAGCAAGTATCCTAAGAAATATAATATATTTATTTCTCCCTTGCCAAGAAGAGTTATTCCTACAATAATCACCAAAATATGCGTGAGGTAAAGAATAAGACTTGCCAAGCTTATGATTGCAGCACCGACAAACTCCGATTGGATATGAATTTTTTCTCCTTCTTCCACTTCTCTATATAGTTTTTTCTTTACATCATCACTCATTCCGAAACTTTGTATTTCCATCTGAAGTTCTATAGCCTCCTGGAAACTGTCGGAGTTTTGTCTGCGTTTTTTGTAGTATTTATGAAAATTTTTCGTTTGCACTTTTTTAGAAATCAACAATAAAGCAAAATACACCACAATTGGAGAAATAACGCAAAGTCCGAGTTTATAGTTTCCTATTAGAAGCATTACTGCTGCTATAATAAAGAATCCGGTAAAACCTATAATTTTAGCAATGGCATGGGAAAGAGCATGTTCAAGTGTAGCAACATCCGACATGATAGTTTGTGCCAAATCCGTTAAATCGTGCTTGGAAAAATAGGAAAGCGGTAAATCACTTATATTTCTGGCAATGTCAATTCGCAAGTTCTCACTTTCTCTGTAAGTTGTATTAAAAAGAGCACTATATTCAATACTAAGAAGTATATATAACAAAACAATAACTCCTATAGAAAAGACATAGTAGAATATGTTATCTCTTTCATTTAACAATAATGTTTTATCAAAAAACAACATCATCAGCATTGCGGGAAGCATATTAACGATGTATGTAAAGAATGATGCAGTGCTGGATTTTATAAGATCGTTTGCGCCTTGGTCCGTTAATGCAAAACTTTTTTTAATGAACGCTTTCATCTGCCACCCTCCAATCATTTGCGGTTTTATAGGTATCTTGAAAGTGCTTATAAACCGAATCCTTTTTTATCAATTCCTCATCACTTCCCCGCTCGATAATCTTTCCGTTTTCCATAACCAATATTTCATCTACATTTCTTATACTTGTTAACCTGTGAGCAATCATTATTACGGTCTTTTCCTTCATCAGATTGGAAAAAGCCTTTTGCAATTCATGCTCGTTATCCGGATCAATTGCCGCACTTGCTTCATCAAAAATAACTATTTTAGCATCTTTAAGAATTGCTCTTGCAATTGCAACTCTTTGTTTTTCACCTCCGGACAAATAAACTCCTTTACTGCCTATAACAGTATTTTCTCTATCCTTAAACTTCGCAATTATACCGTCCACACCTGCCAAACGCATTGCTTCAAATACCTCTTTGCGACTTACATCTTTATTGGCAAGAGCAACATTTTCATAAATTGTAGTCTTAAAAAGCTTTGAATCCTGAAAAACAAAGGATATCTCGTTAATCAAGGCTTCTTTACTGTACGATGTTATATTCTCACCGCCTATCTTTATCTCTCCGTCATTTACGTTATAGAAACCGGAAATCAACTTTGCAATAGTGGTCTTTCCCGAACCGGAGGCACCGACCAATGCATAGGATTTGTTTTCTTCAAGCTTAAAACTTAAGTTTTCCAATATCAAATTATCTTTTTTATACCCGAAACTCACATTTTCAAACTCAATATTATGGTTTTTAAATTCCGTTTTGTCTCCGAATTGTAAAACATCCTCCTGCATATCTTTGTACATATTCTCCAACTTTGAAACAGCGTCTTGAGCTTGGAATGTATACATTGAAAGATACATAACTTTCATAATATAGGTATAAAGAACCCCGCTTAAGAAAAACACCATGATAAGTTCCAAACTCATAAGTTTCAAATCAGAACCCGCCTTCGTAAAAAGCAGTATAACAGGAATCAAAATAGCTACAACACCAAAGAACAGTTCCTGAAAAAGCACATACGGTGTTTTGCAACTGAGTGAATAATTTAGAGCATTTTGAGCATACTCTTTTATGGCAGTATTTAGTGCCTTAAAACTTCTTACATCAACACCGAATATTTTTACAACCTGCATCCCTCTTATATACTCAACTGTTTCGGAACTCAATTTTTCCAACGAAGCCTGATAAATCTTCATAAACTGTTGTTCACCCATCATATACTTTAGTAAAACAAGACTAACCGCAGTCATGACAACCAATACAATTCCCACCCTGTAACTTATGAAAAAACCTAAGACTAAAACCAGTACCGGCGTAATCATAGCTCCCGTGTTGTCCGGTATAAGGTGGGCAACCGCCATATGTGTTTGAGCGGCATTATCATCAATCAGTTTCCTTATTCTTCCCGACGAATTTAAATCAAAAAACTTGAAACTGGCATTGGTAAGCCCGTCAATGCCGAATTTTCTTAAGTTGGTTTCAATTCTGAATGCAAACAAGTGAGAAAGTATCAGTGACAAAAAATACAATAATCCTCCGCCTGCTAAAAATCCTGCAATTAAAAAAGCATACCTTTTTGCATTACTCATGTCATCGAGCAAGATTACATTTTCCAAAAGCTTGTACAGATGGTAAAATGCCAACACTTGAAGGAATGCTGCAAAAACCGAAAACACAATCGTTAGAAAAAGAAAATGCTTTTTTTCCTTCCCGTAGGATATCAATTTTTTATAAACATTACCCATTAAAAACTCTCATCCTTTACTATTTCTTTTACAGCATTTATTCAACTTATGCTGTCTTATAGTTAACGGTTAGCCGCTGCTAACCGTTAACAGAATAACACCATCACTTTTAGTTGTCAACTTCATTTTTAGACAAATTTCCGATAGCGATTTTGAATCTGTATTTTGCATTCAAGAAATTTTTATTAAAAAAATATAATCCTCTTTGCCCAATTACAAACTGTTCAGAAATCTTACAATCTCATCGTAGGTTCTCTTAGTAGCCTTGTTTATTCTTACAACACCGTAACAATGAGGCATATCCGGCTCTATATGAATTCGATAGTCTGCTTGCGCTTTTTCAAAAGCTTGCCTGTAAATAGGAGCTGCAAAAGCAAGGCTTTCTTTCTTACCGTAATACACGAGGATTTTCCCGGCATTGCGAAAGTCCCCATGTGCAGTATGCACAAGCCAATGTTCCGGTTCGGTCTTCCCTTTTTGAATACTGCCATAAGCCTCCACCTGTTCTATCGGAATAAAGGGGTCAACACCTCTATAAGCTTCAAGCATTTCTTTTTCAGTTGAATCTGCCGGTACATGACCGGGAGAAAGAGCAACTGTAATGGTCGGCATGGGAAGGTTTTCCTTGTAATAATTGTTCCAAGAAATCATAGTAATGGCTGCTGTTCCGCCAAAAGATACGCCCACAACTCCAATCTTCTCATTACTGTAGCTGTTCAACATAGTTCTATAGGTATTAAAAACCATTTTATAAGCTTCATTTACGGGATACTTGGTTGAAGGAGGATAAAACGGATAGTAAATCTCGGCATCAACCCGCTTTAAAAGTTTTCTTGCAAGGAAAATTTGGTGACGGCAATAATCGTAGACGCCTCCACCTCCACATATGTATAGGATAGCTTTGTTGGGCTTTTGTCCTTTCTTTTTCATGCGAAGGCAGTGGTAGGTATCCGTCTCGGTATGAATTTTAAGGTCGCTATACTCTATTCTTCCATTTCTCGGAACCCTAAAGGTCTGCTTCTTGTTATGTGCTTTAGCATGGGCATATATTTCATCCGTGTTTTTTAGCGGTGGATTTAAAAAATGAGTTAACCAAAGGCTTCCCATAATTATTTTATTGCTAATACTCATATAAATCCTCTCTCCAATGCATTATTTATATTTATCGACATACAATGTCTCTTAATAGATGATACGGTTTTTCTTAATACACGTCAAATCACCGACATTCTTCTTCAACCGGATACAACCTCTATAAAATCCACTTTCTATTAATAATATGTCGGCATATAAAAAACAGTATAGCCGCAAAAATCAGCAGAATTCCGAAGGACAATAACGGAGAGAGCATATTATCACCTGTAATAGTACTTTTCAGAATATCGGTTCCGTAAGTGAGCGGAAGACAAAATGAAACAGGTCGTAAAAATACCGGTAAACTTGAAATCGGTATAAACAGTCCGCAGAGAAACAGCATAGGGAAACGAAAGAAGTTTGAAAGAGTCTGAGCTTCAAAAACCTGTTCAGCCGATACCGCAACCAATAACCCTGTCAATGCCGAGGTTATGGCAATCATCAGAATTGCAAACAAAAGAACTTGCCAATTTATTGCATGAAGATCAATAAAAAAACTTGCCAGAATAATCGGAACAAATGCATTAAATATACCGAACAGAATTGTTCCGGCAATTTTCGCCAACACCAGCAAGCTTAAACTTATGGGTGCAAGCAAAAGTCGTTCAAAGGATTTACCGCTCCTCTCAAAAGTAATGGTAACAGCCAACATAGAGGTAGTGCCGAACAAAACGCTCATTGCGATAAGACCGGGAAGCAATTCCGACATATCTGCTCCGGGTGAGCGGATAAATTGCATAAGAGACCATGAAAGCGGAAAAATGATTCCCCAACTGATATTTGGCGGTTTTAAATAATAGTTCTTTATATCTTTTCTAAGAATATTCCAAAATGCAATCCAACTTTTCATCGCTTGTCTCCTTTTTCTTTGTCTTTTTTCATCAAACAAGATTCAATGCCTGTCAGTTTTACGAATACATCCTCCAAAGAAGGATGTAATTCCCGTGCTTCATGCACCTCAATCTTGCGGTCATGAAGAAATTTCAGGACCGGAAACAGCGGAATGCGTTGTTCCGATTGCATTACAAGAGAATGGTCGGATTGAGAAGTAATTACACTTACTTTAAATCGGTTTTGCAATTCAACGGATAAATTTCCAATGCATTTATCTGTTACTAACCGAACTGCATAACCATGAGAAACACTTTCCATCAATTGCCTAACTGTACCGGTTGCAATTATTCTACCTTTCGCTATAAAAGCAATACGGTCACAGATGCGCTCGGCCTCTTCTATGTAGTGGGTAGTCAGAAAAACAGTGGTCCCCTCTGCTTTCAGTCTCACTATCAAATCTCGAATCTGTCCGGCACTTTCCACATCAATTCCCGTTGTCGGTTCATCTAAAAACAGAATTTGCGGAGAATGGATAAGTGCAGCCGCAATGGTCAGTTTGCGACGCATTCCCTTGGAATATGCCTTAAAAGGTCGCCCTCCCGTATCATTCAATCTGAACTGCTCTAAAAGCTGATATGCTTTACCTTCTCTTTCTTTTTTTCTCATTCCATACAAAGCTGCACAAAAACACAGATTAGAAAATCCGTCCATTTCATTGTAGAGATTACTTTCATCCGGCACGATTCCCATAATAGCCTGTGCCTTTTTAGTTTGCTTCACTACATCAATATCAGCAACAGTAATCGCACCCTCGGTAGGTCGCGACAGACCTGTCATCATATTAATTGTGGATGTTTTCCCCGCTCCGTTAGGTCCCAAAAAACCGAAGATTTCACCTTTTTCAATCTTAAAAGAGATGTCGTTTACAGCAACAACATTACCATATGTCTTTTTAAGGTTTTCAACATTGATTATTCCCATAATCTCTATTTTTCCTTACCTTGAGATTTACCGTGACAAAACTCTCTGACAGTCTCGCTGCATTGCCCTTTCTTAGGACATTCTTTCTTTTCATCAGCCGGACAATCTTTGCGTATCTCAGGTTCACAAGTTCCCTGTTGAATCATAGCCAGAGTATCAATTTCCTTTGCCAACTCACGTAATGCTGCCCGCTCTACAGTATAGTGCATAAAGTAACCGCGCTTTTCTCCTACAAGCAGTCCTGCCTCTCTTAACACTTTAAGATGTTGAGATATGGTTGCTTCGGTTAATTTCAGTTCGTTTGCCAGTGCTCGGACACAATAATTGTGTGACAGAAGTAATTTCACAATGCTCATACGCGTTTCATCTGCAATAGCTTTCAGTATCTTCTTTTTATCCATAATAACCCTCCAATTATTTAATAAGGCGACCGCCTAATTAAATTATATTAACACATCCAATTTAGTCAATACCTAATTGAAAACTTTGCTATGATTAAAATATATTTTCCACCCTAGTTTTTTCTATTTGCAGTTTTTTCTAACATTAGATACTTGCTTTTATCACCCACCTGTGCGATAATGTGGGCGATAAGGTGGGTGATAAAATGTTCTCCGTTAAAACCATAGTTAATGATCTTTTGCAATACACATCCGAAAGAGAATGGTTTGAGTTTAAAGAAAACTGGTATGAACCGTATGAAATTGGTCAATATATCTCCGCACTCTCCAACAGCGCGGTTTTTGAAGGTCGCAGATATGCTTATCTTGTGTGGGGTATCAGTGATAAAACACAGGAAATAGTCGGCACGAATTTCGACTATAACTCCTCTGTAAAGAATGAACCTCTTAAACATTACTTATCCAGACAGCTAAGTCCTTTTATTGATTTCAGTTTTGATGAAGGTATGATTCAGGGCAAAAGAGTGGTGTTGCTTAGAATACCGGCAACCAAAACAGTACCTCTTTCTTTTGATAACGAAAGATACATAAGAATCGGTTCCAGTAAGGAAAAACTTCGCAGATACCCCGAGAAAGAGTCCAATCTGTTCTACTATTTAAGAAGCGGACATCCCACGATTGAGAACACTCCTTCTGCCTATCAGGATTTAACATTTGAGAAACTTTTTATCTACTACGGAGCAAAAGGATTAAAGCTCAATCAGGATACTTTCAAAAAGAATTTATCTCTTCTTACCGAAGACGGAAAATACAATGTATTAGCTCAATTACTGTCGGATAATTCACAACTTCCTCTCCGTGTTGCTATCTTTTCCGGAAAAAGCAAGACATCGGAATTGTTTTCCGTTAAAGAATTCGGCTATCAGTGCATTTTATACACACTGGAGGATGTATTGCGTTACGGTGATATTTTAAATATTATTCAGGCAGATGAGCGTGGAAGGGTTGTTGAAAGAAAGGATGTACCGTTATTTGAATATGAGGCATTCCGTGAAGCAATCATTAATGCTTTTGTTCACAACAAATGGGTTAGCGGCAATGAGCCCATGATTACCGTATATTCCGACAGAATGGAGATTCTTTCAAGAGGCACCATTGACCCAGAACAGACGATGGAAGGTTTTTTTGCCGGCGAATCGGTTCCTGTAAACAAGAAACTATCCGAAATTTTCTTACAGTTGCATATCAGTGAAAAAACCGGTCGAGGTGTGCCGAAAATTATTGATACTTACGGTAGGGCTGCATTTGAGTTCAGAGAGAACTCCATTGTAGTTACTATACCTTTCAGATGGATTAATATGCCGGGTGATAAAGTGAGTGATAAAAAAACCAAGCAGGCTTTGCCAACCAGGGACAGGATTTTTTATGCCATAAAGAACAATCCTGACATCACTATACCGGAAATAGCCACTCTCTTAGGAGTCGGTAAAACCACTGTTGATAACGGTATTTCCGTACTCAAAAGGAACGGAAAAATTGAAAGAATAGGATCAAATAAAACAGGTTATTGGAAAATTGTTAATCAATTTAAAAAAGCTGCTCCATTGCAGAATTCCTTCTTGGTAAGTGAAAAAGAAAGCGCTTATGAAAAAGGTGAAGATTAAAGTTAAATTTTACCCAAACCGACTCTTTTTGTTGTGCAATAATATACAGGTGATATAATTTATTTGGAAAGTGAGGTCTATATAATTTCTATGTTCAACTTCTTGGAAATGTTTGAAAAATCTTTAGGATTGAAAGAACCATGGAAAGTAACCAAGGCACAGTTCATTGAGGAAAACAGAAGTGTACATGTATATGTAGAAGCAGATAAGAACGCAGAATACCCGTGTCCTGAATGCAATAAAATGTGCAAAAGATATGACTATGAGGATAAAGAAAGGACATGGAGACATGCAGATGTTATGCTTTACCCCTGTTTCGTGCACTGCATGATGCCCACAGTCAAATGCGAAGAACACGGCATAAACGTAACCGATGCTCCATGGGAAAGTATAAATCCGTTACCTTAATACTTTCACGGGAAAAAATAATTTCCAAGGGAAACATAAAATATAGTCGGTTGCAAAGCTCTGTTTATCATCCTATACTTACAATTGTAATGGATTGGAAATCAGGTTAAATATGAGACTTTTATATGATAAAGTATATGAACAGATAAGAAAAACGGATTTCGAAAGCTTATGGAAAGGCTTTCATGCATATCATTTTGCTTTATATAACAGCGATTCGGTCTATTTCAAGGACAAAACCGGTGATTATGAAGAGTGTTTCTTAGGTAATACCAGTATAAAATACGGTGATGAGCAGATAGCCATATGGAGAGTGGACGATTATACGAAAGAAGATCCCGTACTGCTTGCGGCCAATATCATACATGAAATGTTTCATGCATATCAATATGAGTGTCGCGAAAAGCGGTTTCCCGATGACTTAAAAGCTTTGGATTATCCGATAGTTTCGGATAATATACTTTTGAAGTATGCGGAGAATCAGCAGATTGTCAAAGCGGTTAAAAGCAATGATAGAAGGATTATAAAAGAATGTTTATCCTCGGTGTTTGCATCCAGAGCAAGAAGAAAAGAATTAATTAAAGAATATATCGACTATGAATACAAGATGGAAACCGTTGAAGGTGTGGCTGAATATATAGGGTTATGTGCTCTTAAACAGTTGGATTATGAAAAATATGAGAATAAGATAAACAAATATATTGATAACCTTGCCGATACCGACAATATTCTTTTTGACAACAGAAGATTGGCATATTATTCCGGTTGCTTACTGTTAATTGCACTTAAACAAGCGGACATATGCTTTTTCCATGATATTTCAAAAGAAACCAAAACCGTTTATGAGTTAGTAGCAGAAGGATTTCCTGCTTCCGATTTACCTGAGATTTTGCATAAGTATGCTATTGAAGAATCGTTGAAGCATTATATTGATAACAGGAAGAAGTTATTTTCCGATTTCTTTTCCAAGAATCCTGAGTGTACGGAAAAATCCTTTAAGATTTGCGGATATGACCCCATGAATATGGTTAAACTGGACAACCTTGTATGGTGCAAATATTTCGTCATGCTGAAAGAAAAAGCAAAGGAAGATCCTTTGCTTATATACAATCAGGTTGTTCTTAAGGTTGACGAGACCGATACAACCTCGGTGTCGGCTTACTATACCGTCTGATTTTTATGCTTTTGATGCAACCTTCTTTTTGCGTCTTATGAGGTTATTAGCCTTAATCCACATATATGTGTCTTCAATAGACTGTTTCAAGGAAAATTTCAGCTTATATCCCAACTCCTGTTGTGCTTTTTTGGAGTTGAAATTGGAATTGGACTGAAGAGTATACAGTGAATAAGTGGTAAATAAAGGCTTCTGTTTCTTTATCTTGTAATACAGTTCCGCAAGCGGAGCCGTCATTTTGGCAAACCAAAGAGGAAGAATGGTTTTGATTTGTTTCTTCCCGAGAACCGAACATATAGTGTCGGTAATTTTCTTTATCGGATAATATTCCCCCGATAAGATATAGGCGTTACCGCTTTTGCCTTTTTCCGCAGCTAATACTATACCTTCGGCTACATCGCGAACATCAACAAAATCATAGCCTCCTCTTACACAGGCTGTCAGTCTTCCCTCGGCACAGTCTTTTACAAGCTGTGTCATATGACCGCCGGCATAATCTCCCGGCCCTATAATTCCCGACGGATGAACTACCATGGCATACAAGCCTTTCTGAACGCTGTCCATCACTATCTTTGTGGCTATGGCTTTGGTTTTACTGTATTCCCCTTCTACCAAATCGGGATTGAAATCCGATATTTCCGCTATCATTTCGTCCTTCGGTAATTCCGGAATGGCATGAACGGTACTTACATAGACCAATTTCTTGATTTTATGCTTTAATGCCATATCCACGATATTTTGAGTTCCTTTTACATTAACATCATACATCAACTGGCTGAATTTTGACGATATCGAGACAATACCTGCGGCATGGATTACTATGAGTTCCTGATCGTCTTCAACCGTAAAGAAATCTTCCATTGAAGCAGCATCACATACGTCCGCTCTGAAAAATTGCACATCTCTATCCTTTAATAATCCGTACTTGTCTTGTCCTATATCCATAACTCTGACCGTCTTCCCTTTGGAAAGCAGGTTATCCACTATAGCATTTCCCAAGAAGCCCAATGCTCCCGTAACTGCATAAACTTCTTTCATCCGTTCATCTCCTTTCCGTACTTTTAACATACATTTAGTACATTCTACATGTATGATATAAGGCTAAGTTGAACTGATTATGAACAAATAAAGGTATTTTTATTAATATGATATAATTACAAAAGAGGTGCGACATGGATAATCCCTTTATTTCTCATTTAAGAAAACCGCCTAAACTGAAAGGTATTAAAAAAGCTCTTTTCATACAACCACATGCCGATGATAACCAGATAGGTGCAGGCGGTATGATGGCATTATTGGCAGATTCAGGAGCCGAAGTCTATGAGCTTACGGTGACAGATGACAGAAGATTGGAGCAGGACAAAGAAGGTCTCACTACCCGGCAATCGGAAGCAGTTGCCGCCCAGCAGTATTTAAATGTTAAAAATGCCGGATTTTTAGGTTTCTGCGACAAAACGCAAGAACCGGTGGAAAAGATTGCTTTGAAGATAATGGAGGTTATAAGAAAGATTAAGCCGGATGCGGTTTTTACAGTGGACCCGGATCTTTCTACCGAATGTCACAGCGATCATATAAAAACGGGTATGGCGGTAAAATATGCGGTCATGGATGCCGCATGTGATTTTTATCCCTATTCCGAAGACGGTAAGGCACGTCATGAAACATGGACAACACCGATACTTGCATTTTACTACACCGATAAACCCAACAGAAAAGCGGATATATCAAAGGTTATGGACAAAAAGATCAATTCGATTAAATGTCATAAATCCCAGGTTGACTCCAATCTTCTGATGTTTGTAAAGGAACTTGCTAAGATAGCGGCAAAAGGAACAAAATTCAAGTATGCGGAACAGTTCAGAGCATTATCTTCACTGCAGATGCACTGCTTTAATATTGCCTTAGAGGAAGATAACGACTGATTAGAAAAAACAAGTACTTATTAATAGCTAAAAATCCTTTACAAAAGAATATCCTATAATCTTCTTATCTTTTTCTATCAAATTAGCATAATTTACATTATCCTAATTCATATTATGCTAATAATTTTGATTTTCCAACCGGGAATAAAGCCTATTTCATCGTCTTAATAATTCGTCCGACTCAATTGTGACACCGGCGGTGACACTTTTTTTTCTCACCTTTATTAAGTTCATAAAACCGCTTCATTTGATTAAAACAAACACGCACCTGTTAAGGTGCGTTGTTGTTTGTTATTAATCCTCTACGGGTAGCGGTTCGGGAGTACCGAATAAATACTTATTGCTGTCGTCTATAAACTGGCTGGTGTAAAGGTTATGGTAGTGTCCTTTCAGCTTCATAAGCTCTTCATGACTTCCCTGTTCTATTACTTTTCCCTTATCAATTACCAATATCCTATCGGCTTCCCTTATTGTCGACAGTCTGTGCGCAACTACAAAACTCGTTCTGTTATGTAACACCTTGGAAATGGCACGTTGCACCGCTTTCTCGGTCTGCGTATCCACAGAACTTGTGGCTTCGTCAAGGACAAATATACAGGGATCATTCACTATTGCTCTTGCAATGCAGATAAGCTGTTTCTGTCCCGTGGATATTCCGCCGCCGCCTTTGGAGATAACATGATTGTACCCGTTTTCGAATTTCATTATGAAATCATGGGCTTCCACCATCTTGGCAGCATTAATGACCTCTTCCTCCGTTGCGTCTTCCCTGCCGTAACGGATATTGTCCATAATTGTCCCGCTGAAAAGATGCGGAGCCTGCAGCATGTAGCCTAAGTTCTTGTGGATATACATCAAAGGTATCGTTTTATAGTCTTGCCCGTCGATATATATTGTCCCCTCGGTAGGTTCATAGAATCTGCATGCGAGGTTGACTATCGTTGTTTTTCCCGATCCGGTTTCTCCTACCAGAGCTATGCACTGACCCGGTTCCACACTTAAGTTGAAAGTGTCCAAAACCTTCTCGCCTTCTTTATATCGGAAAGACACATTCTCAAATCTTATGGAACCTTTCAGTTTAGGTACCGGCATGTCCGATGTAATGTTTCCGTATTTTTCAATAACCTCATCGGAATCCTTTATCTCTATATCCGCCTCCAGCAAAGCCATAATTCGTTCACCCGCAGCCTGAGAAAACTGGAATCTGGCAAATATTCTTGCCATATCGTTTACAGGAAGGAAAAACTGTAAAGTGTACGATATGAACAGTGTAAGCGTTCCGACCGTTATCACTTCGCCTAAAATCATTACTCCGCCCTGCCATATGGCCAACGAGGTTCCTATGATACCCAATACCGATACTATCGGGAAGAACAATCCCGAATATACTGCCGTTTTGATGGAAGCGGTCCTCATGTCATCGGTTTTCTTTTCAAAGTCGCTGATGTGGCTTTCTTCTCTTACAAGCGTTTTTGAGGTTGTTGCACCCTGTATTCCTTCGGAAAAAGCGCCGGTTATTATGGAATTGTATCTTCTGGCTTCTCTGCTGTAAAACAGTATTCTTTTTTGGAAGAATACCGATATTACTGCCAGTATCGGAATAACGGTCAGCACTACCAATGTAATCTTGACGTTTTTCATGAACATGTATACCGTCATCATTATTATCATGCTTATCGCCCAAATCATGTCCACAAGCCCCCAGGAAATGATTCCGGTCAGCCTTCCGACATCGGAGGTTACTCTTGTAAACAGACTACCCGTTGCATTTCTGTCATAGTAGGAAAAGCTGAGCTCCTGAAGCTTTTTAAATCCGTCCACCCTTATATCATGACTCACCAGATGCCAAAGCTTGTCCGCAAGGTATATGAATGTATATATAGTCATACCTTTCAGTATCAGCAATAGTACATATAAGATTATAAACAGGCCCAGCCCTTCAGTTGTTTTATAGGCTATGAAATTATCTATCGCATATTCCGTAAAAAGAGGTAAAGCCGCATCGGTAGCCGCATTTATTATCATGGCTATGACAATACCTATAACATGGTTCATGTATTTTGCGAGATACTTTATTGCCTTTTTCCACATCTTCAAATCTATATTTTTATTAAATATTTCTCTGTTATCTTCTTCCATACGGTTTACTCACCTGCCTTCGCCATATCCAGTACGCAGCTCTGCATATCATATACCTGCTTATACAATCCTTCTCTTTGTATAAGCTCATCATGCGTACCTCTGTCCGTTATACGGCCGTCTTCCATTACAAGTATGAGGTCGGCCTGTCTTAATGTATTTATTCTGTGTGATATCAGTATTGTAGTGGTATCGGCACAGTGCTTTCTCAAAGCATTCCTTATCTCCTTATCGGTCTGCATATCCACTGCACTTAACGAGTCGTCAAAAATCAGCACTTTGCAGTTGCCGATAAGTGTTCTGGCTATTGCAACTCTTTGTCTTTGACCTCCGGACAATGTAACTCCTTTTTCACCTACCATGGTATCGTAGCCTTTTTCAAAGTTCCTTATTGCCCTGTCTACCGATGCTATGCTTGTGGCTTTTTCAATATCCGCATCGGTTATATCGGGATTATTATCCGATATATTTTCTTTAATGGTCTTGGAGAACAAAAACGGTTCCTGCAGTACAATCCCTATATTCTTCCTCAAATGCCTTTTATTTATTTCGCCAAGTTCAATGCCGTCCACTTTTATACTTCCCTTCTCATACGGAAGCAGTCCGACAAGTAAGTGCAACAAAGTGGATTTTCCCGAACCGGTCTTTCCTAAAATGGCAAGAGTCTCACCTTTTCCTATACTGAAGGATATATCTTTCAATACTTCGTTTCCGTCCGTATATTCATACGATACATTCTCAAAAGATATATTTCCTTCAATTTCCGGGGTAAGTCCGGTATCTTCACGTCCCGGTTCCCTGGGAGCTTCCAGTACTTCCTGTATACGACCCAATGAAACACTTGCTTTACCCATATCTCCTAAAACTCTTCCCATGCCCCTTATGGGCCAGATGAGATTATGCACATAAGTCATGAAAACCGTCAGCATACCCACCGTTATCTCTCCCTTAACAGCTAAGATAATTCCGGTCACCAATACAACACCTATCTGCAACTGACATATTGCATCGGAAAGTCCCCAGTACCATGCAAATGCCACCGTTATCTTTAAGTCCTTGTTTCTGTAATCCAATGAAGATGCGATAAACTTTTCTATCTCTCTGCTTTGTGTAGCACAGGAACGTACAATTCTCATTCCCGACAGGTTTTCTTCTATTACCGTGGACATGGCTCCTTCCGCTTCATCGGCAAGCAGGAACTTCTTTGATACATATCTAAAGAAGAAGAACGCTCCGAGCACTATTATCGGCATAAGTGAGAAACCTGCCAACGTTAAATCGGTATTCACTTTCTGCATCACAGAAACCGATGCGACTATGAGGACGATACATTTTATGAGGTCCTGAAACTGTGTAGCCAGAAAATTCCTGACCGTCTCCAGGTCGGATGTGCATCTTTGCATAATATCTCCGGTCTTTATACTTGTATTGTACAAATATGTGGAGTTCTGAAGATGCTCATACAAATCCATACGTATATTTTTTGCTATACCTTCACCGGCAATTGCCGAATACTTTCTGGATAAAAACATGAATACACCTTCAAAAGCCGAGAAAAACACCAGCACCAGTCCGCAAATCCACAGATTGTACATTAAATGCTCTTTGCCGCCTAACAGTTGCAATCCTTTGTATGCAATACCTTCCGGCAGTATATCCCCTATAACCGAGTCTATGACGACACCTATTATAAATGTGTTAACCAGGCTTAACAACTG
>Ga0209718_1000709_pt1 | contig 42789 bp, 50 predicted proteins | sample AD_JPNAS1_MetaG_FD_184420 | JGI IMG/M metagenome (GOLD analysis project Ga0209718, IMG submission 184420) | Active sludge microbial communities of municipal wastewater-treating anaerobic digesters from Japan - AD_JPNAS1_MetaG (SPAdes) (version 2) | ecosystem: Engineered > Bioreactor > Anaerobic...
CGCGGAGTACGCGCTCGTCAAAGGCAAGGCGTATACCTTCAGCCTGAAATGGGTGGCCACTAACCTTGGCTCTTACGGCCCCGATTACGACTGGCAGGCGCTGATCAACGACTCGGACGCGACGGGCGCGCGCGAAGGATTGTACGGCACGGGGCCGTTCATCGTCGAGGATCCGTGCGGCCTGCTGACAGAGTACACGGACGGCGGACCCAACAACCTGACGGTCGGCAAAGAGGGCAGGATCATCGTGCCGAAGGTGGAGTTCGAGGAAGACCCGAATCAAAATTACGGATTTGACCCCGACGGCCCTTGGGTCTCCGTTGAGAAGGCCAAAACAACCACGGTCAAGGTCAACATCTCTCCGTCCAGCGCGGCCTCCCAGATCTACTTCACGAGTTCAGATGCGTCGAGGGTCACCGTTTCGCCGAGCCGGGCTTCCGGTCCACCGCAAATCCTTACCCTGACGGCTGGCGATCTGGAAGGCGACAGCGCTGTGATCGAAGCGAGAATTGGCAGTGCCATGGGACAAAGCTGCACCAACCTCGGGGTGGCGGTCTATGAAAAAACAGTGGTCGCCACATACGTGCATGCCGTGAACGGATTCACAGGCATCATGCCGTTCACGGAGGCGAACAATATACTGAAACAGGCTGTCGTTCAAATTGATAACGTTGGAGCCCATAACTGTAGCCACGACCTTTCTGCTGGTTATGCAAGCGATGTCGACATGGGCTATGCGGAACACGAAAGCTTGCTGAACAATTGCCACATGGCGATTGGTAGTACCCACCTGCAAGACATATACATGATACCCACACCGGGCAAAATTAGGTTGGCTGATGGACAGATTAAGATGGGTGTTCATTGCTCCGACAAATTTCCCAACATCGGGACGCTTCATTGGAATATCATCTCACAGGACGCTTCACTGCGAAGTCGGTATCTTGCGCACGAGATTTTTCACATGTGGTCTGACCATCTGAATTTGGACGATAACCTGATGCACGAAAATGAAATGTCGATGGGTAACACGCTGAAAAAGAGTCAATGGGATCTGGCTCACTAAACAAGAAAGGAATCACAATGAAGTCTCGTATTACACTGTTGCTTTGCCTGATATCACTGGTATGTTTCTGTTGCCTGTCACCGTTTGTGCAAGCAGGGGACAAGGATGTTTTGGTTGGTTTCGGGACGGTTGGCGACACTCAGGCTGTTCGGGTTGTCAACATCAATCAGATGAAGACGAACTCCTTCGCCAATTTGTGGTGCCAATATCGTGTAAATCGGGATTGGGTAGTCCTGCGTATCATGATTGGCCGTTCAAGCTGTGAAATTACGGAACAGACAGACCAAGAGATATGCGATCTTTTCAACTCGGCACCGACAGGACAACTGGCCTTGCTGTTAGGGATGTGTAATAGCGGTCGCAGTAGAGACTTGCTCAGGCAACACACGGAGGCAACGGACACAGAACTTGCTGAGGCATGTCGGTTGGGACTCGCCCGGCGGGGCGATAAGGCGGCAGAAGCCTTTTTCATTGAGAAGTATGTAGAACAGTCAAGAGGACAGGCAAAAGGAACAGACAGAAACCAGACAGATGCGCTCATAGAATCGATTTGCAGGCTCGAATACATCGGCAGTGTAGATGCCATTCTTGCAGTGTTCGACAGTGTGGGGTCAGATTCAATATCCTCTGCTGACGGCGTAACCGTGAAGAGAGACACGGCGGCCAACATGCGCGCTTTCCTTGCTCAGGTCGGTGCGCCTGTTCCTCCGGCCTCGAGTGAAAAAGAACTCAAACAATGGTGGGACGAGAATCGAGACGCTGTTGGCAAGATACTTCGCGATAAGAAAGACCTGCCACGAATGAAGATGTCGAGAGTTATCAAGTCCAGCCGTTGAGAATCTGACCGTCACAGGGCATTGGCGGTAATCGGGAACAGCCCTTGAAAGGGAAAACCCTGATGTTCACTGGAATATCATAGCCGAAGATGCATCCCTTCGATACCGCTACATGGCTCATGAGTTCTTCCATACATGGGCCGGGCATATTAGCGAGACGGGGAACCTGATGCATCCGGACGAGACCTCGATGGGAGACAAACTGAAGAAGGCGCAATGGGATATTGCGCATCAATAGGAAAGGACGGAAAAATGAAATTACACACACATGTTTTCGGTGGCATGGTGCTTCTTGCATGCAGTCTCCATCTGTTTGCAAAAGTCGAAAATGACTCCATACAGCGCGTTGACGCGAAAAATGTTCAGGTGATTTGTTTAAATGATGAGCGCAAGAGACCTTTTGCGGAACTTTGGGACAGATACAAGGCTTCTTCATTGGACGAGTACAGGCAATTGCTCGCAACCTTGATGACAGAACGAGAAAAAACAGAGGTGACCGACTCTATTGATCGAGAGATCTGCGCTTCTTTCGAAGCGGAGCCATCCAGCAAGTATTACGCCCGCCGCTATGACACGGAATGACTGCGGTTTGACACAGGAGGCGTAGCGGGGTGGGGATTTTGGGGAAAGGTTGCAAGAGGCTTGCAAAGGCCCGTCTCTGAGTCCCAGATGACAGGAAGGTGTGGCATCCCGGACGTCAGGTAGTCGTTCCACGCTCGGTATTCGATGGAGTTACGCGGAATGTAGGGGAAGAGGACATTCAGGATACGGCGGCGGCGCTGGCAGGCGGCGCATGGCTTGATTCGCAAGAATCGATGAATCCAGTCTGCGAGGGTGTCGCCCAAACCGATACGTGACGGAATACGGAGACGATCGATCCCGCACTTCGTGAGGCTGCGGGCATAACAAGAAGCACACCTTGACTTGGTAATAATATATCTCATCTCACTACTAATCCGCCACCCACGACCATGAGTGCAGAAATATAAACATTTTGTCACCTAATAGCACGTAATTGCTCCACACATCATTACATCCTTCTGGAACCCATATCGTATATAACTTTGTTTCACCGTATGGCTCATCCAAGTCGATGGATGATGAGTTGCATGCACTTATCCACGTAAAATCCCGTGAATACCTAAGGTTCATGAAAAGCGTTCCACTGGGGCAATCATCACCTGTGCGGTCCCATCGGACGTATGAACACAAATAGCCAGTCCCGCCAGAAGCAACCCAATCGGTGCATGGTTCGCTACAACAGCACCCTCTGATTTTACCGTTGTTGGTGAGAACTTTCCCGTTCTTTGTGAACCAGTTGTTCATTAGCACTCCTCCCCTTCCACAACGGTAGTTGGTGCCGCCGCCGCAATGCTCTTGAGGCCAAACTTGAAGATCGTAATAGAGCGCTTTTTGATGACCAGCTTGTTATTTGTTGAGTCCCATGAAACGTCGGTGACAACATCGAATGTCGCGCCGTTTTTGCCGGCAAGGTTTGCGTCGCTATTGAAGTCCCATGTGTCTGAATCGCCGGTAAGCGACTTGAAGTTGGTGTAGCCTGCGAGATCGATGTAGAAGCGCTTGTTTGGCGCGTCGTACTTGAAGAGGGATTCCAGCTCGAACAGGCCCCATTCGCCGGGGCTGGCATAGCCGTACACGCGCTGCGCGGTGCTGCTCTCGGGGATGTCGTCGACGCCGGCGAGGCGGGCCTTGAGCGGGTGGGTTTGATCGGTGGCCAGCCCGCGCACGATGCCGAGGGAATCATCCTCATCGCCTTTGTCCGGGAAACGGGCGGCGATGAACTTGCATGGGTATGGCGTAACGTTTCCGTCTCCAGGCAACACTACCCTGATGCGCACTGGAGCCCCCTGAACATCGGCGCTGTTGAGGTCTATCAGCGGCTCGCCGCCGATCCACTCAGTATATGTTACCTCTATAGGCTCCGGAGGTTCTGGGATAATCTGCACCGGCAACCCCTCTCCTGGGAATGGATCAACACGGATCGGGACATCGGCTCCGTAAGGGGCGCAGGCAAGGATCTGCGATTTTTTGAACACGGCGACGTCGCCGAGGCCGCTTTTCACAGGAAGGAGAACCTCTTTGAGGCGTATGTTCCGTGCGATAGCAGCATCGTCGGGGTCTTCAAACGCGATGCCTGTGAGACCATCAGTAAGATCGATCTCGACGCTGTGCGGAACGGGGGCGACGGGGTTGAAGAATACCTTGCGGATGAGGCACTCGACGTTGCCGCCGTCGCGGCTGCCGGGGAGCCCGACAATGCCGGCGTCGCCGCCGTCTGTCTGCTCGACCTCTCCCTGTTCCTGCGGCTCTGACAGGTTGCGCGTCATGGTGTAGCGGCGGGATCGGCACGACCGATAGAAGGCTACGCGGCTGTCTATATCGATCCACTGCGGAACGCCGAACCGGATCGTTGTGCGGCCGTTACCGAGATCCTGCGCGACGCTGACGATCATGGCCTGCATGGCGGCCCACTCGGCTCGGCCGCCCGTGATGTTCAGCGTCATGCCGGGGCCGACGCCCACCGGCGCGTCGTGGGCGGCAAGCGTGATCTCGCCGTCGTAGTGGAGCTGCTGCCATTCGGCCATGAGGAGGGCGGCAAGGCCAGACGGGATGCTTTCGCCGGAATCGTAGGATGTCAGCTCTTTCTTTTTGTAGGTCTTGGTTGCGCCGTCTGTGACCTTGAGTTTGACGACCAGTTTTTCGACGCGGATCTCGGCGGGCAGCACCAGCGGGCCTGTCACGATCTGGGCGTCGCAGGTGAAGGTGGCCTCGGCTTCTTCGACGCCCATCCATTCCTGCACGGCGCCGGCAAGCAGCAGTTTTGGCAGCGCGGCGTTGGTGGACGGGTTCATGATCCCGACGTCGGTGATGTTTGCGGCGTTCAGTTGAGGGCACCATCTGGCCCACCATGACCATGATGCTTTGTTGGCGTTCCAGTCGATGGCTTCTGTTTTCAGGGACTGGGCCTTTTCGGCGTAGACGGCCTGCATTCCGGCCAGATCGTATGTGGCCCACAGTACGTCTGACTGCGACAGGCGGGCGGCGCGCTCTGCGTCCGTCTCGCCGGGCACCACCGGCGCGTGGTCGATGACGGTCGACATGCCGCACCGCTCGCCTGTCGACCACGGCTTCTGATACGCGATGGCGACGGCGGGCGGGATGAGGTCTTCGCGCGAGGTGATGGCGACGGCCTCTGACTGGGCGGCGGCAAGGGGGACGGTGAACGATGGCAGTGACTGGCGCGCGGCCACGCGGACGCGCGGCTCGCGCTCTGAATAATCCACCCAGGCGACGCTGTGAGGGTGGTAGGACAGGCATGTCTGGACGGCCTGCGCGACGGAGATGTTGGACTGCTCGTCGGACGGCGGCGTGAAGCCGGCGGCGATGTCGCCTTCCGCCGGCTCGGCGCACGGGCAGCCGCCCGCGCGCGCGACGGCGATGCAGCGTTCGATCTGGGCGCCGGTGGAGACCGGGCCGGCCGGCGACCAGAAGAGCACGGCGCGGGGGGCGGAGGCCGTGACGTTGGCGCCGTCTGTCCAGTCCTGGCGCATGACGGTCTTCTCGAACCAGTCCCAGATGCCGTTGATGACGGCTGTCCCCGCTGCCCCGAACCCCGCGGCGCGGCGGGCGAAGGGCTGCATGCGCCCGAGGAACATGTAGGCGGCCGACCCGCCTTCGACGCGGCGCATGCGGACGATGGCGTTGAAGGAAAAGATGGCGTCGTCCGTGAGGATGTTCTGCCCGCCGCACTGGAGGATCAGCTTGTCGACGCCGCCGTGGACGCGTTCGAGCGCGATGGAGGTGATGCCGAGGTCTTCGGCGGCGTACCATGTCTCGGCGCCGGCGCTGGACCGGGCGACGCAGAATTCGTAGACGGCGCTCATTGTCTCTTGCTCCTTTGTTCGGCGTTCTTGACGGCGGTTTCTAGCCTGGCGAGCTGGGCGGTGATCGAATCGAAGACGCCTGCCAGTTGCTCGGGTTTCATTTTTGAGAGCTGGTCGTCAAGCTTGGCGGCAGAGGCGGAGAGGCGCGCCGCGCCTTTCGCCTGGTCATCCATGCGGCGGTCGCGGATCTTGGCCTGGTTCCACGCGCCTTGGTGCGGATAGTCGGCGCGTTGTGGATCGAACGCTTCGGCGGCTGCGGAGAGCGAGGCGGATCTCGCGGACAGGGATGATGACGCGGATGATGCGCGGCGGCGCAGGTCGCCGAGGCGCTGCCCCCAGCGTTCGCGGACGGCGGCGGTTTCGGCGTCTGAGGTATTCTGCGCGGCGAGTGCGGAGGCGGCGTCTATGCCGCTCGTGGCGCGCAGGCCTGCGGCCTGCACGCGGATGCCGGCGGCTTTTTCGGATGTGCGGGCGGCGGCAAGGGCGTCGGTGAGATCGGCAACCTGCTTGTCTAACTTGGCGAGCTGAGCGGTGAAGGCGGCAACCTCTTGTGTTGCGCGCTTGCGTTCTTCTTCGTCTTTGTTCATGGGGTCGGCGCGAGCCGTGGAGCGCGCGAGTTGCGCGGCAATCAGGTCGCGGGCGGCGACTGATGAGCCGAGAGTCTGCTCGATGTTGGCGCGGCGGCCGGAGATTGCGGCGAGATCGTCGCGGGCGGCCTGTTCGGCGCGGATCGCGTCCCCGGCGCGCTGGCCGAGCGCGGCGCTTTCGCGCAGGCCGGCATAGCGGGCGCGGACGGCTGCGGCGCCGGCCTGATCACCTGGCGCGACGCGGGCGAGGGCGGCCTTCTCGCGGCGCTCAAGCTCCATCGCGGTGACTTCCTGACCGGCGCGGTTGAGATCGTCCCATGCGGCGGCAAGCTCGGACTGAGCGGCACGCGTCGCGGAGATGGCTTTCTCGACGCGGCTGAAGCCTTCGGCGATGCTGTCGATTCGTTTGGCACCGGCATCGATCTTGGCGTCTGTCAGACCAGCCATGAACTCCTGGAGCTTCTTCTGCGCCTCTTCGACTTTGCGCTGGTAGGACGCCCATGCCGAAACGCCCATGCCGACCAGGACGGTGGCGAGGCCCGCCAGGCCGCCGGCGGAGCCTTCGGCGAGGGCTTTGATGACGCGCAGGCCGGCGCCCATCCGGGCGGCGGCGGGGCCGCTCTGGCCCATCGCGCCGGTGAGCGAGCCGACCATCTCGGCGGCGCGGCCGGTGGACTGGCCGAACTGCTGGGCGTGCTTGCCGGCCTTGTCCTGCTCCTCCCCGGCCTTCTTGGACGCCTTGCCGATCTTCTCGATGTCTTTGGCCGCGGCGTCGGCGCCTTTGCCGTCGTATTCGGTGTCGATCTTTAGCTGCAGTTCCTGGGCGGTCATGGGGCTCCTTTCTGGGCGCGGCGGCGCGAGCGCATGAGGGCGAGGCGGCGGGCGGCGAGGCCGAGGACGACGTTCTCGGGCGGCAGCACGGTGGGGTCGCCGGGCACGGGCTTGGTCTTGCGGACGAGCCAGAACATGACGGTGCCGAGGTGTTCGCGCTTCTTGGGCTTGCGCACGAGCGCGGCTTTGTTCTGGGCGCGGAAGACGACGATGCGGAGGTCGTTGAATTCGAGGGGGCTGCGGCCGTAGGCGTGGGCGTGGGCGGGGATGGCGAGGGCTTTTTTGTTGACGGGCTTGATGCCTTCGGGCGCGCCGGCGTAGCGCAGGGCGACCCCCTGGTGCGCGACGGTGACGGTGACGGACTTGTCGTCGTGCGTGAAGGATACGGCCTCTGCGGCCTTGCGCCAGAAGTGGGAGCGGCGCCCGCCTTCCGGGTATGCGTGCGCGTTGCTGGCGTCGCGGGCGCGGAGGTGGCGCTGCAGGAGCCTTGCAACCTCTGCGCCGATGGCGGCGCGCTCGCCGTCTGTGACGGGGCCTGCGGCTTCGCGGGCAACGGAGATCACGGCTTCGCTATTTTCGATTTTGATGGAGACGTTCATGGAGGAGGTAATAGGTAAGAAGTAATAGGTAATAGGTAAGAGGTGGGAGGTGGTCAGGTTTGCGTGAGGACGCCGTTCAGGAACTCGGCGTTGGGGAACTGGGCGAGGATGGCGGAGATGAGGTCGGGGGAGCCGTCCGGGAGGCTGGCGACGAGCGGGTTGGATTCGCCGAGGTCCATCGGCGCGGGCGTCTCGCCGGGCGCGATCAGGCCGTAGGCCTCGCAGGTCTCGCGGTCGACGTCTTCGGTCTCGCGCTTGCTGCCCCACGCGAAGGGCGGGTAGGGATAGCCGAAGATGCTGAGGCGTTTCCAGCCGGGGTCTGACTTGAGCGCGACGAAGTCGCTGCCGAACGGGCCGGGCAGGCCGGCGGCGCGCCAGCGCGCGCCCCACCATGCGTCGCCGCGCGGCTCGTCGGCATACGACGGCAGCAGGCGCTGGCCGGGGAACTCGTCGAGCGCGCCGGGGGCGTTCATCTGCTTCGCGTGGCCGTAGTTGCGGGCGAACGACACGGGGTAGTCGAGCTGGGCGCGGATGCGCTGCTCGCTGCGCAGGTCTTTGATGCCACCCTCGTCGCCTGCGGCGGGCCGGTAGCCGATCTGCTCGAGGTGCGCGCGCAGGAGCATGCGGGCGCGGGCCTCGGTCATGTACTGGCCGGGCTGGCGCGGCGTGCCGTCCGGGTTGTGCTCGGGGTCGAGGATCATCTGGATGATGTTGTCGAGCACGGTGAGGTGGCGCGATGATTCAACGCGGGCGGAGAAGACGGCGCGGCGGCGGATGAGCGGGTCGATCTCCATGATCTCGGCGGACGACAGGGAGGTGGGCAGAAGGTCGCGCACGGCGCGGTCTTGAAGCGCTTCCGCGAAGGTCGTGGGGGCCAGGAGTGTGGAGGGGATGGACGGCATAGTCGGGTTTTCCGCGACCACTGGGTGATCGCGGAAATGAGATTAAAACTAGCGGGCGGCTTGAGTGTAGCCGTCTGCCGTGACCAGGACGGGAAGAGAAACATTTGCGCCGGTGAAGCCGCGAAGGCGGAGGGCTGCCCACAGGTCATCACGGTTGGAGGCGTCATCAATGTTGATGACGGCCACATCAGGGTGCGCCGCGCGGTATGCTTGGCAGCGAGAACAGGAGGGGCGTCCGTAAATGCCTTCTCCTGACGGCCCTGGAGTGCCGTTGTAGCCTGCAGGGTCTGCATCGGTATCGCCGTCAACGGCAACCACAGAACCGGAGTTTGCGGGGGCTGCCTGAGAGGCGGACGGCGGCGCGAGAGCGGCCGGAGCGCCGCCTGCCAGGACAGGAGCGAGCGCCGCGCCCAGCGAGATCAGCGATTGGATCGCCTGCGCGGACTTCTGCTGGCTGTTGGCGGTGTCGAAACTGACGCCGGTGCTGTCGTTAGTGGAGGGGCCTGTGACAGCGACGTTCGAGAGTGCGGCGGCGGAATCAGCGCCCCAGCCGAAAGCCATGACCGATGCTCCCTCTCCCGTGCTGTCCGCGCAGATCGCGACGCATCCGGAAAGGCCGACAGCAATAATAATGAGGCCGGTTCCTTTTGCGATCTTGTCGATGCTCATGCGGCGGATGGCGATATAAGAGGCGATGCCTCCGGAAGCAAGCGAGCCGAGGCCGGTGAGAAGCAGGGGAAGGTGTGCTGTGATCCAGTCGAGGCCGCCGAAGGCGGCAAGCAGCGCGGACACGGCCGTGCCGACGATGCCGATAACTGTGGCGATGCGCGCGCCGACTGAAAGCGTCTTGGCCTCTTGCTCGTCGCGGGGTGTGATGGTGTTGGTTGTCGCGTCTTTCATGGTTTGTCTCCTTTTGTTTTGTTTTGTTGCGGCCGTACAGCGGCCTTAACGGTGAGAGTGAAAACTACATGCGCCCGATCACATCCATGACGGCTGCGGCCATCGCCTGATACCCCGCCTCGTTGGGGTGGATGTCGACTCCGTCGAAATGCTCGGGGCGCAGCACGGTGCCGAGATCGAGCGGCATGACGGGGTGATTGCCGATTGACGCGTTGATCACATCCGCGACGCAACCGATGGCGGCGTTGAGACGGCGAACGCCTTCAGCGGCTTCGGGATGTTTGTCAGGAACACCCATATAGGGATTCGGGTAGAGCATCAGCAGAACAGGTTTCGTATGCGCGATACGGGAAAGGACAATCGCGAGCGCGGCCATCGAGCGCAGCGTCTCATCGAGCGTGACCTTGCCGTCCGCGAGTGCGGCGAAAACATCGTTACCGAGTAACGAGCCGACGGCGATATCGGCATCCGACAAGCAGACGGAAGGCAAACACTCGTTTTCCATCGACCACTGGAGGGCAGTCGATCCGCTCACGGCGAAATCGCCGTGCACGTTACTCAGGCACTTTTTGAACGCACCGTCTGTCTGACTATGAGGGATACGGCCCGCCGTATAGGAATCGCCGAAAAGAACGATTGTTGCGTTTTTCATTTTTGACTCTCCTTTTTTTTGAGCTGTGCGGTCACATACATGCAGACCGCGAAGATGAGGCACAGGGAAGCGGCTGCGAACGCCGCGTATCCGCACCGTGCGTGCAGTGCGTGGAACAATGGCGGCCGCATACACGCCAGGCCGACCAGCGCGAACACGCGCAGCCAGCACATGAGCGCGCCCAGCGCGAGGCCGGCCGGGAACGGCCACGCGCGGCGGATCATGACGGCGCAGGCGACACCCACCCAGCCGCTCAAGATGACCGCGCGCAGCGACAGGCAGCCGTATTCCACGCGCACGGCCGTGTCCGCGCACAGGATCACGTCGCCGTGCGATTCCATCGCGCAGCCGACGCCGGACCAGACGGCGGCGACGGTGCATGCGTAGAGGTTGCAGAGCGTCTGTATCATCTCGCGCCTCCATCGAGCGGCGGCATGGCCAGTTTTAGCGGCGGCTCAAACTTCACCGGCTCAGGCTCGCGCACGATCACGGCTTCGCGCGGCGTGCCGCCGCCGCGCAGTGCCGGAGTCGCGGTTGCCGCAGCTCCCTTGGCATTCAGGAGCGGCTCCGGCCCGGCCTGCCTGCCGCCCGCCATCATCGGCTCGGGCTCCGGCCCTTCGGCGGACTGCGCCTTTGCATTGTCGATCATGAAAACGCCCCGGCGCACCTGCAGCAGGCGTCCGTCCGCGTCTATGAAATCTCCGGATATCCCCTCGTAGATCGCGCCGGCGTCGAGATCGACCAGCGCGAGCCCTTCCACGGTGAGCCCGCCGGGGCCGCCGAGCATCACCTCGTCGGCAATCGCGAGGTGCCCCTCCACGCCGGCCGGCATCTCGAACGTGTATGCGTATGCGTTGGGCGCGGTTGTCTCGGGGAAGCTGCTGGAGGTGTGCTCCACCCACCAGACCGCGCCGTCCGAGCGGCGGCGCAGGTACATCATCAGCGCGGGCTCGTCGGTGATTTCGCGGCTGGCCGTGATCTCCACGGTCCATGTGCCGTCGCCGTTGTCGGTGAGCCGGGTCGGGCGGGCTTTGAGATTCTGGTTGTTGGGGTTCGCCAGAATGTTCGCGCGGAGCCGCATCGCTTTCGGGGGCGAGGCGTTTTCCGGCATGGTGTTGGTGACCACGATCACACCGCCATAAAGCCCCTGAACGCTGATGAGCCCCTGCCGTACTGCCGCGCAAAACTCCGCCCACTCGGCCTGTACCGCATGCGTCCACCTTGCCCAATCTTTCTTGAAGCGCATCCACTTCCTTACCTGCGGCGGCGCGGGCTTGCCCGGCTCGGCATCGGCGAGCGCGTAGGCGGCGGCGCCCAGCGCGAGGATGAACGCCATGGCCAGCGTCTCGGGCGCGGGCCAGCGGTGGCGCCGGATCAGCCAGCGCGACAGCAGGCCGAGCGCGGCGCCGACCGTGATGAAAAGCACGGCGGCGAGTTCGAGCTGGGCTGTTTCTTGGATCGTCATGGTTCGTAGAGCATGATGCTGATCGGGTTGTTGGTGGCGACGCAGAACCCGCCGCGCACGTTGAGCGTGACGTTGGTGCCGCCGGCCGCATCGAGCACGGTGATGTCGTATGACGCGCCGCCCGCTATGCCGCCCACGACGGGCAGCAAATTGCCGCGCAAAACGAAGCCGGTCGCGATCAATTTGAAAAAGCATGATCCCCACTCCAAAGGCACCAGGGCGCTGACGCGGTAACACGCGCCGCCGCTCTGGCCGTAATCTGGGGGGGCGCCGTACTGGTCCGGCCATGAGCTGGAAACGGGGATGGTGTCGAAGCCTGCGGCGACGAGATTGGTCGAGTAGGTGCAGTCGAAATCCGGCAGCTGCGGCGGCGCGGTGCTGAACCACTGGACGGCGTGGCACAGCCTGCCGGTCGGTGTGGTCTCGACGCTGAACCCCACCGTTTTCGATTCGATGTCGTCCGCCGCGCTCACGCCGCGCAGCGCGCTCAGCGTGAACACGATCTCCCACACGCCGTTGCTGGTCGCGTCAGCAATGTCGGCGGCGGCTCTGGCGGCGGCGTTGGACGCGGCCAGGGCGATGTCCCACGAGTTGGACGCGACGGCCATGGCCTCGCTGATCTCGGTCTTGGCGGCATTGAAGTCTGCCAGCGAGGGCAGCGCGCCGGCGGGCCGGATCTCGCCGGAGACCATGTTGGTGCCGGCAAACACGGCGTTGTGGACTGTGAGGTCGTACCACGACTGGGCGCTGACCGAGAGCGCGGATACGGACAGGATGTAAATGCAACAGCGTTTCATTGTTGGATCGGCTCCCATGCGGTTGTGAGCAGGTTCGTGTCCCAAACCTGCCTGTATGCGACACCGTCGCGCACCAGCGTCGGTGATGTTGAAATTGGGGCTCCGTTCAGTGTTGCCGACCCTGTCAGCGCGAGATTGTGCGCGGTTCCGTTTGTGGTTGCGACGCGGCTTGAGAGATCCGGATCGGGGATGTCCAGATTGTTGATCGCGTCGGTGATGTCTTCCCGCAGCGCAAACCGCCCCGAACGCGTGGGCCAATCGAAATATATCAGTCCGGTCGCGAACGAGTAGTAACCGATCCCGCCGAAACTGAACGAAATGTTCTGGTTTTTGTTCGGCTCGAGCGTGATGGCCGCGCTGCCGATGTCCGTTCCGGATTGTCTCTCGTACCCGGACAGGGTGGTCAGAATCGTCGCGAGTTGTTTCCGCGTGTAGGTGGTCACGTAGATCGTTGCCGTTCCTGTGCCGATACCGCCCTCGCTGAAGAAGTCGTCGAACGTTAGCGTCTTGGGATAGGCCTCGCCGGGCGGGCTCGTCCAGTACAGCAACTGGCCGTTGGCCGTGTTCCACAGCATGATTGTCGCGCGGCGCGTGCCGTCGAAATTCCCGGACCAATCGCCCTCGCTGAACGGAAAGGGATGCGGTGCCGTGCCAGCCCACGGGCGCGGGCTGAAATCGGCGGAGAGAACCACCACGTAATTCGTGAACACTCCCTCCTCGTAGATCTCCGGCGTGGCGCCGCTGAATCCGAGAATGCCGTTTCCGGATTCGGCGTAGAGGCGTTTGACGCGGTTGGTCTCGAGCGCGTCATGCCAATCACCCCAGCCGTACGCGGTGTCCCAACGCGAGGTGGAATTGAAGAGCGGACGGAACCTCGCGTCGAAAAGGGCGTTTGTTTCCGACGCGGCTTGCAATGCGGATGCAAGGTCGTTGGTTGTGGCCCACGGGGCGTTGGTGAAGCTGATCTCTGAGAAGTCGATGGAGCGCGCGGGCAGCGGCAGGGTGTTTGGCGTGAAGCCGGGCGAGGGCAGCATGCGGATGGTGCCGGTGACGCGCCAGAGCGGGGAGGTGCTGCCGGAGGCCCAGATGCCGATCCAGTACGGGTACGAGGCCGCGCCGGTGTCCATCGCGGGCGTCCACTGCGCGGTGACGAGGCCGGCCTTGGGCGCGGTGATCTCGGCGGGGCGATCCCACCAGACGTTCTGCGCGGCGTTGGTGTGCCAGTAGAATATGGCGGTGGCGCCGGTGAGGTCGAGCGGCCTGAGGCCGTGGCGCAGCGTGACCTGCATGGTCCACGATTCGCCCTGCTTGTATGTGCGCTGCACGGCGGTGTGCTGCTGCACGTTGACGCCCCACGGGTCTGTGAGCGCGCAGGCGGAGGTCAGCAGCAGGCAGTAGGCGGCGAGCGGTGGTGTGATGCGCATGGTTGGCTCCTATGGGGTTGGCGGTTCGGCGGCTTCGCGGACGGGGACGCCGCTGACGAAGTGGAACACGATGTCGAGCGAGCAGCCGTTGCGGCGGGTGGCGAGCTTCTGCAGCACGGTGTCCGGGTAGACTGTTTTGTAGCCGTCTTCTTCCCCGGTGACCTCGACGGCGGCGGGGCCGCGCGGCAGCAGCCCCGGCATGGCGCGGGCGTGGGCCTTGGCCTCCAGGTCGGTCATGAAGCGGCGCTCGACCCAGAGCGCCCAGGTGTGCAGGCCGTTGCCGCGGTCGAGGGGCTTGGCGGTGTCCGCGCCGATGGGGCGCAGCGGGTCGACGGACCACTCGGTGTCGGTGTCGTCGGAGTCGCCGAGCGGGCCGGTGTAGTAGCCGGGCTCGCCGGGGTGGCCGAGGCCGTGGCAGATGACCGTGTCGCCGGAGCTGTGTCTGTGGGTGATCGTCATTAGTTCATTAGTGCGTTAGTGCATTAGTGCGTTGGTGTGAATCGGTGCCCGAGGGATCAGGTTCCTGCAGGGGTGATGTCCACGTCTGCGAGTTTGGTGGCGGTGGCTTCGCCGACCGTGACGGGCGTGCGGAAGGCGCGCCAGGTGAGTTCGCCGGAGCGGGGCTCGTTCTCGCCGAACACGGCGGGCTTGGAGACGAGCCGGGCGCCGTAGAGCTTGGCGGTGAGGCCGGGGCTGTCTTCGGCCAGGGTGAGCGTGCCGGAGGGGCTGGACTGCCCGATGGCGCGCGATGACCCGGCGAGGGCGGCGCTGATCAAATCCTCGTCGCCGATGCTGATGGGGCGGCCGGTGACCTCGACGGCGGAGGTCTCGACGCGGAAGTCGTAGGTGCCGGTGTCGGGGTTGGTGCGCGGGCTGACGGTGTGCGCGGCGCGGAGCGTCCAGCCTTTGTCGTCGCTGACGAGGTCGAGCGGGGCGGCGAGGCCCCACGACGCCCTGCAGGGGAGGTGGACCCATTCGGTGCCGAGCGGGACGGCCGTGAAGGCTTCGTCGGCGGGCGGGGTGAAGAGCGCGCCCGCGGCGGTGCGGGGGGTGTTCTTGCCGATGATGCCGGTGATCTTGGCGGCGCCCTCGAAGCGCGGCCCGCCCGCGCCGAAGCGGACGGCGGGGAACTGGGTGACGCGGGCGTTGGCCACGCCGAGGATGCGGCCGGTCAGCGTGTGGACGTAGACGGGGGAGTCGGCGGGGGGGAAGATCGACTCGCCGGGCCAGAGGGAGAAGACGCCGGAGAACATCCAGTCGAACAGCGCCTCGGAGAAGTTGCCTGCGGGCGTGAAGTCGATCTCGATCAGCTCGTCCGCGCGCGGGTCGTCGATCTGGCCGAAGCCGGAGACGTTCATCTCCTTGGGGCGGTGGACGAGCTGCACGGTGACGCTGCCGGTGCACCAGCAGTATTTCCAGGCGGCCTTGGCGCCGGTCTTGTCGAAGATGATGTGGGCGGGGCCTTCGAGGAGGGTGGTGCGGTCGATGGTCGGTGTGTACGGGGGCATGGTGTTCTCCTTATTCTTCCGCCAGCATGGAAGCGGGCGGGGTGATGGTGTAGGCGGTCTGGAATGTGACCTCTGCGGTCTGGAGCTGGCCTTCCTCGCCGCCGAGGGTGTAGGACTGGACGGCGCAGACGCCGTTGCCGAGGGGCAGGCCGGAGAGGCAGATCATGGCGAGCTCTGCGGCGCGGCTGGCCGTGACGCCGGTGCCGGACGCGCCGCGGTTGGTGACGGGGTTCTCGGCGATGGCGACGGCGAAGGTGAAGGGGTCGAGGCAGACGGCGTGCGGCGCGGCGCTCTTGCGCGTGCCGGCGTCGAGCGCGACGACCATGCTGATGCCGATGGCGCGCAGCGCGGATTCGACTTCTGAGGCGACGGTGCGCTTGTCGGCGTAGGTGCACGCGCCGGGCTTGGGCTGCGCGGTGACCGGCGCGAGCGGGAGGAAGGCGCGCAGTACGTCGCGGACGTGGATCTGGAAGGCGACGAGCGAGCCGTGCTCCGCGATGTCTGCGGCGGCGGGCATGGCGGGCGGCGGCGCGCCGGATAGCCAGATTTTTGAGGGGTCGAGCTGCATGGTGTCAGAGTCCTGATTGGGATTGGCGGTCGAGGAGGCGCCGCTTGGGGCGGAAGGCGGGCTTGGGGAATGAGCCGGAGGGCGCGGCGTCCTGCTCGGCGTCGTCGGGGTCGGTGTAGGCGAGGCGCCCGTCCGCGATGCGGCGGGACATGTCGAGCGCGTCGCGGTAGAGCTGGGCGCGGCCGTCGCTCACGGCCGCGCCGCCGCGCCCGGCGAGGAAGTAGTAGACCGCGATGTGCATGGCGTTGGGGATGAGGTCGGCGGGGAGCGTCCCGGCGGGGCCGATGACGCCGGTGTAGCCGGAGCGCAGCGCGGCGCGGAAGACGCCCACGGCGTTTTCGATGGCCTTGGCCGCCGGGTCTTTGCCTTCGGCGACGGAGGCTTCCTGCCAGGCGAGCAGCTCGTCTTCGAGGATCGCGTCGCGGAAGTCGTCGGTTGTCGGTTGGCGCCACATGGTGGGGTGATAGGTAAGAGGTAAGAAGTGAGAGGTAATAAGTGAGAGGCAAGGGCCCGCGCCGCCGGAATTGGCGGCGGCGCGGGCGCGGCCTAGTTGTTCAGGATCAGCATGACGGAACACTCGTTTGTGGCGGTGCCGCTGCGCAGCAGGCGGTCGCCGGCAAAGAGGTAGATGTTCGTGCCTGCTCCGATGTCGCCGCTGAACGCTCCTGACGAGCAGGTGCGCGTCAGGAGCGCGTTGGTGGCGGCGCCGTCTTTGGAGATGCGGCTGATGATGACGGTTCCGTTGGCGGGGTGGGCGCCTTCGATCTGGATGGCGGCGACCTTGGCCACGCCGATGCCGGCGGGGTTCCACACGCCGGGCGCCGGGAGGCTGACTGCGGAGTAGTTCGCGGCGAGCGCGATGCCTGCGGCCGCCGTGGCGGCGGCGGCGGCGATTGTGAGCATTTTACGCATGGTTGGTTTTCCTTTCAGGGGCCGGGCGCGGAGGCCCGGCCACGCGGGGTTTGTTACACGAGGCGCAGCAGGGCGTCTGAAGCGCCGACGTCCAGGCCGTAGCACAGCTCGGCGCTGACCGAGTAGAGGCCGGTGTCTGGATCGCCGTACTTGCGGATGCCGACCGTGAGGCCGGAGTCGTCGTCCGTCACCGAGCCGGCCTCGCTGTAGCTGGCCGGATCGACGGGCGCGAGGTAGCGGTTCGCGAATGCGATCGCGTCGGCGTGGCACACGAATCCGGGCGCTTCCAGGTCCGGGGCCTCGATGATCTTGCCGAAGCCGAGCAGGTTGGGGATGTAGCCCTGGCGGATGGCTTCTTCGCCGCCGTAGGTGGACGAGTCGAGATCGGCCAGCAGCGCGGAGTAGAACTCGGGGTTCAGCAGCAGGGCCGAGGCGCTGGGCGTGAGCCCTTTCCTGACGGCGGCGGCGCGGATCTGGCCGACGCCGGCCTTCTTGAACCCGGCCAGCGTGAGCGCGAGCTTGTCTGTCTCTTCGTCGCCGTAGTTTTCGGCGGTGATCAGCGCCCACACGTCGTTGAGCGCGGCGGACGCGCATGCGTTGACGGCCATCTCTGACTTGCGCTCCCACCACGAGGCGGGGTAGTTGGCGGCCTGGGCGTCGTCGATGCCGAACTTCGACAGCTTGCGCTTGGCGATCTTGACCTCCTTGCTCAGGATGTCTGACTGGCTGGCCTTGTAGTTGTTGGTCGTGGCGTTGAAGTCCTGCGCGGTGGCGGCGGAGATCAGGCCGACTTTGATGGTGTCGCCGATTTTCGCGGCGTCGTCGGAGAGATCGAGCGAGAACGCGAAGAGCGGCGCGAGGCGGCGCTTCAGGGCCATGATCAGCTTGGTGCTGTAGATCTGGAGCGCGGTGTTGGTGAGGGTGTTCATAGTTGTTTCCTTTCATGTCCCGGCGCTGGGGCCGGGGTTTGCGGTCAATTGCCTTGGGCTTCCTCGCGCTCGAGGCGGAGGAGCGTGTCTTTGTGCCTGGCGAGGTAGGCGTCTTTGTCGCGGCCGGGCGGCATGGCCCTGTAGGCGGCGAGCGTGACGGGCGCGGCTGCGGCGCCGTCGCCGGGCGTGGCGGCGAGGCGGGCGCTGATGCGCGTCGCGGGCGCGGCGGGTTTGGCGGCCTTGAACGCGCCGAACGCGGCTTCGGTCGCGTCGGGGTTGGCCTCGTAGGCGGCGCGGAATTTGGCCTCGTCGGCGATGGCGTCGCGGTGCGCGGCGATGAAGGCGTCGCAGCGCGCCTTGCGGCACGCGGCCTGCGCTTCGTCGCGGGCGGCCTCGGCGTCGGCCTGGGCCTGGTCGGCGGCGGACTTGGCGTCGATCAGCGCCTGGAGGGCGGCGACGGCCTCGTCTTCTGTCGCGGTCTCGGGCAGGCCGAGCAGGGCGAGCAGTCTGTTCATGGTGTTGTCTCCTTGTGTGTGGTTGCCGTCCGGCGGGCAGCCGTCCGGCTGGTTGTCCGCCGCACGCGCGGCGGCGATGGTTGAAAGATCGAAGTGCGGTGTGTTGGTCATCGCGACGCTTTCGAGGCGCACGGGGCGGAAGCGGTTGCCGCCGATGGGCTCGAGCTGCATGACGGGGGACCGTGAGATGAGGACGCGGTCTTCCCACATCTTGAGGCCGGGGGGCGTGAAGTCCCAGCGCGTCCAGAGGCCGTCCGCGTCCTCGCGGATGTCGGTGGCCCAGGCCATCGCGTCGGAGGGCTTGTCGGTGTCGAGCGAGAAGTGCTCGCGGTCCACGAGGAGGCCGTGGCCGAGACGCGCGGTGTCCGCCGCGAAGGCGGCGAGGATGCGGTCGTAGGCCTCGCGGTCGATCACGAGCACGGCGTTCTTGATCTCTTGTCCGCCGCGGAAGATGTTGCCGCCGGGGTATTCGCCCATCGGGGGGACGGTGTGGAACCAGCGCGCCCCGGACGGGGCGTCCAGAACGGCGCGGGCTAGGCAGAACATGCGGTTGGCGAATCTCATTGCGCGGGCTCCTTGATGAGGCCTTGCAGGAAGGCTGATGACATGATGCGGCGGTAGGCTTCCGCCTGGGCGGGGTCTGACAGCATGGCCGCGGCGATCTGCGGAAGCTCGCCGCGGAGGCGCCGCGCGGCGGCCTGCATGGCGGGGAGGTCCTTGGCGGTGAGGACGCGCGCGATGGCGAGGGCGAGCGGGCGGTTGGCGACGGCCTGGGCCTGGGCGAGCGCGTCGGCGCCGGACTGCATGAGCGGATCGTGGGCGCGGCCTGCCGGCCGCCTGCGGGCGGCTGCGCGGAAGGCGGCGGGCAGCCCCGGCGGCGGCGCGGGCGCGGAGAAGCCGGTGATCTCGTAGCCGGTCTCGCGGCGGACCTGCTCGAGGTCGATCTGGAATCCGGCGGAGGTGAGCTGCGCGATGTTGGAGATCACGTCGCCGACGTCTTTCTCCTGGTTGGCGCGGAGGGCGAAGGACGCGAGCGCGGGGCGCCCTGGGAAGGCGGCGGCGAGGGCGCGGCGCGCGTACTGGCGGTTGAGCGGCTCGCACACGACGCGCGCGACGCGGCGGACGATCTGCTCCCAGGCGCTCTGGTGCGCGGAGCCGGCGAGCGTGCCGCTGCCGGCCTCTGTGAGCATGGTGAGCAGCCCGCCGGTGCCGGCGAGGACGAGCTGTTTCTGCAGCCACTCCAGGCGGGCCTGGAAGGGCTGCGAGCCGCGCGCCTCGCTGGAGAATTTTACTTCCGACCCGCTCGGGAGGGCGCCGCTGCCGGCCTCGGTCGCCTCTTCGGCCAGGTCGGCGTACTCTTCTTCTTTGCCGTCCGGGATGTTCTGCGGCATGATGATGAAGACGCCGGGGATGCCGTAGATCTCGACGTAGCCGTCCCAGTCTTTTTCGGCGACCGTGGAGCGCACGTACTTGATGAGCGCGATGCGGTTCACGGGGCGGCGGTTGTCGAGCAGGATGTAATCGTCCGGGGTGAGGCGGCCTGACTTGAGCGAGTCGTAGCCGGTGTTGTCGGCGCGCGGGTTGAAGGCCCACTCGTTGCGTGTGCCGTTGCGCACCATGTTCCACTGCGGCAGGGGCTCGAGGTGCTCGATCATCCAGTCCGGGGCGAGCCACGGCGACAAATGGGAGAAGCCGCGGAAGCGCGCCATGACGAGGTGCTCGATGGCCTCGGGGAGGTTGTCGCAGCGGGCGAATGACTCGCGCAGGAAGGCAGCCTGCTCTTCCGCCAGGGGGGCGTCGTAGCCGGCGGAGTCTTCGGCGTTGGTCTCGATGTGCCAGTCGCAGTCGGCGACGCCGGCGACGGTGCGCTCGATGATGGTCATCAGGTCGGGGTCGGTGGCCTCGATGCCGGTCTCGGCGGCGTAGAGCCACTGGAGCTCGGCCATGACGCCGCGCTGCGCCATCTCCATGAGCTGCACGGCGCGCGGCATGGTGAGGCTGCGCAGGGGGTTGTTGGCGTCGCGCCACTTGTTGGTGGTTTCGAGCGCCTGTTTCAGCGCGCGGGCCTTTGTGAGTGCCTTGGCCATCAGCGTGACCTCCTTTCGCGCATGGCGCGGCGGCGGGCGCGGCGGGCGGCGGCGCGGCGCCCGCGCCCGGGGCGCGGCGGGAAGGCGCAGGCGGCGCCTTCGTCGGCTGCGGAGACGGCGAGCATGGAGGCGACGAACTCGTCGCAGTGGCTCTGCCCGCCGGCCTCGCTGTCGAAGGCGGGGATGACGATGCGGAGCCCGCCGTTCTTGGCGAGGGTCTTCTCGGGGCCGTTGAGGTCGGCGCGGAGCTGGTCGTCGGCGGGGATGTAGATGCGGGCGGCGGCGAAGCGGTCGCGCAGGGCCACGCACATTTCGGTGCGCCGGCCGCTCTCGAGGTTCACCGCGTCCACGCGCCCGGGGAAGGCCTTCGCCAGGCGCTCGGACATGTGCATGCCGAGGCCGGTGGCGTCGATGGCCATGCGGCTGATGCGGGGCTGGCCCTTGTCCGTGAGGCGCGCGCGGATCCAGTTCTCCTGGGCGTCGAACTCGGCGTCGCGGAAGATTTCGCGGCGGGCCAGGTAGAGCGAGACGCCGAGCTGCACGTATTCGTGCCACGCGGAGGCGTGGAGCCTGCGGGCCACGTCGTATCCGCCGAAGCGCGGCGCGGACGGGTTCCTGGCGATGATCTCGGCCAGCTCGGCGGGGGGCAGCTCGCACGGGGCGATCATCTGGAGGGTGATGAGCCTGCCGGCGGCGTCGTCGCAGATGCAGAGGTACTGCGAGTTGTAGGCGGACTGCGTGCGGCACTTGGCGCGGATCTTGGCGATGAACTCGGCGCGGGTCTGCTTTTTGCCGGCGGTCTTGTTGATCTTCTCGACGAGCCCCTGCGCGACGGCGTCCGGCAGGGTGACGCGGTGGAGGCTGACGCCCATCGGGTTGGCCTCGCCCTTGGCCGACTTGACGAGCATGGCGAAGGGGCTGCCGGAGGTGCCGTTGACGCGGTAGGCGGAGACCACCTCGAGCTGGCCGCCCCACATGGTGCAGGGCTGGGCCATGTCGATGAGCCTGCCGCTGTCGTCGTGGAGGTCGGCCTCGTCGAGGAACACGTCGCCGCCCTTGCCGGCGAAGGCTTCGGGCGACGAGCTGAGGGAGACCAGCCGCGCGCCGTTGGGGAACTCGACGACGAACGCCTTGATGTTCTTCTCGACGTCGATCACTTCGACGTTGTCGCCGTACATGCCCTTGGCCACGATGTTGGCGGCCTTGCACCAGATGGTGAGGTAGTCGCGGATCAGCTCCTGGGCGGTGAGCATGTCGCGGCTGCTGACCCACTGGACGAACCCCCCGCCGCGGTTCATGCACTTGCGGAACATGCGGTAGCTGGAGGCGTAGGTGAAGCCCACGCGGCGGGATTTCTCGGCGACCTTGTATTCGGACTCGTCGAGGATCCAGGCGAGCTGGTAGGGCAGGAAGTAGCCTGTGTCTTGCGGGGGGATGGCGGTCATTTCTTCACCCCCAGGTGGCGGTCGAGCTCGTCGGCTACGGCCGCAGGGTCGGCGGCGCCGGCCTTGCCGGCCTCCGCGAGCTGCCGCCGCAGCGCGGCGGCCTGCGCGGCCAGCGCGGCGTTTTCCTCGCGGGCCTCTTTGAGGTCCTTCTCGGCCTTGAGCAGGCGCTGGAGCTTCTCTGTGTCGCGGGCGTCCGCGTTGTAGTCGAGGACGAGCGAGCCGAGGCGCTGGACGCTCGCGATGTCGCCGGAGGTGATGGCCTGCCAGAAGGCGGCGCGGAGGGCGTGCGCGGCGCGCTCGTCGAGGGCGCGGGCGTCGAGGTCCTTGTCGAACTGCTCGCTGGCCTTGACGGCGGAGCGGAGGTCGGCGCGGGCGCGGGCGCGGGCTTCGCGGTCGCGCCAGCGCTTGAGCCCGGAGATGGAGACGGCGATGCCCCACTCTTCGGCGACCCGCCTGGCCGCGGCGTGGTACGGCGCGGTGCGGAGCATCTCGAAGAGCCGGTCGGCCTGCTCTGGCGTGATGCCGGCGAGGTTGCTGTCTGGCCTGGGCTTGCGGGTCATGCGGTCTCGGTCCTTTTTTTTCAAAAACGAAACGGTTTCGTTTTTGCTAAACGGCATCTCCGGACGGGGTGATGATCCACTCGATCACGGACGGGTTGAAGGTGTTGGCGCGGCGCTCGACATAGCCGCGCTTCTCAAGGTCGCTGAGGTGCGCCTGGACGGCATCGGCGTCGACCGGCGCGCGGAGCTCGCCGTTGACGAACGTGGTGAGCGGGCGCACGCCGAGCGGGCGCGCGCGCCCCGTATGCTTGAGCACGGCGATGATGGCCCGTGATACCTTGGGGTCGATGTCGTTCATTTCTTTCCCTCCAGGACTGTCTTGAGCAGGATCGATGAGTTCTCTTCGATCAGCTTGATTTCGCCGTTGATGGCGGCGCAGGCGTCCGCGCAGGCGTTGATGCGGTTGTAGAGCAGGTTGTTTTCTTTCAGGATCAGGTCGCGGAGGCCTTCCTGCGCTTTCTCCAGCTTGTCGAGGCGGCGGTCCTGCTCGGCCTTGTGCTTGACGACGCTGGTCTCCAGCGCGGAGACGCGCTCGCGGATCGCGCTGGTCGCGGCGGCCTGCTCGATGGGCGTGGGCTTGCCGCGCAGGGTGAACCACGCGCGGCTGAGCTGGTTGAAGAGCACGACCGCGAAGGTGGCGCAGGCGAGCCACGCGGCGATCTCTGCGGGCGGGGTGAGGGGTGTCATGCGGCGGGCCTCCGGCAAAAACGAAACGGTTTCGTTTTTGGAAAAGGTGAGAGGTGAGAGGTGACGGCGGCAAAAACGAAATGATTTCGTTTTTGGTTCCGGGGCAAAAAAGTGAAGGGGTGAGAGGCGGGGGGCGGGAGGCGTGAATCCGGGCGGCGGCAAAAACGAAGCGGCTGCGTTTTTGGATCGCGCGGCAAAAACGAAATCATTTCGTTTTTGGGGGACGGAGCGTGTCCGGCCGGCGCGGCCGACAGGCGCGGGGCGCCGGCCCGGGCGCTGCGGGAGGCTGCCGCAGGGACACGTCGCGGGCGCGCGGGGGCGCCCTGCCCGGTGCGCGGGTTGCGGCGCGCGGATTCAAAAACGAAACGGTTTCGTTTTTGGAAAGTATTCAAGTATGCCTGTGCTGACGCTGTCATTTTTTGCGTGGCGCTCCCTTCATCCGCCGGGTGAAGGCTTCGCTGCTTTCGATGGCGGCATGATACGCCCGAACTCTGTTCGGGCGGGTCTGCTGCGTGCCGTGCGTGCGCACGTTTTTTCAAAAACGAAACGGTTTCGTTTTTGGAAAAGGTGAGAGGTGAGATGTGACGGCGGCAAAAAAGTGAAGGGGTGAGAGGCGGGAGGCGTGAATCCGGGCGGCGGCAAAAACGAAGCGGCTGCGTTTTTGGATCGCGCGGCAAAAACGAAACGGTTTCGTTTTTGGTTCCGGGGCAAAAAAAAGACCGCCCGCAGGCGGCCTGCGGGGCGGCGGTTTTCAAAAACGAAACGGTTTCGTTTTTGGATTTACGGCTTTGGATTCACGGCCGGCCGGCGGCGCGGGCGTCGATGGCGGCCTGCAGCGGATCGGCGGGCGGGGGCGCGCCGGCGGGCGTCGCGGCGGGCGGAGACCCGGCGAGGCGGCTGTCGATGGAGACCAGGAGGGCGACCACGCGCAGCGCCTCCGCCTCGCGCGCCGCGCCCTGCCTGCGGATCTCCAGCAGGATCTTGCAGGGCACGAAGGCCAGCCAGGCCGAAATGAAAGCCCCCAGCAGCAGGATGAGCGTTCCCATCATAGACACAGACCTCTCTTTCCTTTCATGGCCCCGCATCTGCGGGGGTGTGGTGCGACAACTGTTATCTGTTGAAATCTACGCCGAGCTTCTCGGCGATCTTGCTGAGCATGTACATCATCGAAAGATGTTCCTCGATCCCGACAACGCACCCGCACATCGCGCACACAATCGCGTTGTGGGCGAACCGGGCGTTCTTAATCTTTATTGGGCCGATCTCAAACGACATGCTTTCGCATTTTGGACACCTCGGTGTCATCATGGCTTTTCCCTTTCATGCGCCCCGCCAACGCGGGGCTGTTTTCAAAAACGAAACGGTTTCGTTTTTGGATTCAAACGTCAGAACCCAAAAAAATACGCACTTAACGACGAATCACTTTGTGTTTTTCCCCGATGATTAGTTTTGCTTTGTACAGTGCGAGAAGGTCGTTTTTCAGTCTCGCGGGATGTATTCCGTAGTCGCGCGGCAAGGCATTCATAACTTCATCTTCGTCATAGGGCATTAGAATGGCACCATGTTGTTGAAGAAAGCGCATTAGCCGCACAAGCCTTTCAAGTCTGACTGTGGTTACCCGGCCGTGTTCTGCTCTAAGGATCTCTATGAATTCTTCGTCGCTAAATGGTGCCATAAACCAGTTTGGTTTTTTTGGTCTCATAGGGCTTCCTCCAGTTTCCCAATTTTTACGTTGTCAGTGGTGCTTGGTCATTTTACCTTCCCGGCGTCCGATACGGCAGAAAGTCCGCTGTCTGTTATCCGCCAGACAATACCGTTTAGCTCATCGTAGTCATGCGTTGCATAGCCGTCTCCGGCAAGTGCGTCGAGTGAGCGGCGCACCTCTTCCTGCGTAAGTTCGTACTGTGCGCTGGCGGCGCACGATGACAGCTTGAATTCGCGGACGGCTTTTTTGTCATGCCCAGATTCTTCACTTAAAAGCCTGAGCATCTTTCGTTTCATGTCGAACTTTTTTTCGTCATCAATGACGTTCATAACGCACCTTCCAGATTCTCTACCACCTTGTTGAAGTTGCGGATTGCAGCCCTAAGCTGACAGAGCTTTGCTTCGGCAACCAACGCCCGTGTTTTCCATTCTGTTACAGATTGGTTCTCGGGTATCGTGTCAACAAGCTTGTTCGCTTTTTCCAAAACTTCGTTTGGCGTGTTGCGTTTATTTGTCTCCATCAGAGCCAAATAATTACGTGTAATCCCAAGCAATTTAGCCATCGCATCCTGCGTAATGCCCAACTGCATCCGCGCCTCTTTTATCGAACGAAACATTGCTATCGCCTTTGTAACAATTATTGTTGACAGTCAACAAACTATGTTACATAATTCGCGCCGTCACACCGTAACAGACACCGCAAGTGTAACAAAAGCGGTTAACACGAGAAAGGGCAAAGACATGAACGAAACGAAAACGAAAATAGTCAAGGAGACGCGGACGGTGACGCGGTTCCGCGGGCTGGGAAAGGCGGCGCGTGAGCTGGGCGTCTCGCGCGGGCACCTGAGCTATGTGCTGCACGGCCAGCGCAAGCCGGGCAAGGACCTGGAAAGGAAGCTGAGGCGGATGGGCATCACGCCGGGAGGGCGGGCGGTATGAGCGAGGTGGTAATCCGCGTGGTGGTGGAGCAACGCCCGGCACCCGCCCCGGCGGGGGCGGCGGTCTGGGCGCCGAAGGGCGGGAGGCGGGCGGTGACGCCCGCGCCGAAGTACGGGATCGGCAAGAAGCTGTACTACAAGCCGGCCAGCAGGAAGGGCTGGCACAGCGCGAAGTTCGTGGTGGCGGATCTCCGCATCCACGCGGTGCGCGGCGTGAGCTACCACGACTGGGACGGCAGCGGGCACAGGGAGGACGACGTGGAGCCGAACGCGGAGGCGGCGTTCAAGCGGTGGCCGGCGAAGGATCTGCCGGAGGCGTAGAGGTTTTCCCGGCGCGGCGGTCGCGCCGGGGCGTAGCAAAGCAACGAGGAAGGAGACAGGCGATGAACAACAGGCAACAGGTTTATCTGCGCTGGCAGGGCCGGCGCGGCGGCGGGGCGTGGCAGACGGCGGGCAGCGGCCCGTGGGACGTGATCGCGGCGGATGACGGCGCGGTGCTGCTGGACCACGCGGACTGGGCGGAGCTGGAGCGCGAGCGCGACCGCATCGAAAGGGGCCTGGGCGTGACCGGCGCGGTCCTGCAGGCGAGCCGGCCGGAGGGCGGCTGGTGCGAGACGTGGGAGACCGTGGCGTACGCCAGGCGCGGCGTCGGGACGGGGCTGGAGATCGGGCACACGACGTACCCCATCGAGGCGATCAGGAAGGGCGCGTCCTACTACCAGTTCAGGGTGGTGGTGCCCTGCGGCGCGAGGGCGGCGGCGGCGCTGTCGCGGCAGTACGGCGTGTATGAGGCCGTCGGCCGGGGGTGGTGCGAGCGCATCGGCTACGAGGCGGTGGACTTCAGGCTTCCGGCGTGACGGCAAGCGACCAAGAAAGGAGGCGGCAAGTGAGCGCGTGGAAACCGATAAAGGACAGGGGCGTGAACGGGATCCAGCGGATATGGAGCCGGTACGGCTCGCCGACGGCCGTCGCGGACATCCGCTGCGTTCCGTCCGCGGACGGGTTCGAGTATTACGTGTGCTGCGGCGCGAGCGCGGGCGGCGACTCCGGCACGGTGATCGCGCGAGCGCGGACCGACGACATGGAGTCCGCGAAGGCGGTCGCGTCGGCGCTCGCGAAGTTCGCGCGGTCGAAGCACGCGCGGCTGGCGCGGCGCAAGGCCGTCCGGGCGGCGCGGGCGAACATGGCGCTGCCCGGCGATGATCTGGCGGCGCGGAGCTAGGAGGAGACAGGAAATGCGGAACACGATCAAACAGATGGCGGGCGACCTGCGGGCGATCCGGCGGGCGCTGGAGGCGGAGGTGGCCATGCGGGCGGTCCGGCGGGGGCTGGAGGAGACGGATGAGCGCGCGGAGTTCGCGCAGATCCTCGCGGGGCTCAAGAGGCGCGGGGTGATCACGCAGGATGACATCGAGCGTCTGGAGCGGGACGGGACCAAGGAGGTGCGGCATGCGTAACATGTCATTCTCGCTGACGACCGCACAGGTACGCGCGCAGACGAAGGATGTCACGCGGCGTATCGGGTGGGCTGATCTAAAGCCGGGTGAAAGGCTCATGGCGATCGAGAAAGGCCAGGGCCTCAAGAAGGGTGAGAAGGTGCGGCGGATTACCGTGATCGAATGCGTCAGCAACAGGAAGGAAATGCTCTGCGCGATCACGCCGCATGAGGTGCTGCGCGAAGGCTTTCCCGACATGTCTCCGGCTGATTTTGTGGAGATGTTCTGCAGGGCCAATAAATGCGGACCGCGTGATTACGTAAACCGTATAGAGTTCCGTTATGTGGAGGTGCGGCATGGGTGAGGCGAAGCGCAGAGGGGCATTCGGTGAGCGCCGGGCGGCGGCGCGGATCAGAGACGGATATGGCAGAACGATCAACGCCGAACGTCCGCCTTCCAGTCAGACAGAGGAAAGGCTGGCCTGTTTTCTGGAGTGGGCGCTGGTGATCGGGATCGCTGTGCTGACGGCGGTGGCGGCATTGGCCGTCGGGCGGCAGGCGGCGCGGGCGTGGCGGGAGCGGGGGCGGCGCCCGCCGGAGGCCGCGCTTTATGAAATGAACTGGCGGCGGGGCATCTACGGCGACGAGCTTTGCGGCTTCACCCGGGAGGGCGGCTTGTGACGGACCTTCCCGGCCAGCTCACGCTTTTCCCGCACCTTGACCGGCCGTCCGCCGGCGCGGCGGCCACCGACCCCCGGGCGGACGCCGTGCGGGCGCTGAACGAAGGTCTGCCGGACAAGAGCACGGTTTCCGTGCCGGAGGCCGCCAAGATCATGCACTGCTGCCGGCGCACGGTGGAGAACTGGATCGCGGACGGCACGCTGCTGGCGACCTACGCCAACCGCAGTGACGAGGCCCGGCGCAAGCACGCCCGCATCATCGTGCGGGCAGGTCGCGAGTACGACCCGCGGCGGACACGATTTCTGACGCTCGCGGAGCTGCGCATACGGCGCAGCAACGTGGGCGGCAACTAAACGCGCCTGCAAGGCGCTTGCAAGGAGGACCAGACAAATGAGCAGGATGACGACGATCAACATCGAATGCAGCGAGCAGGCGGCGGAGGCGCTGCGGCCGCTGTTCGCGGAAATGGCGCGCGCCTACGAGAGGGCTGCCGCCGGCCAGGCCAAACAGAAGGAGAGTGTCCCGGCGGGGCATGTCCGCAACGCGAAAGGGTGGCTGATGCCCGTCGCGAGCGTGAAGCAGCAGGACCTGCTCGAGGACGCGCTCGTCGACCGCTGCCACCTGATGATGGCGGCGGTCGCCGAGGGGTGCCGGATGATGCGCCTCGGCACGCACAGCGAGTGCGACGCGCTGATCGGCATGATCGTGGAGGACGCGGGCGGCGACGGCGCGACCCAGGTCGGCAAGGCCACGCTCCAGAACATCGGCGCGACGCGCCGGATCATGATCGACCGGCGCGACACGCTGGCGTTCGGCGCGGAGGTCACGGCGGCGCGCGACAAGGTCATGGCCTGCGTGCGCAAGTGGAGCGACGGCGCGAACCCGCACCTGGTGGCGCTGGCCAACGCGGCCTTCCAGGCGAACGGCAACGGCGACCTGAGCGTGTCGAAGGTGGCGTCGCTCTGGCGCATGGAGTGCGACGACCCCGAGTGGCAGGACGCCATGACGGCCCTCAAGGATTCGCTGCGCGTGGCGGGCCAGACGACCTACATCCGCATGCACGAGCGCCAGGACCCCGACGGGAAATGGGAGCTGATCGAAGCGAAAGTGTAACGGAACAACAACAACCGGAAAGAGACCTGAGAATGAAAAAGACGAACGAGGACGCAGTGGTAGTGGCGGCGGATGCGCGGCCGGTGGATGTGACCGCGATGAAGACGATCATCGGCGAAGACCTGAACCGGGCGGAGGTGGGCGTGTTCTGCATGCTGCGCGCGGGCGTGGGGCTGCTGGTCTACAAGGAGCTGAGCGAGCACGGGGAGTGGGAGGACCGGCTGCTGGAGCTGGGAAAGGGAAAATCACCGCGCACCCTCCAGATATACATGAAGCAGGCGCGGACGCTGTGCGAGCAGTACGGGATCACCCCCGCGCAGGCGTGGGACGAGGCGCGGCACATCGACGCCTCGCAGGTGACGGAGCTGCTCCTGGCCGCGCCAGGCGAGCCGCGCCAGATCGGCGCCGGGGAACAGCCAGCCGAAGATCCGCCCGCCAAGAAAGGGCGCAAGGCCAAGAAGAGCAAGCCTGCCTCCGGCCCTGACATGCCGACGCAGACATTCGCCCAGATGCTGCTGGACTTCATGGAGCAGCGGAAACGCGCCAAGGCCAAGGACATTGAACCTAAAAAACCGCTGACCAAGAAAGAAAAGATAGAGACGGCCATCGCCGAGGCCTTCCGCGTGGTGAACCTCACGGCGGACTGGGTCGCGGACGGGACATGGGCGCTGCTCCCTGACGAGGAGCTGGAAAGCACGATGGCGGGTCTGCGGGCGGCCGCGGACAAGATCCGCGACGAGTTCCGGAACCGCAGGGCGAAGATCTGAGGGGGGTGAGATCATGGCGACAACCGTGCTTAGTGTCCGCATGCAGAGCCCAGAGTTCGCGGCGCTCCCGAGCGAGGAGCGCGCGAGCGTGCTTGTCTGGGAGGATGTCATGCGGCAGATCGACGCGGCCGGCAACAAGCTGGCCATGTGCAGGGAGTGGGCGCAGCGCAACGGGCACCGGCGCGGGTGGAGCGCCGACAGGATCAGGGCGAAGTACTACGGCTGGGTGGCGAGCGGCCGCGCGTGGACGTTCCTGGTGGACTGGGCGCGCGTCCCCAGGACGCCCGCGCCGGAGCGCCGCGGACTGGCGTCTGCCTTCAAGCGCTACTGCGAAGAGAACCAGCGGGCGAGCAAACCCGCGTGGCGGGCGATGCTGCGCGACCTGCGGCGCGGCGTCCACATCCCCGGCGTCGGGACATGGCGCGACGTGTGGGCCGGGCAATTCCCGGGCGAGACGATCCCGGAGCGCTGCCCGTCTGACTGGATACCGCGCGGATGGCGCTACAGCAACATGATCCGCAAGTACAAGAGCACGAAGTTCGAGCTGGTGGCGATGCGCAAGGGCGCTGCGGCGGCGCGGCAGTTCGCGCCGGCCGTGTACTCCACGCGGGTGGGGCTGCTGCCGGGGCAAATCTACCAGTTCGACGACATGTGGCATGACGTGAAGATCGCCGTGCCCGGCGTCAACCGCAAGCTGCTGCGCCCGCTGGAGTTCGCCTGCGTCGATGTCGCGAGCACGTACAAGGCCGGGTGGGGCATCAAGCCGCAGATCCAGCGCGAGGACGGCAGCCGCGAGGGATTGGCAGCCGGCCAGTTCAAAGCGCTGGTCGCGCATATCCTCTGCAACGTCGGCTGGCATCCGGACGGCTGCCAGATGGTGATCGAGCACGGCACGGCCAGTCTGAACGATGCGGATCAGGCGCTGGTCACACGTCTCACAGACGGGGCGGTTACGTTCCGCACGTCCGGCATCCTTGGCGGACAGGTCTTGCGCGGGATGTTCAGGGGGCAGGGACGCGGCAACTTCAAGGTCAAAGCGCTGATAGAGGGCAGCCACCGCCAGCCGCACTATGAGGCGGCGAGCCTTCCGGCCCAGACGGGCGGTCTTTCGCGCGTTGATGAGCCTGAGCAGATGTACGGGCTTGACCGATACGCCGACCGTGTGCTCGCGGCATGGGATCGCGTCCCGGAAGAGCAGCGCAACTTGCTGTGGTTCGGTGGCGCGCTGACGCTTTCGGCGTACACGCGCATCATTGCGGACATCTACGACGCGATCTACACGCGCACCGATCACGACATCGAGGGATGGGAGCAGAACGAATGGATGCTCCTGCAGTGGAGCGTGGACGGCCACAGCCACTGGTACACGGTTGACGACATCCCGAAGCTCGATCCAGAGATGCAGCAGATCGGGCGTATCGCGCTGAATAAACCGGGTCTGACGCGGTTGCGTCGCATGAGCCCGCATGAGGTCTGGGAACGGCACAAGGACGGGCTGAAAAGGCTCCCGCACTGGGCGGTCGTTGATTTCCTGGGCGACGAGTGCTTCCGCCGTGTGCGCGTTGGCCACGACGGGCTGATCGCGTTTCAGGATCGCGACCTGACCGGCTCAGCGGTCAAGCTGCGTTTCGCAGGCGCGGTAATGCAGCCAGACGGCACCGGTTGCCGTCTCGCTCCGGGCGCGGAATACGGGCTTTACGTGCTGCCTCACGATCTCACCAAGGCTGTGATCGTCGAGGCCGGTACGCGGGCTGTGCTCGGCATTGCGCCGGCATGGTCGGCGGTCGATCCGCTCAATGCCGCCCAGGTCGCTGTAATGCAGGAGGCGCAGGCCAAGATGATCGCGCTCCAGTCTCAGGGTGTACGCGAGCGCCATGCCGAGCGCGGCGACGAGCTGGTGGTCAGGCGCGAAGAGAACGATTTGCTGCTGGCAGGCCTCACAGAGCCGCGTCGGCAGAAGACCAAGAAACAGGCTAAACAGAAAAAGCAGGCGGCGGGACAGGCAATGCGTGCCCTTGCGGGTATGCGTTCCGACGTCAATGAAAGCGAGGTAGAAGATGAGTGGTAATATGGCGCGGGCGAATTATGACACGGATGTACGTGAAGCGTTGCAGGCGTTCCAGGACAAGAACGGCCTCACGCTCAAACAGCTCGGGGCGCGTCTCGGAAAGAATGAGGGGTTCGTCTCGAAGTACCTTAACGGTGTCGGAGAGGGAAACATTGCAGCGTTTGAAAAGCGCGTCAAGGACATGCTGGAGCGCGAGTCGCGCAAGCGCACATGGGAGAGCGTGTGCTTCCACACGGACGCGGTGGAAGCGTGCTACACGGTCTTTGATTTGGTGCGCGAAGCAAGCGACATAGGTTTGATCACGAGCGAGGCCGGAATTGGTAAAAGCATGGCCGTGCACCAATACATGATCGAGCACAAGACCGTGATCGGCTTCACCGCCATCGAGGGGAGCGGCAGCCAATACGATGTGCAGCGCGGCATTGCCAGTTGCCTCGATATGCGCAAGTTCAACCCGAGGTCATGCCGCCTTTCGGATTACCTGCGCGAAAAGCTCGCAGGGTCAGAGCGTCTGGTGATCATTGATAACGCGCAGCGCATTTTCCTCTCCGGTCTGCGGTGGATCATGGATTTCCACGACGCGACCGGTGTCTCGTTTTGCCTGGTCGGCAACCCAGATGTCATGGAACGCCTGGAGGGGCGCGACCAGCTCGTTTCGCGGATCGGCATAAAGAAAGACATCACAAGTGCGCTCGGAAATGAAAAGTGGATTGATGACGCAGCCGACCGCATGGTCGCGGCGATGTGGCCGAAGGCCGCATCAGAGATCGCGATCCTCGCACACGAGGCCGCGCGGAAATCTGGGCACTTACGCACATTGAACAAGCAGCTTCGCATCGCGATCAGGCTCTGCGAGACAGACATGTACCGTAACCGTTATGCCAAGTCATTCGTGGTCGCACGCGACCTGATCGGCGCAGGCGACGACGAGGATTGATAGAGGCAGCGATGTTTTAGCGGAGTTGCAGCCCCGCCAAACGAAACAGCGTTCAGCCCGCTATAACCGATGCCGCGCACCGCTGCCAGTGGCAGATTGAGATTGCGTGGTTATTATCTCACAAGAGGTGACATGTGAAAAGTCCCTTGGCATACATGGGCGGTAAGAGCCGCATGGTTAAAACCATAGTCCCGATGATCCACAAAATCCCGCATACGTGCTATTGCGAGCCGTTCTGCGGAGCCGCGTGGGTGTTATTCGGTAAGGATCCGGATGTGTCAGAGTGCGAAGTTATAAACGATGCGGACGGCGAGTTGGTGTCATTATGGAGCGGCCCGAGACGCTGACAGACCTTGAGCGCGCGGCTAGGTACTACTACCTTCAGAGGCTTTCGTTTGGTGGGAAAGTCAAGGGCCGCACATTCGGCTACAGCGCGACATCCGCGCCCAAGTTGGACATAGGCTCAATCCAATCTGATCTGCTGGATGTTCACATGCGTCTCGCCCGTGTGACGATTGAGCACCTCGACGGCATGGATTGCATCCGACGCTACGATCGCAAGGAGTCGCTGTTCTTCATCGACCCACCATACCTTGACGTGACCGGTTACGAGGTGCCGTTTCCAAAGGATCGTTACAATGAACTGGCCGAACTTCTGTCCAGCGTAAAGGGCCGGTTTATTCTCACACTTAACAACCACCCGCAGATCCGCGAAACGTTTAAGCGTTTCAAGATATCAGAGGTTCAGACGAGTTACTCGACCGGCCTCGAAGCGAAGCAACGTGTGACGGAACTGCTCATAACAAACAGGTGATCTATGCTCACACCAGCACAGCGGACTAAGTTTTTTCAACTCGCCAGAAAAGCCTGGGCAACGGTCTCCCCAGACAGCCCTTTCGACGATTGGCGCAAACAGATCATGATCGATGCCGGTTATTCCCCATCTGTATCTCAAGTCGATCATGTATGGGGCTACGAGAATCTTATGCTGCGTTTCGCCGTGCTGGCTTACGACGACTCCGCAATAGGGTATTGGAGCGCATGCGTCGAGCGTCGTCTCAGGTGGGTTTTGAAGGGCCTTGCAACCGACTTGCAATATCTCCAGACGACCGGCGTCGGAGAGGAGTACATTGCCGGGATCTATGCCCAGGCCGGCATGTTGCCAGCCGATTTTGAGGACGCCCCTGTCCAGCACCTGTGGTGTTGCCTGCAGATCCTCGATACGCGCATTCGCAGTCTGTGTAAGCGCGACGGGATCGCGCTGCACTTGCTTCCTACCGCAGGCCCCCCGTGGCAATTCCGTGGCGTTCGCGCGGCCCGCTACGCCGCGTTTGTGGCGCTTTCCGCTGACAGGGCTAGGCGTGATGCCGGTCTACCCACCGACGCGACAGCGGAACCTTCTGGTGCGCCTGTGCGCGATGTTGCAGCCACTGCCTGATTTGTGTGTCAAACATAGGGCACTCCGCCCCGTTTTAGCCTCGATCTGTGTCACACCAGATCGAGGGCTTTTTTCTGCGTAAGTCGTTGATTTTCCGTGTCTTGCCGCGTTTTTCCGCGTTGTGTCAGAGCGGCTCGTGGTGCACGAGCACGAATGCGCTTTTCCTCGGCCTTTGCACTTCCGAGAGAAGCCGCCGACTCCTGCTCGAATCGAAAGACCATCCTGATCCTGCTGTCAGAGACAGTGTGCGTCTTGCTTTGGCGCGGCGCGGCGACAGCGACTACGCAAGACAGTTCATTCAGCAGTATCAGGCCAGCCCGATCAGCCGCAAGCTGACAGTCGCACTCGCCAAGGATCGCGAGGCAACAAAAACGGTTCGTCGCCTCGAGTATATTGGGACGCCGGATGCTTTGACGGCTTTGTTCGATGGGGCTGCATCGCATGCGCTTGCCGAGGAGCCGTTCTCTGGATCAAACAGGGTCATTGTTCACAGTACTACGTTGCAGAACTTTCGTGACTTCATGACTGCTCTGGGAGTCAGCATTCCCGACACGGTGTCAACCGGACGCGAACTAGCAAACTGGTGGAAAGAGAACCGAGAGCGCCTTGTCGCGCTGATGCGGCAGAAGGAATCAACACTTCCTCGGATCAGAGGAACACGCTTCGGTATAGGCTATTTATAAAGTGGACTGTCAATCGCAACTCAAGTGAGGTAGAAAAGACAGAAAAATGAAATTACGAACACATGTTTTCGGCGGTATGGTGCTTCTTGCATGCAGTCTTCATCTGTTTGCAGAGGTAGAAAATGACTCCATACAGTACATTGACGCGAAAAGTGTTCCGGTGATTCGCTTAAATGATGAGCGCCAGAAACCCTTTGCGGAACTTTGGGACAAATACAAGGCTTCTTCATCGGCCGCGTATAGGCGCGTGATCGTATCCTTGATGACAGAACGTGAAAACATGGAGGTCACCGATTCTATTGATTGTGAGATCTGCTCTTCTTTTGCAGAGAACCAGACTGCTGACGCGGCTTTGCTCCTCGGGATGTGTAATAGCGGTCGCAGTAGAGACTTGCTCAGGCAACACACGGAGGCAACGGACACAGAACTTGCTGAGGCATGTCGGTTGGGACTCGCCCGGAGGGGCGACAAAGCGGCAGAAGCCCTTTTCATTGAGAAGTATGTAGAACAGTCAGGAGGACAGGCAAAAGGAACAGACAGAAACCAGACAGATGCGCTCATAGAGTCGATTTGCAGGCTTGAATATATCGGCAGTGTAGATGCCATTCTTACAGTGTTCGACAGTGTGGGGCTGGATGCAATGTCCTCTGCTGACGGCGTAACCGTGGAGAGAGACACGGCGGCCAACATGCGCGCTTTCCTTGCTCAGGTTGGTGCGCCTGTTCCTCCGGCCTCGAGCGGGAAGGAACTCAAACAATGGTGGGACGAGAATCGAGGCGCTGTTAGCAAGGTCCTTCGCGATAAGAAAGACCTGCCACGACTGAAGATGTCGAGAGTTATCAAGTCCAGTCGTTGAGAGTCTGACCGTCACGGGGTATTGGCGGTAATCGGGGACAGCCCTTGAAAGTTACGAATAAACGAATACAACGTCAGTGACGGCGTGGCGCCTGACTACGCCTATTCAAATTGTGGACGATTCACCTATCCGTAAGAAAGGAAAAAGACCATGCGATGTTTTATTGTGACGACACTTCTATCCTGCGCCGTTTTCACGTCTGCCGTTGCACAGACCGACTGCATTCGTTTGACGGAGACAAACCTTATCGCCTTCTGTGCCGACAATTGCGAGATCGCCGCACACGTTAAAGTGGCGAGCCTAGCATTCGTCCGTAAACCAAAAGAGCCCAATGTTATCGACCTCTCGGTCTTTGGAAGACTTATGACACTTGAAGTCAAGAGTGTGTATTCGCGCGTGGAGGCCGGAATGCATTTTCCGACAAACATTTATTTCTTTCGAAGCGGCGCAGTCGGAGGAAGCTTTCTTGATCCGGTTCTGGAGGTCGGGCGTGAGTATCTTGTGTTCCTCAAAGAGGACAAAGTGCCGGATATCGTGCGGGATGGAACCGTGACCGATCCGCCCTTGCCCGCAACAAACTACTTTTCCCATGTCCATCTTCCGCAAAGGCAGTTAGTGCAGGCGTTTCCCCGTAAGCCATACATGGCAATTCCAGATGCGGGCACACTGTCAACCCTCGAAAAGCACCTGTCCGAGGCAGCGGGACTGAATGTCCGGCGGCTCACGGAATCTCGCAAAGCCGATGAAAACACCGCCGCCAGCGGCACACCGTAATGCGGCGGAACTCGATTCCCTGTCACAACGCAGTTCCAGTTGTCTGGGAGAAACCAAGAGACGGCAAGTTTTCCGATCAAAATAGGAAAGGGGAAAGGCAGCGCAAGGGTTTTGTCTGTAAATTCGTCAAGCGGGTCATACCGGCATGCCCTCCATGCTGAGATAGATTCTCCCTGTCTCCCATTCCTCGCTGATCTCTGACAGCACGGTTGACACGAGCCTGAGCAGCGAGGCCTCGTTGGGGAAGAGCCCCGCGACCCCGCCCCACCCTCCGCACCGCCCCCTTCTCCCTTTCCGTCCTCTCCTCCCAGCCCGTCCCCTCAGACAGGACAGAGTCCAGTTTTGTTTTCACCGCGACACGATGACGGTTCCGGATTGCATGTGAACCGCCGGATGCCGTATGCTGTCTTTTTCCGGAGCGAAACATGAGCGATAAAAAAGTGTCTATGGCGGATTTCGAATCGTTGCTCAACGCGCAGTTGAGTACGTACCGCAAAGGGTTCAACCCCGGCGACCGGGTGCGCGGCACGGTCAGCAACATCACGACCCAGTATGTGACGCTGGACGTGAATGCGAAACGCGAGGGGCTGGTGCCGCTCGCGGACATGACTCTGGAGGATGGAACCCTGCGCTGCAAGGTCGGTGACACCGTCGAGGTGATCTTCGCGGGCATGCAGAACGGCGCGTTCCTCTTCTCGGGCGGCATGAATGCCAAGCAGGTGGTCGACCGGTCGCTGGCGGATGCCTACGCGCGGCAGATGCCGGTGGAGGGGCGGGTCGAGAAGGAGATCAACGGCGGGTACGAGGTCACGGTCGCGGGGAAACGCGCCTTTTGTCCCTTTTCGCAAATCAGCCTGTTCCGTCAGGAGGGGGCTGAGTACATCGGCCATACCTTCAACTTCCTCATCACGGAATACAGTGAGGATGACCGCGGCACGAACGTGATCGTCAGCCGCCGCACGCTGCTGGAGAAAGAACGTGAGGCGCAGCGCGAGGAGCTGATCGAGGACCTGTATGTCGGCATGATCGCCACGGGAACGGTCACGCGTCTTGTCGAGTTCGGCGTATTCGTGGACCTCGGCGGCGCCGAGGGGCTGATCCCGCTCAAGGAAATCGCCTGGAGCCGCGACGTGAAGCCCGAGGATGTGGTGAAGGTCGGCGACAAGGTGGATGTGCAGATCAAGGACCTCGACTGGGACCGCAACCGCATCTCGCTCAGCCTGCGCGGCGCGCAGGGCGACCCGTGGGACGATGCGGTCGCACGGTTCACACCGGGCACGACATTCATCGGCAAGATCACCAAACTTGAACCGTTCGGCGCGTTCGCGCAGCTCATCCCAGGCGTCGAAGGCCTGATCCCGATCGGCCGGCTCGGCGGCGGACGCCGCCTCATGTCCGCCCGCGAGGCGGTCACCGAAGGTCAAGAACTGTTGTTGCAGGTGGACAGCGTCGATCTCGAACGCCGTCGTTTCAGCCTGAGGCCGGTCGACGAGCGCGTCAAGGCGCTCAAGCCCGGTGAGCTGGCAGAGGGTGTCAAGGTCGAGGGCATCGTGGAGTCGATCCAACCGTTCGGCCTGTTCGTCCGCCTCTCCGAAGAGAAGACCGGACTGCTGCACATCAGTGAGACCGACATCCCTAAGGGCGGGAACCCGGCCGCCAAGCTGGAGCGGATGTTCCCGCCGTCCAGCAAGATCGAAGTGGTGATCAAGGCCGTTGAAGGCGACCGCATTTCGCTCACGCTTCCCGCCAAGTGGGAAACCCGCGGCGGTGATGAAGAGGGCAACGATGTTTCAGCCTGGCTCGCTAACAACAAAGATAGCAGTACGCTGGGTTCGCTCGGCGATGCGTTCGCCGGATTGAAGCTGTAAGGAAAGCGCCTGACGGCACGATTGCGAACGGATCGGGACGTGAGCGCTTGACGCAATCGGTTTTGTCGATCGGTTTGTGCTGGCAACCAAAATAACGGTCCGATAAACTTTAATTCACGATGACCGGGTTTTTGGACAAGGGGCTTTTGGTTTTGCAGTCCCCCGCGAAACGCGTGCGCGCGGAAGTGGCCGTGGAAACGGTCTGGATCGGCACAACCGTCTATCCCGAATGCCCCGTGTGGCGCGTGTGGTACGACGGGCGCCCAGTCGTGGACATCTCGACCGCAGGGCTCACGACCGAAACGGGACCTCTGGCGTACGGAATGCGCTGGGTGAAGTCGACACGGCACCGGCCACAGACCGGCATCGGGCCGGGCCGCGAGATCCGGGCACGGTTCGCGGATCGCGGCGGACGTGAACTGGAGTTGATGCTGCGCGTGACCGACCTGAGCGCATGCTGCGCGGTACGGCAACCGCGCAAACGGAAACAGGCCAGCGTAGACCTTTCAGTCACACGTTTTCCAAAAGGATCGGTGCTGCTGGAAAACAAGGGAATGCCCAACGCTCGACCGGAGGAACCCCAGGTGCGCTTCGTGCCCAGCGGCAAGCTGGTTGCCTTCTGGCGGCACGGGCTGGAGCAGCACCTCGTTTTCTTTGACCGTCCGGGTGACCTCGCGGTGTGCCGGTTCGGAGCGCTGACGCGCATCGAAACGTTGCGCGTCGCAGATGGGCGGCAAGGCTGCGGGCATCTGTTCCTGACGGTGCCTTTCACCAAGGCCCCTTTGCCAGCGCCGACTTTCGGCGATGCCGTGACGCCCGCGTACCGCGCGGCGTTCGAGATGATTTTGGGCCGTGGCGGGACAAGCGATGATTTCCATGTGATGCGTGGAGAACCCGGCGAGTTCGCCGTGGCCGCACGGCGGCAGGGCGGCATGTGGCAGATCGCGGGCGTCACCGCCGAAACGCGGACGCTGACTGTGCGCTTCGAAGACCTGTGGCTGCGGATGCCGCCCGCGCTGCGGATGCTGCGCTACACGGTGGAACTCCTGCGCGACCCGACCCGGGACGAAGCGGGCGACCGCATCGAGGAGACGTTCACTGGCCAGGCGCCGGATGTGCGGGTGGCACTGGATCTGGCCACAAACGGCGGCTTTTTGCTCACCTTCCGACCTGAAGAAGGCGATCCTGCAAGAGCATTTGGCCGGGAAGATACCGCTATCCGGTTCACGGTGAACGAGAGCGGTTGATTTTTGAGCGTAAATTGTGTGTAATCCCCTCAGGGACGAAAGGAGGTCAAAGATGGTGAAACAATTCACCACGGGTTCAATTGCAGTGCTGATGTCGTTCCCCGCCCTCGCAGGGATGATATACCACTGGAACGGACCGTCCGATGCCGATCGGTCTGGTGCATGGGAGGCCGCCTCGAATTGGGTCGTGAACGGAGCGCCTGCAACATCCTATCCGGGCGAGAATGCTACTGATGACCATGCATACTTTACCAACGGAACATACACCGTAACGCTTGCCTCCGACAAGACGCTGGCCGTGGTTGAGCGTTCGAAAAAAAACGAAGACGGCGCTGCCGTCGATTATGGCACATGCACGCTTGACCTCAATGGCCACACGCTCACCGCTTCGCAGCGCATCGACTGCTCAATCCGCACCTATCAGTTTCAGGGCGGTCATCCGGGACACGGCAGCACCCTCGTGTTCACGAACGGCGAGGTGCGTTGCGATGCCGAAGTAGAGACCGCCAGCAATGGTTCAGACAACGCCTATGCCACGGCCTCCGGCGTGGGAATCGGACTGCCGTGGGCGGGCTGGTCGGATCGAATCCGCGGAGTTCTTAATTTTCGCGGGGTGACTGCGGTTTTCAATCAGGTCATGGTGAATTCCTCTCAGGGCGGAATCCGAATCGAGGACGGCGCAACGTTTACGGCCACTGGACGGTTTACAGTCAATGGCTCTGCATCAAAGAACAATGGGCGCGCGCTTGTGGTGCGTGGCGAGGGCACGACTTTCACAGCCGATCATATCTATTGCGCCGGCCATATAGGCGTGACCAATCTCTTTGAAAACAGGTCTGTCGCCAATATCGGTTACCTCGTCACGGGCGTCGATCAATCCGAACAGGATGACGGAGGTTATTATGTCGTACATTCCGGCGCGACGTTGAACATTACCTCGCAACAGAGCAACCGGGCCATTTACTGTCATCAATCCCGCGTGGCGCGGCAGCACTTCATCGCGACCGGCGAGGGGACTACGGTGAACGTGACCTATGAGGGAACGTCAAAGGGACAACCGTCGATCGGCATTGGATCCGTCGAGAGCTCGCCGTATCAGCATACATTCGAGGTCTCCGACGGGGCCGTTTTCACGGCCGGAGCGAAATCGGTCATGCTCATCGGGTCGGACACCGGCGACAAGATGCTCACGGTTGACGACGCGACGCTATCGGTCGGTTACCTGATGTGCGGAACGACCTATTGGTACAAAGAGGACGGCATCAACAAACTCGGACTCGGGTCAAACAACACGGTTCGCGTTTCCGGTCGTCGCGCGAAGTTGGAGGTGAAGGGCGAGGGCTCGTATTCGAATGGCGCATCCGGCGGTGAAGGCGCCATGAACCTAAACTTCAATGCATTGCTCGAGATTTCGGTCCCTCAGGAGGGGTTTGCCGAGACACCGATTCAGGTAACGGATGCGAAGCTTTGCACGAAATCACCGACCATCAGCGCCTATGCCGACAATCCCGGTTGTCGCATGATGATTCATGCAAAGGATTGGATTAAAAAACACAAGGGCGAGGAACAACCCCTCATCAGCACAGCGCAGGATTCGACGTTGGCCTTCGCTGTTATGACCAACCATGTCACGTTCGGCGACATTGAAGACGAGACCCTGCGTCCGACGTTCCGCATTGACAAGAACGGTACGGCGACATCGCTTGTCCTGATTGCTCCGCCAGAGCGAGGCCTAGGGATCATGCTCAAATGATGCAGCGGCATGGGTTGGGTCTGTCGGCAGGCGGCTGACGCCTGCTGAATGTCCACGACGGAAGATTACGCGGCATGTTGTTCTTGCGAAAGACATTCTTTTCATTTTTGACCGCACTAACGGTCGGCGTTGCCTGCGCATCGGATGCCGCACGGCCGACGCTTCCTGCATTTTGGCCAACCTCCCTGACAAACCATGTTCTCTGGTCGCGTTGTGCTGCGTCGCCATTTGACGAGGCAACGTTGCCGACAAATCGCTTGACCGGGCATGGAGGGCTGTACGACCTTGTGCATCCCCGGACTTTTGCGCTCTGGTTCCGAATGGATACGATTCCCGATGACCACAACTACTTTTTGTCGATTAGCGGACAGATCGGTCCGAAGACGTGGGCCTTTGTCAATGTCCACCAGCGCAAGGTCTATTGCTGGGGCGGTGAGTTCCGGGACAAAGACGGGAAGATGCCGTACAACCGCGGGCTCAAGACGCAGGCCTACCACATTTCCGGCAACGGCAACAACGACCGTTGCGACATTTCTGATTTCTTTGAACAGTGCCCGACAGGACGTTGGCATCAAATCGTCTTGAGTTCGACGCGTAACGCCGCGAATTTCTACCTGAACGGGAAGCAGTTCTCATCGATCACGCACGCGAAGCCGATAACGTCTGAGGCAAATCTCCGTAACTTTGGGTTTGCGCGGGACGGGGATGTACGTGTTGACGGTGCCGTTGTCTTCGAGGGTGCGCTTTCAGCCGACCAGATCGGTGCTGCCTATCGTCGCGGACGGAAATTTCTGGAAAGGAAAGAAGACATGAAACAGATGTTCATGGCCTTGTCGCTCGGGGCCGTTGTGACTTCGGCAACAGCCGTTGCCGAAACCAGGGAAACCGATCAGGCGGCGAAGACCGTATTTGCCGTTCCTGTAACGGAAACGGAGCCGTCGATGACGGCGTTTAATCCGACTGAGTGGCGTGACGCTGTGAAGTTTCCCGCGTTTCACGTCTTCCGCACGGAAGGCTGCGCAGAGTCGCGCCGTGCCGAGATGTATGTGACGGCGAGCACGGGCGCTTTCCACTCGGCAATTGTCACCGAGTGCGCACCGGACGGCTCGCTGATGTTATCCGGCAAGAAAGACGTGTCGGTCATGCAGGATGACGTGGTCGAGTTGTTCCTGTGTGACGACGCAAATGATATAACCTATCAGGTCATGGCCGCGTCGGATGGCCGCGTGTGTTATAACGCGAAAACCTACCAGAAGCATCAGCCGCCCGTGGACTGGAAGCGCTTCGTACGCATCAAAAATCTCCGCGTTGGGAAGGACTGGATTGTGCTCATGCGCATCGATTCCGCGATT